>OIBL01000227.1_pt1 | contig 26884 bp, 26 predicted proteins | sample 1581041 | NCBI WGS metagenome assembly OIBL01 (sample SAMEA3882547, study PRJEB24775) | human gut metagenome | biome: human-associated habitat; feature: intestine environment; material: feces | place: Netherlands | collected 2009/2010 | reverse complement strand
AACCCTTGAAAATAAAGGGTTTTCGGGTAAGTGGCGATTACTCCCACTCCACCGTTGCCGGCGGCTTGGAGGTGATGTCATAGCAAATTCTGTTGATGTGCTTCACCTCACCCACGATCCGACCGGAGACCTTGTCCAGCAGCTCATAGGGCAGGCGGGACCAGGTGGCTGTCATAAAGTCCTGGCTCTGCACGGCCCGCAGCGCCAGCGTGTAGTCGTAGGTGCGCTCGTCGCCCATGACGCCCACGCTCCGCAGATCGGTCAGCACTGCGAAGAACTGGCTGGTGGTGCGGTCCAGACCGGCCAGCTTCATCTCCTCCCGGAAGATGGCGTCCGCCTCCCGCAGAATGGTCAGCTTTTCCTCGGTGATATCGCCGATAACGCGGATGGCCAGACCGGGACCAGGGAAGGGCTGCCGCCACACCAGCTCGTCCGGCAGACCCAGCTCGGTGCCCAGCTTCCGCACCTCATCCTTGAACAGCCGCCGCAGCGGCTCCACGATCTCCTTGAAATCCACGCAGTCCGGCAGGCCGCCTACGTTATGGTGGCTCTTGATGACCACGCTCTCTCCGCCCAGGCCGGACTCCACCACATCGGGATAGATGGTACCCTGAGCCAAGAAGTCTACCGCGCCAATCTTCTTGGCCTCTTCCTCAAAGACCCGGATGAATTCCTCGCCGATGATCTTCCGCTTGTGCTCCGGCTCGGTAACGCCAGCCAGCTTGCTCAGGAAGCGCGGTCCCGCGTTGACACGGCGTACATCCACATGGAACTGATGCTTCATCACCTGCTCCACCTGGTCTCCCTCGTCTTTTCGCAGCAGTCCGTGATCCACGAAAATGCACGTCAGCTGATCGCCCACCGCCCGCTGCAAAAGCGCTGCCGCCACCGAACTGTCCACGCCGCCGGACAGCGCCAGAAGCACGCGGCCGTCGCCGATCTGCCGCCGGCACTCCGCCACGGCTTCGTCCAGATAGGACGCCATGCTCCACTCGGCGCTGAAGCCGCATACCTTGTACAGGAAGTTTTCCAGCACCTGCATACCGTACTCCGTGTGCTGTACCTCCGGGTGGAACTGCACGCCGTACAGCTTTTGCTCCGCATTCTCCACAGCGGCGAAGCCGCAGCCGTCGGTGGTCGCGATGACCTTAAAGCCCGGGGCGATACGCTCCACCTCCACGCCGTGGCTCATCCAGCACACGGACGTCTCCGGCACACCGGCAAACAGGGGGGAGGCCGTGTGGGTCAGCTGGATCTTGCCGTACTCCCGCGTCTCCGCCTTGCGGCACTGACCGCCCAGCAGCTGCATCATCAGCTGCTGCCCGTAGCAGATGCCCAGCACAGGGATGCCCATTTCAAACAGCGCTCTGTCCACCATGGGGGCGTTGGGCTCGAACACGGTGGCGGGGCCGCCGGTGAGGATCAGCGCATCTGGCCCAAAGGCGCGGATATCCGCCATGCTCAGCCGATAGGACTTGATCTCGCAGTATACGCCGCACTCACGGACACGCCGTGCCACCAGCAGGTTATACTGCCCGCCGAAATCCAGAACCAGCACCTTTTTCATGTCAGTCGTCCTCCCGGAAGCGGATCACGCCGTTCTCGGCGCTGTCGATAACGGCCAGGGATTTGATGGGATAGCCCTCCCGGCGCAGGCTGTCGCCGCCGTCCTGAAAGCCCTTCTCCACCGCCACGCCGATGCCCGCCAGCTGCGCGCCGGCCTTGTTCACGATGTCGATCAGGCCGCGCATGGCGTAGCCCTTGGCCATGAAGTCGTCAATGATGAGGACCTTGTCGTCCTTGGTGATCCAGTCCTGGCTCACCAGCAGTGTGACCTTTTTCTTGTAGGTGTAAGAAAAAATATCACTCTGGTACAGACCGCCCTCGATGTTGTCGCTCTTGGCCTTCTTGGCAAAGACCATGGGTACACCATACCGTTCGGCGCAGATCGTCGCCAGCGCAATACCGCTGGCCTCTGCCGTAAGCACCATCGTGATATTTTTTACGTCAAAATACTTGGCAAACTCGTCCGCCAGATCCCGCATCAGCGCCGTGTCGACGCGATGGTTCAAAAAACCGTCCACCTTGATGATGTTACCGGGCAGGACGCGGCCCTCCCGCAGGATACGCTCCTTCAGCTGCTGCATGACCACCACTTCCTCTCGTGAGATATAGTACACCTACTATACCTGATTTCGCAGGGAAAAGCGACAGGGAAAAACGGAGAACTATTTAGGCGTGTTTTGCTGTTTTTTGTGGGTTTTACCGGAGCGAAAAGCCCTGCTCATAGCTTGGATAAGCTGTCCTTGACAAAGTCCGTGAACCGCTCCGCGGCAGCGGACTGGGGCACATCGCTCAGCAGGCACATATCCACACTGCGGGCCGGTATCTCAAAGGAGGTCTTCAGCTTTTTCAACCGTCCGCTGTCCAGCTCCTTCCGGACGAACTCCTCCGTCACGCCGGCCACACCGAAGCCGATGGCCGCCAGATCCACCAGCAGGCTCCGGGCGCCCAGCTCGATCTCCGGGTTCAGCTTCAGCCCATTCTGCAAAAAGAACCGTTCCAGATACAAACGGCTGGAGGCCTTGCGCTCCAGCAGGATCAGCGGGAACGCCGCGATCTCCTCCAGCGTGTATACGTGCCGGAAGTCGCAGGGATACTCCGCCCCCGCCACAAAGATGGCGTGGGTATCGAAGCAGGGATATATCCGCAGTCCGGCATCGTCCGCTGGCGTGCTGGCGAAGGCGATGTCCACCTTGCCGGAGCGCAGCAGCCCCAGCACCTTGTGGCTTCGCCCGGATACGATCTGGATGTGGATGGCCGGGTGCCGCTTGTGGAACGTGTCCAGATACGGCAGCAGGAACTGGCTGGTCACGGTGTCGCTGGCGCCGATGGTCAGCTGTCCCATCTGCAATTCCCGGGTCTGGCTCAGCTTTTCCTCGCCCGTCTCCAGCAGGCCCATGGCGCTGCGGACGTACTCATATAGCATCTGCCCCTCGGCGGTCAGCGTCACGCCACGGCTGTTCCGCGCGAACAGACGGGTCTGCAGGTCGCGCTCCAGCTGCTTGATGGACTGGCTCACCGCCGACTGGGAGATATACAGTGCCTGTGCCGCGGCCGTGATGTTGCCCACCTCAGCGACCTCCTTAAAAACCCGGTACAGCTCCAGCTTTACGGACATAAAAACCGCCTCCTATTAGTTCCGGTGATAGCACCGCAAAAAAATCGTTGCTCTGATTATAGCAGATTTTTTGCCGAATACAAGAGGAAATTGTACCGCGCATGGCAATTTCCCTTGCATACGCAGCCGCGGTGTGGTAAGATGAGTGCTGTTGAGAAAAGGAGGGCGCTTATGAACCGACTGAAAGATATCTGGGGCGGACAGGATGACATGAACCGTGTGCTGTTCCTCATCGCCGTCGCCGTCTTTGTCTGGAGCCTGATCGAGGGCCACGGTATGTACGGTGCCCTGCTGGCCGTCGTGGTCCTGTTCCTGATGGTCAGTCGTCACGGTCAGCGCATCAAGCGCTTCGGCCGCTTGTACGGCACGCTCTATTTCCCCATGCCGGACGGAGAACTCGTCCCCCGTACCTTTGAGCAGGTGAAGACCGAGTACCTCCACGGCGCCCAGGGCCGCTATGCCGGCCGCGCGGTGGAGCTGCGTTTCCCCTGGTGGTATCTGAACAGCGCCGGGGAGATCGACACCGGATTCGGCCTCACCGTCCGCCTTGCGGGCAGCGCAGAGCTGCTGGACGAGGCGAAGCGCCTGCGCCGGGGCGACTGCGTCCGCCTGACCGGCACTCTGGTGGCCGAGAGCAAAAACTACTTCTGCGTCGGCGAAGTGGAGACGCTGGAACGCATCTCTGAAAAAGATCTGTACCCACTCAAGAAGAAATAAACGCAAAAACCACACAAAGGAGAGTATCACTATGAGCTTTATGATCGAGACGTCCGCACGTCACATCCACCTGACCCAGGAGACTGTGGAAAAGCTGTTCGGCGCAGGCTATCAGCTGACCATCCGCAAGCCCCTGTCCTATCCCGGCCAGTACGCCTGCAACGAGCGCCTGACCATCGTCGGCCCCAAGAAGGAGATGGCCAACGTGTCCATCCTGGGCCCCACCCGTAAGGCGGACCAGGTGGAGGTTTCCGCCACGGACGCCCGCACCCTGGGCATCGACGCCCCCATCCGCGAAAGCGGCGACGTGAAGGGCTCCGGCGCCTGTAAGCTGATCGGGCCTGCCGGCGAGGTGGAGCTGTCCGAGGGCGTCATCGTGGCGAAGCGCCATCTGCACGTCACCGAGGAGGATGCCGCCGCCATGGGCATCAAGAACGGCGAGATCATCAAGGTCGCCTGCGGCGGCGAAGGCCGCAAGCTGATCTTCGACGATGTAGTTGTCCGCGTCAATGTGGGCGGTGCTACCACTATGCACATCGACACCGACGAGTCCCAGGCTGCCAATGGCCCCACCGTGGGCGAGCTGGTCCGCTGACAAGCGCAAAAAATGACCGCCCGTAAGGGCGGTCATTTTTCGCGTGCTTTTACCGTACCGTCAGCAGCTCCACGTTTCCGCTGACCGTCTGAAATTCCCACGCGGCGTCCTTCACCGTAGTGAAGGTCACGTCGCTGCTGAGCTTGCCGCTGGTGGTCTTAAATTCTACCGGCAGGGGAGAGGGCAGCGTGCTGAGATCGCACAGCTGCATGACGATGCTCCCGCTGCTGGTTTCTGCTTCCAGCTCTGTCGGCATGATGTCCAGCGCCAGGTCAATGCTGCCGCTGCCGCTGTCCGCCTCCAGCTTTTGGGTGCGGACGCTTCCGCTGATGCTTCCGCTGGTGGTGGACAGGGATATCTCCCCGGCGTTGGCCGCATAGACACTGATCGCGCCGCTGACCGAGGTCACATCCAACTCACTCAGTGAAAGCGTGTCCTCGTCCGTCAGATCCACGGACACACCTGCGCTGACGGCGTCAATGTCCAGTCCATACAGCACCATGCTCCGGGGCAGCTTCACGGTCAGGATCTTTTCCTCTGTGGAGCTCATAAGCTGCGGCTGTGAACGGATCTCCAGTTCGCTGTCGTCCTCGTCCACCCGCCATTCCATCTGCAGCGTCACGTCACTGCCATCGGCAAGTGTCTCCGACAACTGTATGCCCTCGCCGTCATACAGCTCCACATTCACCTGTCCGCTGACCCATTCAATGTCGATGGCGCGAAATCCGTTCAGCTGCACCACATCCGTGTTGCCCAGCGTATAGCCTGCGTCCGGCGTATAGGTCGCGCTGTCTGTTCCGCTGCCGTCCGTGTGGCTCTGCTCGCCGCATCCCGCCAGCGTAAGGACCATCACCAGCGCCAGCGCTGACCAAAGTGTTTTCCGCATAGGATACCTCCTTGTTATCGTCTCAGCTTGTCCCAAATGCAGATCGTTCCCGTCTCTCTTGTTCGGTTCATATCGATGACCCGCTGGTTCCGGCTGCCCCGGAACTGCAGCGAGATATCCTTCAGTTCCTTCATAAACCGTCCGTCCACCAGCACGTCGATGCACGCGAGCATCTCATCCGTTGCCTCGCACCGGGGATAGCTGCCGTCTGCCAGCAGCTCATCGTCCAGCCGGAACCCGGTAAAGCACCATATGGTCTTGCCCGGATACTTCGCCCTGACCTCCCGCAGCAGCGGCAGCAGCTCCCGCTGGTTCCGCGGCTCGAAGGGCTCGCCGCCCAGCACCGTCAGTCCGTTTACAAAGGGCTTGTCCAGCTCCGCGAATATCTCCGCCTTGGTGTCCTCCGTGAATTCCTTTCCAAAGTCAAAATCCCACGTCTGGGGCTGAAAGCAGTCCGGGCAGTGGTTGGTGCAGCCGGATACGAACAGCGTCACCCGCACGCCGATACCGTTGGCAATATCACATTTCTTCAATTCTCCGTAATGCATGGAACGACCTCCTGACCCTGAGTATAGACCACAAAGGTTAAAATAATATTAAAATAGAGCTGAAAAATAAAAGGGGAAAAAGCAAGGTGAAAAACAGGGGCGGGCATAAGCCCGCCCCGCATTTGAAGAGAATTACAGGTGCAGTACGCGGTCCTTGATCTCCTGCGTCCGCCCCTGATTCCAGAACTGTGTGCCGATGTAGCCGCAGGTCCGCCGGGCCACGTTCATCTTGTCCTGATCCGTGTTGCCGCACTGGGGGCATTTCCAGATCAGCTTGCCGTCCTCCTCGACCACCTCGATCTCACCGTCCCAGCCGCACACCTGGCAGTAGTCGCTCTTGGTGTTCAGCTCCGCATAGATGATGTGATCGTAGATGAACTTCATCACCTCCAGCACCGCGTCCAGATTGTTCTGCATATCCGGCACCTCCACGTAGCTGATGGCTCCGCCGGGGGACAGGTGCTGGAACTGCGCCTCGAACTCCAGCTTCTTGAACGCGTCGATCGGCTCGGTGACGTGTACGTGATAGCTGTTGGTGATGTACCCCTTGTCCGTGATGCCCTCGATGACGCCAAAGCGCTTCTGCAGACACTTGGCGAACTTATAGGTGGTGGACTCCAGCGGTGTGCCGTACAGGGAGAAATCGATGTTGTGCTGCGCCTTCCAGGTCTTGCAGGCGGCGTTCAGCTTGTGCATGATCTCCAGTGCGAAGGGCGTGGCGCTGGGGTCGGTGTGGCTCTTGCCGGTCATGTACTTCACGCACTCATACAGTCCCGCGTAGCCCAGGGAGATGGTGGAGTACCCACCGTACAGCAGCTTGTCGATGGGTTCGCCCTTCTTCAGCCGCGCGCAGGCGCCGTACTGCCACAGGATGGGCGCCGCGTCGGACAGCGTGCCCTTCAGGCGCTCGTGGCGGCACAGCAGCGCCCGGTGGCACAGCTCCATGCGCTCGTCAAAGATGCGCCAGAACTTCTCAATATTCCCGCCGGAGCTCAGGGCGATGTCCGGCAGGTTCACGGTGACGACGCCCTGGTTGAACCGCCCGTAGTACTTGGGGTTCCCATTCTCGTCCACATAGGGGGTCAGGAAGCTGCGGCAGCCCATGCAGGGATAGCAGTGGCCGTTGCCGTTCTTGTCCACCTTCAGCTCCAGCATCTTCTTCTCGCTGATATAGTCCGGCACCATCCGCTTGGCGGTGCACTTGGCGGCCAGCTTCGTCAGCTCCCAGTATTTGCTGCCTTCGCGGATGTTGTCCTCCTCCAGCACATAGATGAGCTTGGGGAACGCCGGTGTGACCCACACGCCCTTTTCGTTCTTTACGCCCTGGTACCGCTGCAGCAGCGTCTCCTCAATGATCAGGGCCAGGTCGTCCTTTTCCTGCTGATTCTTGGCCTCGCCCAGATACATGAACACCGTCACGAAGGGGGCCTGTCCGTTGGTGGTCAGCAGCGTGACCACCTGATACTGTATGGTCTGCACGCCGCGGCGGATCTCCTCCCGCAGCCGCTTTTCCGCGATGGAGTTGATCTTGTCCTCGGTGACAGCTACGCCCACGGCGTCGAACTCGTCCCGCACGCTGGCGCGGATCTTTTCCCGGCTGATCTGCACGAAGGGTGCCAGATGAGTCAGAGAGATGGACTGGCCGCCGTACTGGTTGCTGGCTACCTGCGCCACGATCTGGGTGGCGATGTTGCAGGCGGTGGCGAAGCTGTGGGGCTTCTCAATCAGCGTTCCGGTGATGACGGTGCCGTTCTGCAGCATATCCTCCAGATTGACCAGGTCGCAGTTGTGCATATGCTGGGCGTAATAATCCGTGTCATGGAAGTGGATGATGCCCTCATTGTGGGCCTCCACGATGTCCTTGGGCAGCAGAATGCGGTTGGTGATGTCCCGGCTGACTTCGCCGGCCATATAGTCCCGCTGGGTGGAGTTCACCACCGGGTTCTTGTTGGAGTTCTCCTGCTTGGCCTCCTCGTTGTTGCACTCGATGAGGCTGAGGATCTTGTCGTCGGTGGTATTGGACTTACGCACCAGAGAACGGGTGTAGCGGTAGGTGATATAGTGCTTGGCCACCTCGAAAGCGCCGTGGGCCATGATATAGTGCTCCACCATATCCTGTATCTCCTCCACGGTAGGTGCGCGGTTCATCTTCTGGCACTGCAGGTCCACGGACTCCGCGATGCGCTGGATCTGCACCGGCGTCATCCGATCTACTTCCTCCACGGACTCGTTGGCCTTGGTGATGGCGATAATGATCTTGGTGATGTCGAAGCCCACCTCGGCGCCGTTTCTCTTGATGATCTTCATGGTACGTCCTCCTATCTCATCTATCTCTCCCTGCCGTCCCGGCGGCACACAGCTCTAAGCCTGCACCCGCAACGATGCGTGTGTTGATATAATACACTACATCTTGTGCTGTTTCAAGAGCAAAAAACAAAATATAGGAAAATAACCTGCCAAAAAGTTCACCCTATTTTTGTGCACTTTGTCAAAGTTACACAAGATATAGTGATTTGTCTACCGCGCAAACACACTAAATATAGTGCCGGTATGCCGCGAAGTTGTCAGAAGTACCATCTCTGGCCGTTAAAGCACGGCACAGTATGAAATATCCCATTGCGCGGATATGCATAATATGGTATACTGACTCAAATACGTTATTCTGTCGAAAGGAGGGCCGGCTATGCGTGGCGATACCCGTTCCCTGATCCACGGCATCATCAACCTGATCGTTCCGTTCTTTATCTACGACCTGGCCTCGCTGTTGGTGGGCGCCATCACTGCGGCCAACTATGATCCCTGGCTGGCCTTCTGGCCCATGACCATTCTGCTGTGGCTGCCCTTTTTGTCTGACGCGGTCTGCGTCGTGGTGGCTGCCGTGCGCTTCCAGCGTCGGGGCCGTACCCGCGCACTGCTGGGACTGATCTTCTCCGTGGGCGCAGCGGCGCTGTACTATATGCTGCGCTTCCAGCTGCATTTCACGCTGTCCCAGCTGAAAGATATGTTCTGACAGGGAGGAGGACCCCCATGCGTCCCGATTTCATTCCCGTCGGCGCTGTTGTCAACGCCCACGGTATCCGCGGCGAGGTCAAGGTGAACCCCGCCGGCTTCGACCCGGAGTTCATCGCCTCGTTCAAGACTCTCTATATCGGCGGTCAGCCCGTGAAGGTCATCTCCGCCCGGGTCCATAAATCCACCGTCCTGCTGGCCTTGCCCGGCGTCGCCACTATGGACGATGCCCTGGCGCTGAAGGGCAAAACGGTCTCCATCCGCCGCACCGACGCCAAGCTGCCCAAGGGCCAGTACTTCGATGCCGAGCTGGAGGGCTGTACCGTTCTGGACGATGCCACCGGCGAAGAACTGGGCAAGCTGGACAAGGTGCTCCACTATCCCGCCCACAAGGTCTACCAGGTCCGTGGCGGTGCCCGCGAGTACCTGATCCCCGCCGTGCCGGAGGTCTTTATCGCTTCCGCGGACCCAGATGCCGGGATCATTCGCGTACACATGATGAAAGGACTGGCCACCGATGAGAATTGACATCATGACCCTGTTCCCCGACGCGGTGGAAGCGATGATGGGTTCGTCCATCATCGGTCGTGCCCGGGAACGGGGCTTTGTCACCATACAGACCCACCAGATACGGGACTACACCACCAACAAGCAGATGCAGGTGGATGACTATCCCTACGGCGGCGGCCGCGGCGCGGTCATGCAGGCAGATCCTCTGTACCGCTGCTGGCAGCATATCTGCGATGAAGCGGGGGAGAGGGTCCACACCATCTATATGTCCCCCTGCGGCCGGGTGCTGACCCAGCAGGTGGCCCGTGAACTGAAGGCACAGTATGACCATCTTATCCTGGTCTGCGGCCACTACGAGGGCGTGGATCAGCGCTTCCTGGACGAGTGCGTGGACGAGGAGATATCCACAGGCGACTTTGTCCTCACCGGCGGCGAGATACCCGCCATGGCTCTGGCGGACTGCCTGTGCCGCATGGTCCCCGGCGTCCTGCCGGAGGAGAGCTGCTACACCGACGAGAGCCACTGGAACGGCCTTTTGGAGTATCCCCAGTACTCCCGCCCGGAGGAATGGCACGGCCGCAGGGTGCCCGAGGTCCTGCTCAGCGGCCATCACGGCAATGTGGCTGACTGGCGCACGAAGGAGAGCTACAAGCGCACCATGGCCCGCCGCCCGGATATGTGGGCGCGGTTCGACCTGACCCAGGTCCACAGCCGCCACGACAAGAAGGTCCTGGCCCAGGCCCTGGAGGAATACGCCCGGGAGCAGGGCGGTGCCCCTGAAACCGAATAAGCCGAAAGCGGCAGGGAGGTCCCTGCCGCTTTTTCCCGGTTATTTTCACGGATTTGCCAGAAAAACGACACTTATTCCAATTTCGCTGTTGTACTTCGCCCAAAAATCCGCTATAATAAGGAAGCAAAATCCGGCAGTATGCTGAAAATATGAGGAGGAACACCGAATGAACGAGAAATACAGCGCTCTGTTTACCCCCTGGAAGATCGGCAACGTGGAGATCAAGAACCGTATCGTGCAGCCCTCTATGGGCGGTACGTCCCTGTTCGGCTGGCTGGAGCCCTGTCACTTCGACAAGGAAGCGGCCTACCACATCCTGAACCGCGCCCAGAACAACGTGGGCCTGGTGCTGCCGGGTATGCAGTGTGTCCGCGACACCATGGGCGGCCGCTGGCTGTACCAGAACAAAAAGATGTTCAAGGACCTGGCCGAGTGGCTGCCGGAGTTCCACAAGACCGGCTCCAAGCTGTTTGTCCAGCTGTCCGCCGGTATGGGCCGTTCCATGGCTATCAACGAGATCATGGTCAAGATGCTCCAGAACAAGGCCTTCGGCGCCGTGGGCAAGCCCTTCCTGAACGTGGACTACATCACCGCCTCCGCCTCCGCCACCCCCAACCGCTGGTATCCCGAGTGCAAGTCCCGCCCTCTGACCGTGGAGGAGATCCACGAGATGGTGGACGCCTTTGCCAAGACCGCCAAGCTCCTGCAGGATGCCGGCGTTGACGGTGTCGAGATCCACGCGGTGCATGAGGGCTATCTGCTGGACCAGTTCACCATTGCCAACATGAACTACCGTACCGACGAGTACGGCGGCTCCTTCGAAAACCGCTACCGCTTCGCTGTGGAGATCGTCCAGGCCATCAAGGCCGTCTGCGGTAAGGACTTCCCCGTGGCCCTGCGTTACTCCGTGGTGTCCAAGACCAAGGGCTTCGGCCAGGGCGCCGTTCCCGGCGAGGAGTTCGTGGAGTTCGGCCGCGATATGGCCGAGTCCGAGAAGGCCATCAAGTACCTGGAGGATGCCGGCTACGATATGTTCGACTGCGACAACGGCACCTACGATGCCTGGTACTGGGCCCATCCCCCGGTCTATATGCCCGAGAACTGCAACCTCACCGAGGTGGAACACATCAAGAACTTCACCTCCAAGCCCGTGGTCTGCGCCGGTAAGATGGACCCCGCCAAGGCCGCCGAGGAGATCGCCGCCGGACGTCTGGACGCCGTGGGCATCGCCCGCCAGAACCTGGTGGACCCCGAGTGGGTCAACAAGATCCTGGAGGACCGCGTAGAGGACATCAAGCCCTGCATCAACTGTCACAACGCCTGCTTCAGCTTCAACAAGTCCAAGAGCACACCCAATATGCAGCCCATGGACGACTCTCTGCACCTGGCCCGCTGCGCCCTGACGCCCAGCACCATGCAGCACAACAAGTACAAGATCGTCCCCACCCGCAAGCCCAAGAAGGTCGCCATTATCGGCGGCGGCATCGGCGGCATGGAGTGCGCCCTGGTGCTCAAGCAGCGCGGCCACACCCCCGTCATCTTCGAAAAGACCAGCGAGCTGGGCGGCCTGTACATCACCGCCTCCGCCATGAGCTTCAAGGAGGCCGACAAGGCCCTGCTGCGCTGGTACGAGCGTGAGCTGAAGAAGAACGACATCGAGGTCCGCTTCAACATGGAGATCAACGCCCCCGCTACCCTGCGCCGCGAGTTCGACGAGATCATCGTCTGCACCGGCTCCCACCCCAAGACCCTGCCGGTCAAGGGCTTCAACAAGACCATCAACTTCACCCAGCTGCTGTTGAACCAGGTGGACGCCGGCGACCGCATCGTCTTCTTCGGCGGCGGCCAGTCCTCTTGCGAGGCCGCCTACGAGATGGTCCTCCAGGGCAAGCACCCCATCATCGTGGAGTACGCCGACGACCTGATCGCCACCCCCGGCACCTGCTTGGCCAACGCCTCCTTCCTCCGCGAGATGCTGGCGTTCAAGAAGGTCCCCGTCTACCTGAACGCCACCATCACCGAGATCGGCGACGGCTTCGTCATGGTCAAGCAGCAGGACGGCACCGAGATCCGCATCGAGTGTGACAGCGTGGTCAACGGCATCGGCTTCGTGCCCGCGCCCATCGCCGCCGATGACCACAAGGTCTACCGTGTCGGCACCTGCGAGAAGTGGGGCAACCTCCGCAACGTCATCTGGGGCGCCTGGGACGTCTGTATGCACATCTGAGAATACGCAAAAAAAGAAAGCCCGCAAGGGCTTTCTTTTTTTGCTCAATGCCGATTCCGGCCGATCCCTGCCGTTCCCGTCAGCGACAGTGCCACGCTCACGGCGTAGATGCCCACGCCCGGGTCGAAGGTCTTGGGGGAGCCCTTCTTGTTCTCGTCGGTCTTACCGGTCTCGGTGGTGCCGCTGTTGTAGTAGTACCGGGGCGCCGCCTCCCACTTGGCGTACAGGGTGACGCTGTCCGTCACGGGCTGGGTAAAGTCGTAGGCCGCGGTGCACGCCTCGTCTGTGTACCAGCCCGCGAAGACATACCCGCTGCGGGTCGGATCGGCGGGCTTGGTGGCCGCCGCGTTGGCCCGTATCTGTCCCGGTACGTCGCTTCCGCCGTTGCTCACAAAAGCCACCGTATAGGATGTGCCCTTTAATTCTTTGAACGTGCCGCCGCTGATCCTTCCGGCGGCTTCATTCGTCACGGTGCCGTTGAACGTTCCGCCACTAATGGTACCGGCGCGGCGAAGCACTCCGTCATCGTAATCGCTCTCATTTTTGACGCTGCCATAGAACGTTCCGCCCTTGATAGTCCCCTCGTAATTATTGACCGCCCTGTTGAACTGCCCGTTCTCGATCACGCCGCTGTTCTGCACCTCACCGCTGAAGGTGCCGCCGGTGATGGTGGTACTCTTGTTGTTTACTACATTTCCGTCGAAGGTGCCGCCCGCGATGATGGCGGTGTATGTTGAATCCGGTGAAATAAGCATCGCGCCCGAGGAAACATAGCTGCCCCCGGCTGTGCAGTCCGTGACGACGGCGCTGCCGCTGATGTGCAGCTGCCGGACGCTGCAGATGCCGCCGCCATGTCCGGCGGTGGCGGTGCAGCTGCGAATGGTGCCGCCGGTCATGGTGAAGTCTCCGTGGTTGGCCACACCGCCGCCGCTGTAGGACTCATCGGTAGCCACGCACCCTGCGATGCTGCCGCCCTCCATAGTGAAGCGGCCAAGTGTTTTGGCCTCATTTTTGTCGGCCACGTACACACCGCCGCCTTGCTGGGCCTTGCATCCTACGATGCTGCCGCCCCGCATCACGAGCCCCGCGCCGGGACAGACGTACACACCGCCGCCGTCATTATAACCGGCATTTCCGCCGGTGATGATACCGCCGCGGACGGTCTCTTTACCGCCGGACTCCTGCAGGCTCCACAGGTCATTGGTAGCATTGAACTTGTGTATGGCGGCGGGGTGGCTGTCCACCAGCGTCAGCGTGCCGCTCTCTATCTTGATAACGCTGCCGCTGCCGGTTATCTTCAGCACAAAGCCGTTCAGGTCCAGCGTCACATCCCCCTGAATGACCAGCGCCTGCGTCAGCTTCACATTATTGCACAGATAGTACGTGCCGCTATTCAGCGTCTTTTCGCTGATCGTGACCGGCGCACCTATTGTGCTGCCCGACATATTTTCTTCTGTCAGCTTTTCTCCGGCGGGTGTACCCTTGATTTTTGTCGTCAGCAGCAGCGTGCTGCCCTTTTGAATGTTGTAGTTTGCTAATGTGCGGCCATCTACTAACAATTTTCCGCCGTAATAGAGATGCTGCTCCCCAGCAGCGATTTTGGTTTTCATCTCCAATTCTTCTTTTACGTTGTCGATGCTGTCCCCAGACTCCACATCAAGCGCGATCGTCTCGCCGCTTGGCAGCTCCACATTAAGATAAAAGCCCGTGGGCGACGTTGCCCACGCTGCGGTGCTCAGCACCGCAGCCAGACAGCCTGCCAGTACCAGCGCCAGAAATCGTCTCTTCATCCGTTTGATCCTTTCTCTCCCGTGCGCGCCGAAGCGCGCGCCTCGTATCCTCTCTCCCTCAGTATACCGGATTTTCCAGTTTCCACAACCCGTATCTGCAAATAGGATAACGGTAAAAAATATCCCCCGGCCAAAAGCCGGGGGATGCGTATCTATTTCTCTTCTTCGTGGTACATGGACGGGAACATGGCCTTCAGCAGGTTGTACGTCCGGTTGTGGCTGTCGGTCCACTCGCCGTGCTCCGCCGTCAGCCTTGCCTTATCGCCGTACACCTCCAGCGCGTGGCAGGTGTCCACATAGGCCTTCTGCATCTGCCGCATCCGCGCGCTCATGTGCTGCAAAAGGCTCATGATCTTCGCCGGCTTCTCCCGGAAGTACGCGCTGAAGTTGTCATAGGTGATCTCGCTGACGATGGTGTTCTCCAGCGCCACCGCCGTGGTGTTCCGGGGCCGCGACTCCAAAAAGCTGATGACGTTGAAGAAGTCGCCCTCCCGCAAGGTCACTACCTCCACCTGCTCCGGCGTCCCATAGTCGAAGTACACCCCCACGCTGCCGTAGAGGATGTTGTACATACTCATCACCATCTCCTTGGGCCGGCAGATGATCTCGCCCTTCTTATAGCGTTTTTCCGTATGCGGCATAAAAAACCTCCTGAAATGCGCCTGTTGACGCAGCTTTGTGTGCGCCTTGCGCAGAAAATGTGATAAGGTATCAACAAAGTACAAAAAAGGGAACATAAACGTAAAGCATCGCTGCCTAAATTGTATCATATACGTGCCTCCTTGTCGACACTTTTTCTTGCCAAAACAAACCAAATGTGTCATACTGAGGGGGTAAAGGAAGTGGAACATTTTGAACTATTTTGCCCCAAAACTATCCCCCGATGAACTGCGGAAAATGAGCGCCATCGCCCTGGCCCATATGGGTGATGCGGTCTATGAAACGCTGGTCCGCACCTGGCTTTGTGTCCACGGTACAGCGACAGGCAAGGACCTGCACCGTGCCACCATCGCCATGGTCTGCGCCCCCGCCCAGGCGGAAAAAATGCAGAAGGTGCTCCCGCTGCTCACGGACGAGGAGCAGGCGGTCTACAAGCGCGGCCGCAACGCCAACGTCCACACCATGTCCCGCAGCGCCACCCCGGCCCAGTACCATTCCGCCACCGGTTTGGAGTGTTTAATGGGCTATTTATACTTAAAAGGTGATAAAAACCGCGCGGAGGAGCTGTTCCGCGCCATGATGGAGGAGACCTGATATGCCCCTGGATGCCGTATGCCTGCAAGCTGTGGTGGCGGAGCTTTCGCCCCTTGTCGCAGGCAGCCGTATCGAGAAGATACAGCAGCCTGCCCGCGATCAGGTGGTGCTGCTGCTCCGGGGCAGCCGCCGCCTCCTGCTGTCCGCCGGAGGGGGGCAGCCCCGCCTGCACCTGACGGAGCTGCTCCGGGACAATCCCGCCCAGCCCCCCATGTTCTGTATGCTTTTGCGAAAGTATCTGTCAGGCGGAATTATTGAAAAAATTGAACAAATACCGCTGGAACGTGTGGTAAACATACACATTTCCGCCGCCGACGAGTTGGGCGAGCGCCGCCGTTTTTCCCTCATTTTAGAGGCATTTCCCCGCCGCGCCAACCTCATTTTAGCCGATAAGGACGGCCGTATCCTGGACTGCCTGCGCCGCATCGACTTCGAGATGAACCCGGACCGTCAGGTACTTCCGGGCCTGTTTTATCGGTTCCCCGCAGCGCCTGACAAGGTTGACCCCTTCACAGTGGAGAGGGAGATGTTTTCCCGTCTTGCCGCCGTGGCAGGGGAGGATATGCCTGCGGATAAGTGGTTGGTGGACACCTTCAACGGTATCTCACCGCTGGTGGCCCGTGAGATCGCGTTTCGTGCCTGCGGTGCCGTGGATGCCCCTGCGCTGCGGACAGCCGAGACACTTTGGGCCGCGTTCTCCGTATGGCGCGACACTGTGAATGCTAACAACTTTACACCCGTTATGCTGAAACGCTCCGGCGCGCCTATGGACTTCACCTACCTGCCTGTTTGTCAGTACGGCAGCGCGGCAGCGGCAGAGGAGTACGGCAGCTTTTCCGCCCTGTTGGATGACTTCTACGCCAAGCGCGAGCAGGCGGACCGTGTCAAACAGAAGGGGCAGGACCTGCTGAAAACGGCCAATAACGCCGCCGCCCGTCTGCGCCGCAAGATCACCATGCAGGAAAAGGAGCTTTTGGACAGCAAAGACCGGGATAAGTGGCGCATTTACGGCGAATTGATCACGGCAAATCTGTATCGGATGGAGCGCGGCATGAGCCGCCTCACGGCGCAGAACTACTATGATCCGGCGTGCAAAGACATAGATATTCCGTTGGATGTCCGCCTTTCACCCCAGGAAAATGCCGCTAAATACTTCAAAAAATATACAAAAGCCAAGACCGCGGAAAAATACCTCACAGAGCAGCTGACCAGAGCCGGTGCTGAACTGGAGTACCTGGAGAGTGTTCTGCAGGAGCTGGCACAGGCTGAGTCCGAGCAGGATTTCAATGACATCCGCGCCGAACTGACCGACGGCGGCTATCTCCGCGCCAAGGGTGGGAAAAAGCAGCCCTTCCAGCGCCCCAGCAAGCCCCGGGAGTTCCGTTCCTCCGCCGGATTGCCGATTTTTGTGGGCCGCAGCAACCGGCAGAACGACCGCCTGACCACCAGGACGGCGGAGAAGTGGGACCTGTGGTTCCACACCCAGAAGATCCACGGCTCCCATGTCATACTGTCCACCGGTGGCGGACGACCCGATGCACAGAGCATCGCGGAGGCCGCCTCTCTGGCCGCCTATTTTTCCCAGGCGCAAAGCAGCACAAAAGTACCCGTTGACTTCACCCAGGTAAAGTTCGTAAAGAAGCCCGCCGCCGCTAAGCCCGGAATGGTAATTTATACCAATTATCAGACCGTTTTAGCTGACCCGAACGAGGAATTAGTAAAACATTTATTGGTAAAATAGAGCACAAAATATGTAGAAGTTATGCAACAAATTGTGGAGGATACGTCTATGATTGCCTATGCTGTTCTTATGTGGGCCATCGCAGCCCTTTTTCTGCTGTTCGGACTCCTGATCTACCACGGAAAAACGGGGTTGATCCATGAATATCACAGGGAGAGAGTCAGATCGGAGGATATGGCAGCCTATGGCCGGGCCTTTTCCACCGGACTTTTCGCCCTTGCGGGAACACTGGTACTTAGTGGGATTGTCTCTCTTCTGTGGACACTTCCCGGCGCGGTCACCGCTTCGCTGGTGGTGCTGTTCGTCGGTCTTGCGGCGTCATTCGCCATTCTTTGGCGCGTCCAGCGCCGCTATAACGGCGGTATGCTTTGACTGTCAGCAAAAAGGCTTTATCAGGTTGATGGAAAGGCGGCACCATGAAACGCCAGGCGGAAAAAGCGGATATTGTAAAGCGAAAAGTGTTTCACGAGCACATCATCCTACTGACCGAGGGGCGTTTTCTCATGTTGGCGGTACTGGCTGTTATGGTGTGGCTCCCGTATCTCTTTGTGCGGGACAGAATGGCCGGAATGATGCTGGCATGGTGGGAGATACCTTTTCTCCTGCTGGTAGAGGTGTCGTTGTACTACGCACTGCTTCGTCAGTTCTGGTACAGATGCTTTGGGTGCCTTGTGGTCACGGAGGACGAGATCGTTTGGAAGTGTCCCTTTATGCGGACAGTGCGGCTGAGAAAGACGGAGATTCGATATACCGGCATCGACTACCGCTGGCCGGGTTCGGCGCGAAAAGCGGTTACGCCTGTAGATATGGCGTATTTTTCCACAAAGTCTTATCCGCAGGAGTGCCGGAACAAGAGCTATCTGCTGCGCAACAAAAAGGGATTTATTAAATTCCCGGCCGGTGAGAAGCTTTGCCGCTATATGAGTGAGTGGCTGCCGGAGCCGTATGAGAGGGTGTTTGCCGCAGCCAGCGATGGCTATGAAGCGCGGCGCAGAAAGAAGGAACGCAAGCGTATAGAAAAGAAAATGAAAATGATGAAATAATCCGGGAGATATGGAAAGACCGCCTTTCGGCGGTCTTTTCGTTATTCTCACGCCTCGGCGGGTGCATCGCGGAACAGAATGGTGATGCACCACAGGCCGGCAAGCCCCACCAGCGCGTAGATGATGCGGCTGATGGGCGCGGCCTGCCCGCCGAACAGTGCGGCCACGCAGTCGAAGCGGAACAGCCCCACGGCGCCCCAGTTCAAAGCGCCGATGATGACCAGTACCAGAGCGATACGGTCAAGAACCTTCATATGACAAAGACCTCCATTCTGAAAAGACTACTGCTTTGTATAGCATTTCCCTGGCAACATCGTATATACACAAAAAAATTTTCAGTTTGCCTGAATAAATTTGGAAAAGCGATTGCAAAAGCAGCGTTAATTTGGTATTATCAGTATAGAACAATCTGTACACGACCATGTACATATACAAAAGGAGGAGACCATGAACAAGAAGTTTGACAAGCTGGGTTTTTATCCTGCGGATATCCTGCTGCCCAAGGGCCAGGACATGAACAAGTGGGCAGTCGTCGCCTGCGACCAGTTCACCTCTGAGCCGGAGTACTGGCAGGCGGTGGAGGAGAAGGTGGGCGACGCGCCCTCCACCCTGCGCCTGATCCTGCCGGAAGCCAATCTGAAGGCACCCAACGTGGACGAGTACATTGAGAATATCAATAACGCCATGAAGAAGTATCTGGCGGACGGCGTGTTCGAGACGCTGCCCGACTCCCTGATCTACATCGAGCGCCAGCAGTCCGACGGCAAGATCCGCCATGGCCTGATCGGTATGGTGGACCTGGACGCTTACGATTTCACCCCCGGCTCCGGCGCCCTGATCCGCGCCACCGAGGGCACCGTGCTGGATCGCATCCCGCCCCGCGCCAAGGTGCGCCGCAACGCGCCCATCGAGCTGCCCCACGTCATGCTGCTGATCGACGATCCCGACAAGACCGTTATTGAGCCCCTGACTGCCGCTGCCGAGGGGATGGAGAAGGTGTATGATTTCGACCTGATGCAGGACGGCGGCCACATCCGCGGCTTTAAGCTGTCCGATAAGCAGATCGATGCTGTGGCCAATGCTCTGGAGGGCCTGACCACCGATGAAGCCATGCAGAAAAAGTACAACGTCTCCGGCGTGGCGCCCCTGCTGTTCGCCGTGGGCGACGGCAACCACTCTCTGGCTACTGCCAAGGCCTGCTATGAGGAGCAGAAGAAGGGCAAGACCCCCGAGGAGTATCTGGCGCTTCCCGCCCGCTACGCACTGGTGGAGGTGGTCAATAACCACGACGATGCCCTGCAGTTCGAGCCCATCCACCGGGTGCTGTTCGGCGTGGATCACCAGAAGTTCATGGACGCCTTCCGCGCCGCCTATCCCAACGCCTATGAGGGCAAGGGCGACGGCCACACCATCGAGTTCGTGTGGAACGGCGAGAGCCACTTTATCACTGTGCCTGACCCCAAGGTGCAGCTGGCGGTGGGTACGCTACAGGGCGTTATTGACCAGTACCTGAAGGACAACGGCGGCGAGGTGGACTATATCCACGGCGACGATGTGACCCGCGAACTGGGCAGCAAGCCCGGCAATATGGGATTCCTGCTGCCTGCCATGGGCAAGGAGCAGCTGTTCAAGACCGTTATGGCCGACGGGGTGCTGCCCCGTAAGACCTTCTCTATGGGTCATGCTCAGGATAAGCGCTACTACATCGAGGCCCGCAAGATCGTTAAGTAAGGCTGGCGCGGTCGCGTACAGTGTGCTATAATAGTGCTGCGGCAATGCCGCAGCACTATTTTTTGTGAGGAACCGCTATGAAGTGTATGGAAAAAGCATATGCCAAGGTGAACCTGACGCTTCAGGTGGGCAGCCGACGTCCGGATGGCTATCATGCTGTAATGTCTGTTATGCAGCGCATCAGTCTGTGGGACACCGTAACAGTGGAGCGCGGTACAGGGCGCGACACACTGCTTTGCAGTGTGCCGGTGACGGAGAACGTCGACGACAATCTGTGCATGAAGGCAGCGCGAGCGTTTTTTGCCGAAGCGGGGACGAAAAGCGACGGCGTGACGATCACGTTGGAGAAACACATTCCCGTGCAGGCGGGACTGGGCGGCGGCAGCAGCGACGCGGCGGCAGTGCTGCGGGCGCTGCGGACACTGTACGCGCCGGATATGAGCGACGGCAGGCTGGAAACGCTGGCGGCAAGGCTGGGCAGCGATGTGCCGTTTTTTATCCGGGGCGGTACGCAGTTGGCCACGGGCAGGGGAGAGGTCGTTTCGCCGCTGCCGCCGCTGACGGCGGGGTGGTGAAGCCCGATGAGGGCTATTCCACGGCAGAGATGTATCGGCGGCTGGATGAGCCGGGTTCGGTGCTGGTGCGGAACAGCCGCTATATGCAGGACGCGGTGGCGGCGAACAATGTCCATGCGGTGGCGGTGGAGCTGCACAACAGCTTTGAGCGGGTGGTGCCGAAGGACAGCAGCCTGAGGACCATCAAGGACGCGCTTCGGGCGCAGGGCGCGCTGGGTACGCTGCTCAGCGGCAGCGGCAGCGCAGTGTTTGGCCTGTTCGACGATCAGAGTGCGGCTGCTGCGGCAGCGGAGGCGCTGAAAAAAACATGGCCGTGGGTATTTGTGGCTCGACCGGTATAAAAATACGAAGCACCGTCCAAAATGTAGGCAAATCTACAAAGGACGGTGCTTTTTATGCATACATATAATAAATGGAGACCTATCGAAATCGCGGTGCTGTTAGCGTTGGCGGTAACGCTGTTGGTGGGCGCGGCATCGCTGCACCGGCAGGACGGCTTGCAGGAAAAGATGATCCGCCTGCACGTCATTGCCAATTCGGACAGCGAGGATGACCAGGCCATGAAGCTGCTGGCGCGGGATGCGGTGTTGACACGCGCCGAGGCAATCCTGCGTCAGGCATCGAACAGGGAGGAGGCGATGGAGGATCTAAACGCGGCGCTGCCGGAGCTGGAGAGGACGGCTTATGATGCCTGCGGCGGAGCGTACCCTGTGCATGCGGCGCTGGAAATGACGGAATTCCCACGGAAGGAATACGACGGCTTCGCCCTGCCGGCGGGAGAGTACATGGCGCTGCGCGTCATCATCGGCGAGGGTGCCGGCCGGAACTGGTGGTGTGTGGTGTACCCACCGCTGTGTATGGCCTCCTGCACAGAGTTGGAGGATACGGCGCTGCGCGCCGGGCTGGACGGCGACGATGTGCAGCTTATCACAGAAGCGGACAGCGGATATGTGTTGAAATTTCGCGCTGTGGAGCTGTGGGAACGCCTGCGGCAGTGGTTGGGAAAATAGATGTGAAAATAAATGGGAGGAGTGCGCGAAAAAACTGTTGACAAACAAGGGAAAACCTGTATAATAGTTTTTGTTCGTCGGAACACAGCGGGATTGTGTAAAGGTAGCACAGCGGACTCTGACTCCGTATGTGAGGGTTCGAATCCTTCTCCCGCTGCCATGGAGCCTTACTTTTGAACCATTGCATGGTGTAGGAAGTAAGGCTTTTTTCTATACTGAGGAATGAGAGTTGGATCGAGGTGCGTGATGAAGAAAGAAAGGCTTGTTGCAGCCCCGCATACCTTTATGCTATCGGTATTGTTGATGATCAGTATCCCGGCAGCATACGCGATTATGCTGATTTCCCATCAAGAATCCATCGGAGCATTCCTGCGAGTTCCGGGTGCGCTGCAAGTGACACTTCTCGTTGCAGTTATCTATCTTGCGCTGCTGGTGACGCTTTTTTGTACGCGTTACCAGTGGGCCGCTGTTACTGAAATATGTGAAGACCGGGTCGTATTTCGGGCATTGTTTACGCACAGGACCTTTTACTACAGTGATATGCACCATATTGGCGTTGACTATGGCTTATTGGACGGCAGGAAGCAGTTTTGGATGTATTTCAGTAAAACCCCAATTCCTGCAATGTATTATCACCGGATCAATCGGATGAAGCCGTCAAGGAGTTTTATGCGTGTGCAGTATTGCAAAAAGACTTATGAAAGGCTGGTGGCAAATACGCCGCCGCAAATCAGCAATCAGCTTCGAAAGTGTTATTCGACGATACGGCTGCACGATTTGGATAAGAAAGAGTAACACGGTATTCGCCGCAGGTCGGTAAAGAGCACCCGCCTGGTGCATTTGCAGGCGGTACTGCTGTCCGATATGAAAAAGCCCCGCCCATCCGGGCGGGGCTTTGCTGCGTCAGCCGTGGGAGAGGGGAGCGCTCAGCGCTCAGGATCCCATTTGGGAGAGGTGGGATCCTTGACCGGCTGGGCCGCAGCGGGAGAAGGAAGCAGGTCGGATGCGGTGAAGTACTTCTTCAGGGGCTTGTACGCCACGGCAAAGACCAAAAGGGTGATAGCGATGTTGGGGAGCATGTACGCCAGATTGTACAGCAGGGAGTAGAACCAGGGGCTGTGCATAGTCATGCCGAAGAAGGTCTCGGGCATATACGCCGCCCAGACAGTGGCGCCGACCACATAGTGCACCAGGAAACGGGCGAAGCCGGCGATCAGCGTGCCGGTGAACACGCCGCTCTTGGTGCGGGCGACCAGACCGGCCAGACCCAGGACAGTGAAGGCCACCAGGTAGTCGCCGACGATGGACTGCCAGCCAATGGCGAAGCCGCCGTCAAACATGAACTGCAGAACGCCGAAGGCGAAGCCGCCCAGCAGACCGGCGCCGAGGCCCCAGCGAACGGCATACAGCACCAGGGGGATCATGGACAGGACGACGCTGCCGCCCCAGGGCATCTCCCATAGCTTCAGGTAGCTGAGTATCTGCGCAACGGCCACCAGCACGGCGCCTTCGCACAGGGCGCGGACTCTCATGTGACTTTTCATAATAATGTGTACCTCCAAAAACAAAATTCCCGCATGGCGAGCCATGCAGGCGTCGCAATGCGGAAATCCGAAAATCGATATGATCGCATTCCTACGCCGGCATTACCCGGATCAGGTTCGAGGGACTGGACGGCGTTACGTCACATCTCAGCCAGCTTGCGCCAGCGCCCCTTGGATTGTGGCACGATTGTAGCACGGCGGCGGGGCGATGTCAAGAGGGATATCGCCCCATTACCACCATTTTTACTGCTCGTCCCCGAAATCGGCGCGGTACGCCGCCGCCAGCTTCTCCGGCCAGTCCCCGATGGGCTTCAGCACGCCGGTGAAGAACCGCAGCGTGGCCGGCTCGTGGACGAATTCCAGCCCGCCCACCAGCTGGCGGTGGTCAAACAGCCACTTTACCCGGTCGATGACGTACTCCGTCTGGGACAGGGTAAACACGCGGCGCGGGAAGGCCAGCCGCAGCAGCTCCATGGAGGCGATGCGCTCCGTGCCATCCGGTTCGCGCTCCTCCGACAGTGTGCCGCGCTCCATGCCCCGGATGCCGCCGCAGATGTACAGGGCGCAGGACAGGGCGCCGGCGGAGTATTCGGACTGGGGCACATGGGGCAGGAACTCCTTCACGTCGATGTGTGCGCCCAGACCGCCGCCGGGGGTGATGACGGGCACGCCGTATTCATCCAGCCGCTTGACGCAGTAGTCGATGAACTGCGGCCCCTGGGAGATCACGTCCATGTCCATGCTCTCCTCGAAGCCCACGGTCATGGCCTCCATCTCCTTAACGGACATGCCGCCGTAGGTCAGAAAGCCCTCGAACATGGGGATCAGATCCTCCATGGAGTGGAACAGCTTCTTGTCCCGCACCAGGATCGCGCCGCCGCGGGCGAAGCCGAATTTTCGGGCGGAGAAGTAGATGATGTCGAACAGGTCGGCGATCATGCGGGTGATCTCCCGCACGGATTTGTCCTGCATACCCTCCTCACGGGTCTTGATGAAGTACAGGTTGTCCTGCAGAAGAGAGGCGTCCAGCACCGTCAGGATCTTGTATTTCCGGCAGATGGCGGTGGCGGCCTTCATGTTGGCGTAGGAGATGGGCTGACCGCCGATGAGGTTGGTGCCGGCCTCCAGCCGGACGAAGGGAACGTTGGAGGGAGTCTCCTTCAGAATGCAGGATTCCAGCGCGTCCAGATCGATATTTCCCTTGAAAGGCAGGTCGCTGTGGCTGACAAGACCCTCCTTTTTGACCAGCTCCTCCACGCGGCCGCCCAGACGGGTGATATGCGCCTTAGCGGTGGTGAAGTGGTAGTTCATGATGACACAGTTGCCGGGCTTGACAAAGCGGGTGGCGAGAATGTTCTCGCAGGCACGCCCCTGATGGGCGGGCAGGCAGTTCTCGATGCCGAACAGCTCCTGGAGCTTGGCCTGCATACGGAAGAAGGTCTCGCTGCCGGCATAGGCGTCGTCAGCCTGCAGCATGGCCGCCTGCTGGCGGTCGGACATGGCGTTGACGCCGGAATCGGTAAGCATGTCCAGAAAAATGTCGCCGTTGTGCAGCTGGAAGGTATTGAACCCGGCCTGCTGCATTTTTTCCAGGCGCTGGGCGGTGGGCAGCAGGTGCAGCTGCTGGACGATCTTGACCTTGTGCATCTCCATGGGGATGGGTTCGTGCTTGTAAAAAGTAATGGCAGGCATAGTGTGCCCCTCCTTGTAATTCATAATATATAATGGTAGTGCGTAATGCTACGCGGCGCAGTGCTGCGCAAAGTCGTTGTTGTGATCCCGCCGCCGCGGGTATCGCCGAATGGGAAGAAATGCAGTCATCGTAAACGCTCCTTGAAAACAAAAACGTCCTCTGCGTCCAGAAAGGACACAGAGGACGAGAAAAAACCCGTGGTACCACCTCAGTTTACCGCTTGCGCGGCCTCATAGGATACTGACATATCCGCAGCGCTGTAACGGGCGCGCCCGGCGTCGCCTACCACTCCGGAGAGCTTCGGAACGCGGCTCAGGACGGTAATTGGGGCGCTGCTGCTCCGCTGCCTTGCACCGACCGGCAGCTCTCTGCTGTAAGCGCTTGCAGCACCTTACTGGGTGTCCTTCATCGCTGTAACTGTGTTGCAGATACTTTAACACTTTGAACCGGGAATGTAAATAGCAATAATTGACAATTGACGGGGAAACAGAAGCGATTCTGTTGTACATCGTGTATGGGATGAAATTAGCGCAGCTTATGATAGTGATGCTTCTATCTGGATGCTGAGAAATCGAAAAATAGGGGTTGCAAAATGATTCGGTGTATGGTAGTCTAACAAAGCTGTCCGGGAGGGCAGAGCGCGTGTAAAGCGAGTCAATGAAAAATGTCTAAAAAAGGTAAAATAGTAGTTGACAAGATGGCAAACATGTGCTAAGATAATGACTGTTCCGCGGTTATGGGACGTGTACCTTGTAAATTAAACAACGAACGAAACGAAAAGCACCAGACGGGAGCACATTGAAAGATGTGCAACTGAGAAACTTGCCGGAACGGGGTTAAGTCAATTACCCGGGAAGGTAAGTATAAAAAGTTTTTGAAGCTATGACAAATAGCTCTGTAAAGATTTAAGCGGCTATGGTCGTTTAGATACAATTTATAGAGAGTTTGATCCTGGCTCAGGACGAACGCTGGCGGCGTGCTTAACACATGCAAGTCGAACGAGAATCTGTGGAAAGAGGATTCGTCCAATTGAAGCAGAGGACAGTGGCGGACGGGTGAGTAACGCGTGAGGAACCTGCCTTTCAGAGGGGGACAACAGTTGGAAACGACTGCTAATACCGCATGACACATAGGTGTCGCATGGCACTTATGTCAAAGATTTATCGCTGAAAGATGGCCTCGCGTCTGATTAGCTAGTTGGTGAGGTAACGGCCCACCAAGGCGACGATCAGTAGCCGGACTGAGAGGTTGAACGGCCACATTGGGACTGAGATACGGCCCAGACTCCTACGGGAGGCAGCAGTGGGGAATATTGGGCAATGGGCGCAAGCCTGACCCAGCAACGCCGCGTGAAGGAAGAAGGCTTTCGGGTTGTAAACTTCTTTTGTCAGGGACGAGTAGAAGACGGTACCTGACGAATAAGCCACGGCTAACTACGTGCCAGCAGCCGCGGTAATACGTAGGTGGCAAGCGTTGTCCGGATTTACTGGGTGTAAAGGGCGTGTAGCCGGGAGGGCAAGTCAGATGTGAAATCCACGGGCTCAACTCGTGAACTGCATTTGAAACTACTCTTCTTGAGTATCGGAGAGGCAATCGGAATTCCTAGTGTAGCGGTGAAATGCGTAGATATTAGGAGGAACACCAGTGGCGAAGGCGGATTGCTGGACGACAACTGACGGTGAGGCGCGAAAGCGTGGGGAGCAAACAGGATTAGATACCCTGGTAGTCCACGCTGTAAACGATGAATACTAGGTGTGCGGGGACTGACCCCCTGCGTGCCGCAGCTAACGCAATAAGTATTCCACCTGGGGAGTACGATCGCAAGGTTGAAACTCAAAGGAATTGACGGGGGCCCGCACAAGCGGTGGATTATGTGGTTTAATTCGAAGCAACGCGAAGAACCTTACCAGGGCTTGACATCCTACTAACGAGATAGAGATATGTTAGGTGCCCTTCGGGGAAAGTAGAGACAGGTGGTGCATGGTTGTCGTCAGCTCGTGTCGTGAGATGTTGGGTTAAGTCCCGCAACGAGCGCAACCC
>OIBL01000210.1_pt1 | contig 27898 bp, 17 predicted proteins | sample 1581041 | NCBI WGS metagenome assembly OIBL01 (sample SAMEA3882547, study PRJEB24775) | human gut metagenome | biome: human-associated habitat; feature: intestine environment; material: feces | place: Netherlands | collected 2009/2010 | reverse complement strand
CAAGTAGGAGTTTTTGCGAAAAAGGGTGCGTCATGGACTTATGACACACCCTCTTCTCATTTCTAACTAACTATCTATCAACTATTCAAAAAATCTTTTCTTACTTACTTCAATCGGATGATATTCAGCGAGCTGGCTGGAATCTCTACTGTGGCACCATTCTTCTCTGTAGTAACGTAGTGTTCTACAGGATAGATGTTGGTAGGATTATCGATGGTGTTCTCCTCCAGACCGTTCTTGGCAGAAAGGCGGATGAGCTTGCCAGCCTTGATTTCCTTGCCCTGAAGATTGATTTTCGCAGTGGTGTGCTCGGTGCTGGTGTTGGCAATCTTCAGGATTACCTCGCCCGTCTGCTCATCGAGTGTGGCTGTAGAGAAGATGCCAGGAAGGGTGTTTGCCTTCAGCTTGGTGGCGAATATCTCCTTGCCGTCCAACTTGGCGAAGATGCTGTCGCCCACCACCTTCAGCTCGATATCATACCATTTGCCGGTCTCTACCTTGCCCGGGCAGGTAGCCACCTGACTCTTGGCACCATTCACGATAGACTCCACGCCGTGCTGGGTATTGTTCCAGCCACCGAGGTTCAACCAGCAGTAGTTGTTCTTATCCACGTAGTTGAAGATGATGAGGAAACCCTCGTTTCCGGCATCCTTCTTCGCGCGTACCTTATATATATAGCCGTTGCTGGTAATCTCGCCCGGATTCAGACGGATGCAGCTCTCCTCGTTGCTGGTCTGCTTGATGAGGCAGCCCTCAGTCTTCCACTGTCCGTGGATATCGGTAGGCAACTCCTGCAAGGTCATCGGCAGCGCCTTGCCGTTCTCATCGCTGTAGCCCTTGTCTTCGAAAGATACCTGGGTGCCCCATGTTCCCATACCCACACGGCAGATGGCTGGCTTCACCTGGGTCTGCTCATACTTGTATGGATTCTCCTGGTTCACCTTCAGTACACGGGTACCGATGTTGTTCGCCATCACGTTCTGAACGTAGTAAGATGGAGTTCCGAATACCTTGTCAGATGTATATTGAATCATATCCGGTGCCCACATACGGTTGTTGAGGTTGGCGAAGATAGGAGCGTAGGATGCCATGGTCACGATGTCAGAATTGTTCTCGATGCCCATCATATAGACAGCCTCACCGAGTGCTGCATCGAGCGAACCCATATTGCCGAAGCCCTGGGTTACGGCATACTCGCCTACATAAATCTCGCTACCCTTGCGGTCGTAGTTATCATACTTGTTGAAGTTCTCGGCAAACCAGGCAGGGTTTCTGTAGTAGTGCTCATCGAGCAGTTCCACGCTCTCCTTGCTTTCCCACTTTGGGTTGTCATCGCCCCAAGCCACCACGTTGCCGATGAGGTGCATCTTAGGATATTTCGCCAGAACGGCATCCTTGAACTTCTTGAAGCGCTCGTAGTAGTGGTCGCTCTGAGCCGCAGGATCCGGCTGGTTGTTCTCATTGCCAATCTCCAGATACTCGATGTTGTATGGCTCCGGATGACCGTTCTTGGCACGCAGGGCACCATACTTGGAGGTAACAGGACCGTTGGCATACTCCAGGGCATTCATGCACTCGTCAATCCAAGGCTGGATGCTATCCACAGGAGTCATACCGCCGTGCCACAAACCTACGTTTACTACATAGAGAGGCTTGGCATTCAGATCCTCGGCAAGCTGCAGATACTCATCGAATCCCATACCGTCGCTGGTGCGGTAGCGCCAGTTCACGTTCTTATGACCCGGACGCTCCTCGATAGGACCGATGGTCTTCTCCCAGTGGAATGCATTCTCTGGAGATTCCTGTCCCTCTACGTAGCAACCGCCTGGGAAGCGGACGAACTTAGGATGGATGTTATAGAGCAGCTGAGCCAGATCTGGGCGCAAGCCGTTCTCGCGATTCTTGAAAGTAGGAGGGAAGAGGCTTACCACATCGAGAACGATGGTACCCTTGCCGTCGGCTACGAGTTCAAACTGCGCCTTGGCATCGTTGGCATTGGCTGTGAGTTCAGCTGTATATTTTGTCCACTTCTTGCCTACCTTGGCATTGAGGGATGTTTCTGCATAAACCTTATCGCCCTTTGCGTTGGTGAGGCGAGCCTTCAGATTGCCCTTGTAGCTGCCTTTCGCCCAGAAAGAGAGCTTGTAGGTTCTGCCCTGAACGGCGTTGATACCCCAGAAGCCTTCGTTGATGAGAGAGGCTGTGGCAGCAGGCTTTGCCGCAATGGTAAGCTGGAGAGCTTTGCCCTGTGCATTGTTGAGCAATCCCTTGTTGATGAGTTGTGTCTGGATCTTTGCACCTTCCTGAGCGGAAGTTTTCCAGGTAGGGATATTTTGGTCATCATCTTCGAAGGAGCGGTTGCTGATGAGTTCGGCATAGAGACCGCCATCAGCAGCGTGGTTGATATCCTCGAAGAAGATACCATATAAATTAGGTGAAACCTTGACGCCTGGATTAGAGGCATCTACCTGGATGGATACTTGGGCGCTGGTTGCCATGAAAGAGGCGATAGCCGCCGAAAGTAAAAACTGTCTTTTCTTGTTCATTTGCTTATTTTTAGGCTTGTTTTTATTTTGTTGCTTGTTATTTGCTGGTAGCATGAAGCCGCATCTTTTGGAATTTACTCCCTGCTGCGATTCATACACAGCCGCAAAAGTACACAAAATACACGGAAGAGAGGTGGACAAAACGGAGAATATAGTGTAAAAGGTGGATTTTCTGCTGAAAATCCACCTTTTTATCCTCTGCAGGTTGATTAGCACGCCAGTATCATAAATCGCTTTCCCGGAGATTTTATTCATCGGATTATGCTGAGTTTACTTTTTTATGTCCCACAGATTTCACAGATTTACACAGATTTTCGACCTGTTCGGTCTTTTGAAGAAAGTCACGCAGATTTCGCAGATGACGCAGATGTTGTAGTGTCTTGTAAGTACTATTGCTGCATCTTGTAAGTACTATCGCTGTGCCCTGTAAGTACTATCATCGTTGCATCGTTTTAACGTATAAAGTCTTCGGAGTAACCTTTACTTGTTGCCAGAGAGATTAATAGTATAAGCCGGAAAAGCCTATCTCTCCAGCCGCACAACAGCTGTTGTGCGCTTGCATAACAGCTGATATGCGCTCGTCCAACAGCTGTTGTGCAATCGGAAATCAGCTGGTGGGCGATATTTTTTGTAAAATCTACCTTTCTTCCGTCAGGCGTCCCGGCGGATTTGCAATCTGTGAGGTGGCTGTCTTCCGTTAGGCGTCCCGGCGGATTTGCAATCCGCCGTTAAAAAATGTTCGACCTTTTCTTTGCGGATTTGTAATCCGCTATAAATTGTAACGATTATCCGCCAATTTCAAAAATACTCTTCACCCTTCACAAAAGTGGTGTAAGGGCTTGTGTATGAGTTGCTTTGGTAGGGTGAAGAGCGCGCTGGACCCTTCACCACTCTTCACCCACCCTTCACCCCAAATATTTTCGCTAGTTGTTTATGGATTGAGGGGGGATTGCAAATCCCCTGGTTTTATAGGTCGAACCTTTTTTTACAGCGGATTGCAAATCCGCTGGGACGCCTAACGGTTGCAAATCCGCTGGGACGCCTCACGGAAGACAGACGCCTCACGAAAAAAACATCCTGGTGAAGAGTGGGTGAAGGGTGGTGAAGGGTTGAGCCAACTCTTCACCTCTCGGAACCCCAGTGTTTATCGGGGTTTCAGACGATTTGGTGAAGGGTGAAGGGTAAAAGAGAGAGTGGGGATTTTCTCTCCCGACGTATCGTTTTGTGCCTGGCGATGGCACGATATTGCCCTGGTAAAGGGCAATGTAATGCCGTAGTGAGGCAATAAGCGATGGAAGTCACTTTAAAAAGACGAAGGGCTGGACTTTCTCACGAAAACCCAACCCTTCTTTTTAAAACAGCTGTTTTTTATACTTTATTTATATATAAGTAAAAGATGTTATTGTATTTATCACTTATCTTTATTGAAGAACACGCACTAATCGTAAAGGCATCGCCTTGTAGCGACCGGTGTTATTACCATTACTTCCACTCACGAAGCGTACGTTTGAGAAGTTCAGACTTTTATTATAAATATCAAAATACTTGTACCAAAATCCGTAGTCCGGACTATCTTTGGAAAAACCTTGAGTTCCTGATAATGGTGTTTGAGTCCACAAATCTACATGAATTGGATTTCGTAAAACCTCATTTTCCAAATATCCGCCGTAAGGTAAGTAAATGTAACTTAGTTGCGAGTCGTCTGTTGTCTTAATTTCTGCACAACTGTAAGTTTCGCCAGATGGTGTTGTCTTGGGTACTACCTGAATGGTGGGTTTCTGAATGGTGGGATTTGATACATTGATCAAATCCTCGAAAACCTCCATCTTTGGGATTTCATATCCGCTAGGCGAGAGAGTTGAAGAAAGATTATTATTCTCATCTTTAGCTATGTAGAAGTAACCACCGATTGCTTTTTCGTTTCCCTCCAATGCTCTTGTCTCTCTAATGTAAGGACCATTATTCGATGCACCCAGATTGCGGTCGAGCATAAGATAAATCTTGCCACTATGACCTTTCACCTTGACCACTTCATAATAGAACCAGCCTTTAACCAACTTACTTATTTCTCCATCTTCTGCCATTTGATTATCTGTGTTCGAAATCTGATGGAAGATACCTGTATGATATACATCATAAGTAATCTTTACGTTAGGTCCATTCTTTATGTTGAAAGATGATTTCCAAAGAGTATTATCGTTACTATTATTCAGGGTCACTTTCCAGTATCCGCTACCATTATCTTCAACCGTAAATCTAGTATCGCTATTCTCAAAGCTGTCACCATCCAACTTCTTGATGAGATAACTGTAGGTATTGTTAACTGGGCTAAAATGCAAACCTTCGTTCCTAACGACTTCGACGTCGCCGTCATGCATCTCTTTTGGTGTTATACCTTGCACTTTATCTAACCATGTGAAGTATTCGTTTGTCAATTCATTCGATCCATCCCATAATGTAACCAGACGTTGATCATCTCTTTTGAAATCATAACCTTTCTGTATAATTTGAGCAGTAAGCGTTAAGTCACCAGAGCTAACCGTAATAGTACCCGTTCTGCTTTCTTCCTGAGCATCGTTCTTATCAATAGTAAAGGTCAGGACATACTTTTTACCCTGAGTAGATTTGTTGGTTCCATCATTTGTATTCGTTTCTACAGCGGTAGGATTTGAATGTATCCAACTGTGACCAGGGGTAACCGTATAAAAACTACCATCGCTGCTGGTTGCTTTTTTCAAAGTCGTAACTACAGTTACTTTAGCACTGGTAGCTTCTGCGTCTACGTAAACTTTATCGCTAACACCCAGTTCATAATCCTTGCAGGCTATCATTTTGGTGATGGTAGGATTGTCATCTACAACATCTGCCACTAGTCTGTTTTCCGGTTCTGCCTTGATTGCTTCTTCCTTAGTTTTGAAACCAGGGGCATTCACCTGCTTTACTGTGATGGTATAGTTATGGTTTCTCAAGAGATCAAATTGATCCGTCTTGGTTGTTGCATCCTTGTAAAGACCCACTTTATAGTAGCCTTCTACATTCTTGTATTTAGCCTTGATGATAACGTTAGCTTTACCTGCAGAAGTCTCTGTTACCACAACTTCACGGCTAGTTCCATTGCCAACGTCTTTGCTGCTAAAGTCTGTTGTCTCTGCTAAGGCACCGGTTGGGTCTGTATTATAACCAGCAGGTGCAATAGCACTCTTGGCGGCGGTATTATTAATGATAAGACCAGCATCTTCTTCAGGGAAGTTTCCCTTAACCGCATTATCTACTTTCAAGGAAACCTTGGCATATTGTCTCAACAGACTGACATTTGCCGTACCATCCAAGAGCGTCTGTAAAGATACGCTACCCCAACATACAGGTTTGTCAGGATCTACAGTTCTAGGTGTAGCTGACGCGATTCCTTGCAAATCTTCAGCTTCTGTCTTAGTGAGGTCACTAACGTTCGTTACCAGATGAACAGTAGTTGTTCCAGATGGAATTTTACTGATTGTTACCTGATACGTACCGTCTGCATTCTTGCTTCCAATGGTGACATTCGCCATACCTTTGTAAGTATTGCTTTCGCCATAAAACACAGCAGTAACGTTACCTATGCTTTCTGTAGAACCCGCTCTAGTATCAATTTTCTTTTCTGAGAAGTTGGGCAACTCAATGTTTAAGGTTACCCCCTCGGCGGGGATTTCATCCCCACCGAGTCCGATAGCCTCCATCGTATCCTTGCAAGAAACAAGGCTTAGGAGCAATCCAATCCATATCATTAAATGCTTAATCTTCTTCATTTTTCCAATATTATTATTCAGTTATGCCCGAAGGCGTACCTGGCTTCCATTTTCCACCTTCGTAATAGCCGGTATCACCCTTGAAACTTCTTCCATCAAAGAGAATGATACTTTGGTCTACCTTTTTATCCGAAGTGGTGTATAATTTTATAGATTTCTCATGTTCACCTTTTATCGCTTTGAGCGTAATAACAGTTTTATGCCATGAACCTACAGTACTTTTTGTATAAGTTTTACCCACCTTATCGAACATGATGAACTGTCCATTTTTTGCGATACCATACTCTTTGAACCAACCATAGATTTCTGTTTGAGTATATATAGTAATCTTAATATTCTCAATTTCTGGCTTTTCATCAAAAGCATGCCACATGGCGTCGGTTGTCGGGTCGAAGACAATCCAACCCTCATGATCCTCGTAGTCGAAGAGAGGAATACCTGGCTCCAGATGGTGAGGACAGCGATGTGCTGCATGACCTACATCTTGGTTAAAATTATTATTAAACATGAGTAAAGTTTCACCAGGTTTGATTTTTCTGTCGCCTGAGGCACCAAATTCAGTGCTTTTCTGCACGGCATTTATATCGTAATACATATAATACCAGCCTGTGTTGGCATAGTCTGCCTTCATCTTATCTCCTGGCCATTTGTCTGTATATTTCCAGACTGGAGCATTCGGTTCGGTAGTCGTTTCACCTATCTGGGTATATGCATAGAGACAATGTTTTGCTTCTTGAGGAACATCATGATCACCACTCCCTTCTGAGTCGAACCATCCATCATTCCAGTTGTTTGTACCACCTTCAGGCAATGTACCATTGTAGTTCTTTTCAACCCTATTTCCACCAGTATTATTATATGGTGTACGATCATTGATAGCTCTAAAGTAGATATAATAATTACCTACTGCTGGCTTAACTGTAATCTTAATAGGCTTTTTAAAGTCGTATTCTGCACCATATTTATCTGTAGTATAACCTCTTGGCTGAACATAAATGGTATGTTCAATGGATGTTTCTACTGTTTGGTCAGCTTTAATACTAAAGGTACCCTGATCAGTACCAGTCACCGAATTAGCAGTTATGGATGAAGTAATCTTTGCGCCACTCCTATTTGTATAGCTTATGCTGGATTTTGCCTCTGATGCAGAGTGACTAGAAGTTGTTCCACCAGTTGTAAACTCTAAGCCTCCAAGATTGGTATTGAAGCTTATAAGCTTGGTCATATTATCGCTTCCACTATAGATAGTTATCTCTTGTGGAGTTACATCAAAATATGGCTTTACATCATACTTTACATTAATATATTTCTTAATGTTACCAGCCTTAATCCATACTTTAGCAGTACCTGTATATACACCACTATAGGCAGAATAGTTAATATCCTTATTTATTCTGAACTTAATCTGCTTTGTAAGCATATTCAGTTCTGTTATAATCAGGTCTTGACCATCAATCTTTGTCTCACAACCAAGGTTTCCTGATGTAATGGATGCATTCGACTCATAGTTAATGGAATCAGATGTCGTTGACGTAACACTAGCCTTTGTTTTGCTTACCACCAAAGTGGTATGGTTGAAGTCAGCAGAAATAGGCTCCATTTCCCAGGGCTTCACACTTACCTTGCAATTCAGATCCATATTACCGAGACTCTTGATAGCACCGGTAATCTCATAGAAGGTGCCGCGAGGGAAGACGGGTACTTCTGTGGGGCTGGTTTCATCCTTCTTATGTCCGAGATTGATGCGATAATTGTTGACAGCTGTTCCACCTACATTACCATTGATGGTAAGATAACTGCGATCGGCTGCTGATGAGATATATCGCTCTGGAAGATAATACGTCTGCTGGAAAAGCCATTTGCCGGCAGCACTTACAGGAGCCTGAGTCGCAGTTCCGGTTCCTACGATATCATCTTTGTTATTTGCTGCTGGCAGTAATCTGTTGTCAGTCCAACTGGTATAATATACTTTTGGAGCATCAGATGGCTGAGAGTCATAAGGAGTATTTGGAATACCATCCTTGTATGCTTTATTATCTGCATTATCAGCCCAAGAAGGAGCCTCGAATTTACCGCCCCAATAGAGATGGGTAAAAGGAGAGAGCTTATCGGCTGAAATACTGTTGATGCTGAAGCTTTTGCCTCCGAAATTGGATGCAACTTCCGGGTTAGAAGAATCGAAGATAAGGTTCAACTTTACCTTTACGCATGTAAACTTCAGGTTAGCTGCTACCACTGTATATTTGTCTCCTGCTGCTTTAATCTCGGTTTCAGCAAGCTTGTCTGAGGCATCCTTCTCAGGTTCGTAAATCATAGGGATATTGGTGCATACAGGCATACCTGTTGTACTTGTAGGTCTGTAATCGAGCACTTTATTTTTGAGAGCATCTTCAGTTTGGATAGTCTGATCACTCAATACCTTATTCATGTTGGCAACCACATAAATATGATACTTTCCCGGAGTAATATTCAGCTGATAGGTTGCAATTCCCTCATTGGTCATCATCGTAGCCAGTGGGGCAGGAAGATTCTCTGCTACGAGCTTACCTTTACCATCTACAGGAAAGGCGTAGAGGCAAAGATCATTAATCTGGCATTCATTTACCGTAGCATTATAGGTAGGTACCTTAGAGGAACTGCCGCTCGCACAGAGCACGGTTGGTACCAGCACGTGCAGGTTGCTTGACGAGTTGGGGGTATATCCGTTACCCTCCAACTCGTCGGTACAACTAACTGCAAATAAACTAGTCAACAACCAAACTATGAAACCTATATAGATATGAAATCTTCTCATGATAACTTTATCTTTTACTTTTTCCATCTCGATGATTTCATCTCGATGAATGATTTATGATTATAAGTCGGCACGCTGTATGCGCTTGCTCCAGTCGAGGATGGAGATGCCGAGTTGCATATACTGCCACTGGTCACCTTTGAGGAAGAAATCGAGCTTGTAGTCGTATTCTCTATCCAGGAACTCCTGGGCAGAATAGTTCATGTTCTCGAAGGCTCCTCTGCCTTGGGCGAGACAATCGGCAAGATTGATGCGGACCACCTCTTCGCCCGTCTTCTTGTTCCAGATGCTCAGTATCGCATTCTTGTCGTTCTCGGTTGCTGGATGCAATACGAGACGGGAGAACATCAGGGCGGCGTGAGCGGTACGCTCCTGTACGGTACCCTCCGGAGTGGTGAACTCGGTGTTCCAGGTCTTGTATGGGGTGTATGTCAACTCCTCGTCTGGGAGGAGAGAATTGTCGTAATTGATGTAGCCATTGGCATCGGTTATCTGATAACTGAAGTCGTCGGCTTGGATGTTGGCTGGATCGTCCAGCTGATGCAGACTGATGGTGAGCTGCTTGGTGTCTCTGATGAGACTGATGGTATGGTGGGTAACCTGAAGGTCTTTCACCTCTACCGTTTCGTTGCTCAATCCCTGCCAGAGGGTATCAAGCGGAAGTGCCTGGTTTTCTACCTTTCCGGCATTTCTGTCGAGTCGGGCACGGAGGGCTTCGATGCTTTCTCCTGCTGTTGGAGCTGAGATGTGGAACTTGGCTCCTGCCTGTGACAGCGCCTCTTCGTATTTCTTCTGGAAGGCGAAGGTGGCGAAGCGGTATTTGCCAGGTTGCAAGTCTATGCGCATGGCATAGTTAGGGTCTTTGAGGGGGTGGGATTTTCCCTCGTTGGCTGCATCCTGGCGAGCCACTAGGTTGCCCTGCTCATCGAAGATGAACACGCAGACTCCGCCTACATGATCATTGAACATATCAGCGCGCTGGACGTTGTAGTCGTACTTGAACTGCAAGTCAACTCCCATATCGCAAGGAGGGAGGTCGTCGTGCATCAAGTCGTTGCAGCTGCTGAGCATACTGCCTAGAGCGACGATGCTGCTGAATGCTGTCGTGCGGCTGATTGATGTCAAGCTGTCGAATCCCCATTCCATGCGTATCTTCTTGATCCAACTATGTAACTTATTGTTTGCCATGATGCTGTTTGGTTATTGTCTATATAATGTTTTCAGAATATCAAGTTGTGTTTCTGGCTTTCCGCTATGGTGAAGCAGAAAACACAACTCGTATGGTTGAACGAAGGCGGGAGCCTAAGCTCCGCCTTTCGTTGTTATTACGCTATTACAAATCTACGCTCTGTGAACGCTTAGCCCAGTCGAGAATCTTCACGCTAACCTTGATGTACTTGTCGTCTTCATCATCTGGAGTGCTAGGCTTAACCTCAGGAACGTCAGGATAACCAGGACCGCTAACGCTTTGTACATCCAAATCATACCAGTTGTTACGGAGCATACCATAACGACCCAAGTATGCAAGATTGTCGTTACCATAGACACCTGAATTCCAAGGAGTCAGGGCATCACCGAAGTGCTTGATACGAGCGATATAGTAAGACTCTCCATTTGCGTAAGTGCTGATACCAGCTTTTTCGGTGAGACCCACCTTGGCGTTGACAGCTTTTACTTCTTCAGGTGTAACATCATGTCCTGCTACAGTAATGTTTGATGCTTTAATTTCGTGATTTCCTGCAGTTGTTATATTGTTACCTTCTGCGGTCAGGTCGATGGTTGTATTATCTGTTGTTGCGCCTGAAATAACCTTAGTAACTGCAGTCTTGATGTGAGCCTCAAGATTTTTCTGGCTCCAAAGAGCGACGCTAGTACCGACCTTGTAGAAGGTCTTACCATCTGTTTCAGTAAAGCCATTTGGAGTATAGCTAGCCTTGAAGATGACGCGAGTGGTCTGTCCCTGTACCATATTTGCAAGGTTGAAAGTATTCTCGAGGCAGTACAGAGGATCTGTAGGAGCTGCTGTCAAATTCTCCTTCTTGACATAGGTGAAGTGTTCTTCTCTAGCAGTTTTGCTTTCCTCAGTTGCTGCGGATAAGTTCATCTCGCTATAGTTAGGGTCTTTACCCCAATATACACGTTTAGCCTTGGTTGACCCATTGTTATCAACAAAACGCTGGGTAGATGGTCCTGACGCTTCTGTTGCTGCTTCGTTATTCCAAATCGCATCGAAGTCATCTTTCAAACCTTCAACATTGTGAATAGGGAATGTCTTCTTGTTGGTAACATCCAAAGCCCAGTTGCTGATTTTAACCTTGTCGCCTGCATATGAACTACTAGTACCTACAGTTTTTTCATCCTTAGTGGCATCAGTCAATGTAACCTTAGCAAGACCACGCTCTACATAAATATCAGCAGCAGCATCGCCAGAAGATGCTTGAGCCTCTGTAGAGTAAATATTCTCTTTTTTGATAGGAACTAAAGTTGTTACGCTCTTATCTGTAGCATTGTACAGAGGCGCATTTGCCATATAGAATCCCTTTTTGGTATCTGTAAATTTGTCAGTAGCCTTGGCTGCTACATTCCAATCTGAGAACTTATTACCCTCTGATGGCAAAGTAACCTTTGCATCTGCACCAGAACCATTGTTCAAAAGTACCAATGCGAAGAAATCGTCATTCTTATTGACATTTTCAAGCTTTGCTGTAATCTTGGCTTGGGTAGTTACACCAGTTTCACTTGGGTCCTTCCATGGTTGTTCCATTGAACCCAAATCAACTTTCTCAGCAAGAGTATAATTACCTTCACCGGCAGTTGTACCCTTCTTGAAAACCAGCAAAGTAGCATTAAATACATCGTACTCTTTGGCATCACCCTTATCAAATGAAGGGTCAGTAGCACGTGTACCGTTTGTTGTTGGCAAGTTGATAGAGAAAGAAGCATAGCTTACACCTGATTCATTCTCACCTGAACCATTACCCCCCCCTACTATTAAATCGTTGTTGCTAGAGCAACTTGCTGTCATAGCAGCTATCACTGCTAATCCAAAGAAATGTTTAATTCTCATGATTGATGTGATTTTATTGTTAATTGTTTATTTTATATCTTATCATCTACAATTATTGCTCCGCCTTCATTTCCTCGTAAATCTTTCTGATGCGTTCAGCTTCCTTCGAGTTTCCTGCCTTGGCAAGATGCTTTTCGGCAGTTACGAGGTCGCCCTTCTGCAAATCTGTGCAGGCGGCGTTGAGATTGGCGGTCTCATCATCCGGGAAGAGACGGACGGCAATATCAAATACCTCGTTGAACTCTGGAGAACCAGGTTCATAGGTCTGTGCCACCAGATACATCTCCTGTAATGACAACTGCTGAGGCTTGGTCTTCAAAATCACCTTTGCCTCCTCAATGTCGAAAGGACGAACGGTATAGGTTACCGTATAGTCGCTGTGGCGCAAACGGGGATAAATCTCATTCATGATGTAGCGATAGCTAGCCGGATAAAGCTTCTTGATTTTCTGATTCTTTGCATCGGGTGCCAATGATGAGTTGGCGATGGCAAGTATCGCAGTCTTGTCGGCTAAGTTGCTGGCTTCCATCTTCTTCTTGAATCCCTCCCAGTCTTCCGGGGTGGCGTGATAGGTGAAGAGCTTGTTATCGATGGTGTAGAGATTGCTGACATAATTGCGCAGGGCAGCCGCACGATTGTTGGCGAGTCGCTTGTTGTTGTCGTAAGGACCATCCGGCGACGCATAGCCATGAATATCGATATTGGTGATGCTCACATCCTTGTCGTTCTTTACGAGGTCGATGGTGGATGTAATCTTTCTCAGCTCTGAGGCATTCTCACGGAAGTCGGCAAGGATATCGCTCTTGTTGAGCTTGAAGCTCAGGTAAGCTTCACCCTTTTCGGCTCTCACCTTGATGGCTTCAGCCTTTGGCTTCACATAATGGTCGCGACAGATTCTCGGTGTCGGCTGGATGGTAGCCATCTGGGTGGTATCCTGATTCATCAGGTCGCCGCATCCGCAGAGGTCTTCCGTCATGGAGAGGTTGAAAGCCTTCATCCACTTCTTGTAGGGAAGGGTCTGTGAGAAGAGCACCTGCTGCTCGGTATCATTCCTGCGTCTCACCACCACTGCCTGGCTGTTTTTCTGTTTGCTGCTTTTGCGCAGGTATCTGATGTTCTGGTTTTTGCCATTGATGATAATGGGATTTAGGGCGATGGTATCTTCTCCGGCAATAAGCGGAGTGAAAACCAACTGTTGCTCTGATTTGAGCTGCAGACTATCGAGATGGAGGCGGAATGCGACCTTGAGACTGTCGCTCTTCTTCTGGGTCAAGACGCTGTCTATCAGAATCTTGCCTCCAGCCAACCATAGCTGCGAATCATCTATCTTTTGGGCTTGGACAGTCAAAGCGCTCTGTGCAAAAAGGATGCAAAGGGGCGAAATGATTGCATAAAGCTTCATTTTCTTCATATTCTTAATCTTAAATAAAAGAGGATTTGATTTTGGTTTTTGCTATCCCGGTGATAACGTTCCTAGAATGCGTATATCAGGGAGAGGGCTGCTTTGGTAGGACCTACGTAGTTGCGGTGGTCCTTGTCAAGACATTTGTCACATCTTCCGTAAAGCTTGTATGGACTGTAGATGTATCCTAATCCGATGGATCCTTCGAGGTTGAGATGCTCCGACAGCAGCCATTGGTATCCGTAGGTGAGGCCTCCACCCACATACCAGCCTTCGTAATGTCTTCCTTTCTCTGTCTTTGGCAAGATGCCGAAAGGCAGGTCCACATTTTTTACGTTGTATTCACCCCCAAGGGCATGGATGCCGAAGAAGTGGCCTCCAAATTTCTGGCAGGTGTACCAGCGGTATTCTGGCATTACGTTCCAGTAGCGCAATTTCTTGTCGCCTGAGAACTTCCAGGGATTCAGGGCTCCGAAAAGCTGAAAAGTGCTCTTCTTGCCCGTGCCTATTTCTAGACCAGCATTGAGTGAGGTGGTTGCCAAACCAAGCAGGTTGGTCTTCAGCGCTACCTCCTGCGCTCGGGTTACTACTGTTGAGAGAATCAGCAGCAATAACATCGGTGTTCGTTTGAACATACTCTGCTTCATCATCATAATTTTACTCTGTTGATTTACTTTCTTAAGGATAATGCTAGTTGCTTATTCTTATTATCGTCATTTACTTAGTTGTATAGGATAAGCCTCGCAGCACGATTGAATGCCGTTGGGGTTCCTTTTCGGTTGCAAATATAGGATGATTTTCTCAAACTAGCTTAATAAAAGTGATGAAAATCAAGGAAAATGAAATGCAAACGTTTGCATCGTTGTACAAAATGTGTGGGAACACAAAAATCGTGAATATGATATAAGTAGTTGATGTATAATAAAATAAAGCGAAAGTGTGAGTTGCACACCTTCGCTTTTGAAACATTGTATTTTGATGAATTTCTTTTTTGTGATTGGAGAAATGGAAGACGGGGAAAATCCGGCTTTTTGGGGGATTATTTCAGGACTTCCATCGCCTTCTTCAGACCTCTATCTACAGCAGTAGGATCGTTCTGATAGAGCTTCTCCTTTTCTTCTGCGGTCATCTCGTCGAGCAGATAATCGGGGGTGATTCCCACACTTTCCAGCAGGTTGCCCTGTGCATCCTTGGTAAGAGAGAATGGCATGTAGAAGTAGAGATAGCTCGTTACATTTCCGATCCATCCGCCATTGCTGGCTTCGTTGTCGGCGGTGAGCATCGCCTGCGCTCCGTAACTGTTTCTGCCTATCGTCTTCACGTGGTCGCCCTGACTCTTCAGGATAAGGGTTGTCACCTCCGACATGCTCGCACTGTAGTTGTCGAGCAGAATGGCGGTAGGTATGTTTCTGCCCAGACTCTTCGATGTAACCGTAATCTTCTGCGGAATCCAAGGGGTATAGCTGTATGGATTGTTGTCCTCTTTTTTGCGCACGTAGGCATAGACGGCAGACTGGGTGATGAGGTAGTCGGTAAGCAGACGGGTATCGATCACGCTTCCGCCTCCGTTGCCACGAAAGTCGAGAATCAGCTTCTTGATTTCGCCCTTAGCCAGAGGCTCCAGGAACAGACGGCGGTAACCTTCTATGCAGAGATGTTCGTAAGTAAACTTCAGGTCGCTCCAGTAAGCGTAGAGTTCACGCTCGTGCCAGAGGTAATCGGCAAGTGCCTGACAATACCAGTTGGCAAAACCGGAGGCTGAAAGCAGCTGCTGGTAATGACCATCACCCTGCAGCTTCTGGCGGATCTGTTCGCCTATGCCGCTTGCATCAGAAGTCACCGGCAACAGCTTGAGGAGTCCCGGAGCCTCCTCGTAAGCCTGGCTGGCGAAAGCATAGAGACCGGAATAATCGCCCTGGTTGCTGTAAGCTGCCATCTTCTCGCAGGCTTTGGCTGCATCATCCGAAGACAGATAGCTATCCATATCGGCAAGCAACTGCGCTGCCTGCTGTTCTGCCTTCTCTCGCTTTCCGGCATCTGCAATCAGTTCCTTCGCCTTGGCTGTTATCGTAGAAGCATCCAGATGATAGGTGCTGGCTGCATTGCTAGGGAGATAGGACTTCTGATATTCGTGGAAACAGTTCTCGTAGAGGGCAAACTTGTTGAAGCCGAGATAATAGGTGACCGGCTGCTCCTTCAGGTAACCGCCCATAATGCAGAAACCATCCGAGGTAATCTCGCCGAAGGCTGTGCCATCCAGGTTGAGCTGGTTGCGGGTATGGTTCCAGTGGGCATTCAGCGGGAAGTATTCGGTCTTGTTGCGGAGCGTGCTGTTGAATCTCACCGTTTCCGTAGAAGAGTGGGAGACGGGCAGGGTAATCTTGACATAGAAATGCTGGTCGATGATCTTATCGATGATTTCCTGGAAATACTGCTTTGCCTTGGCATTGTCTTCCTGAATCTCCTGCTGTGTGAAAGCGGAGGTATGCTGGAAGGTCTTCAGGGCATCAAACTTGGGTTTGTATTCCTTGTAAACCTGGTCCCAGGTCTGGGAAGATACGGCAGACTGCTCGTTGAGGGTGCAGTAGCGCTGGTTCATCACGCTCCAGAAAACCTGGAACAGGTCGCCATACGACTTGACATCGGTATCGGAGTAATCGGAAATCGATTTCTCGTTGGCATCATTGTCTGCCACACAACTGGTAAGCGACATTCCGGTAGTGGTGGTCGCCAGGAGGAAGGCGAAGAGGCATCGCATTCCACCTTTTATATATATAGGGGTTCTCATATTTAAAATGATTTTTTTAGAACTTATAGGCAGCCGAGGCTGTGATGAGGCTGGAGTTGCGGCGGGCTGTCTTGCTGGTGCTGGCTTTATCCTGGTAGATATGCGAGAAGCCGTACTGGAAGTTATACCCGATGGAGCCATCTATTCTTCCGAAGGAATAACCTATCTTGATACCAGCCTCGCCGCCAAAGAGACTGCGGCGGAGATGGTTCTCGTTCTTCTTGAAATCGTAGGTGGTGTTATAGCGGATATAGGAGCCATCGCCCTTGTAACCTTCCATGATGTTCATCGGATACATACCCTTGGTGTGCATGGAAGTGAAGTACTCGTAATAGACACCCACCTGCGGCTTGATCCACAATCCCTTCTCGTGGTAAGGATTATGGAGGAGATAGTAGCCCATATGGAGTGGGATGCTGATGAAGTTGTTGTTGTATCGGGTGTTCCAGGAGTCGCCGCCGAGGTTCTGGTACAGGTAGTCGCGCTGAACGAAGCGGATGCCCGCACCTACCGCCAGTTGATCTACGATATTGTATTCGGCACCGATGGCAGCCGTGAAACCCGGCCGCACCTTATAGTAAGTCTCCGACAAGCCCGATACATCTGTATCGAGCACACTGCAACTGACACCAGCTTCTGCCTCCACCTTCCAGCGGTAGGAACTCTGCTGTGCCAGAATGCCCTGGCAGCAGAAGCCCAGGGCTATAGCTAAATATACCTTTCTCATAGAATGGGGTAGTTTGGGGGTGAAAAAAGTCTTAATAGAGAAGAAGCAATCCGGCAAACGCAGAATAGAGAATCATGCGGATAGGATTGATCTTCATTACCTTCACACCGATGAAGGTGGCAAAGAAGAGGGCGATGGAGATATAGAATCTCCATGGATTTTCGGGAGTAGAAAAGTTCTCTCCGTTCATCAGAAGCAAGGCTGCGGCACCCACCAGACCGACGATGGCTGGGCGGAGACCGATGAAAATGCTCTGTACTGCAGAGGTGTTCATATACTTGTACAGCATCCTGCTGATAAGAATCATCAAAACAAAGGAAGGGAGAACCAGGGCGAAGGTTGCCATGGCACTTCCGAGTACAGCCATCATGCCACTCATGCCGGCATTATGGACAGCTGTATAGCCACAGTAGGTGGCGGTGTTGATACCGATAGGTCCCGGTGTCATCTGAGAGATGGCAACCACATCGGTAAACTCTTGCATCGTCATCCAATGATACTGCGTAACAACCTGTCCCTGAATCAGGGATATCATGGAATAGCCTCCTCCGAATCCGAAGATGCCTATCTGAATGAATACGATGAAAAGCTGAAAAAATATCATATATATATAATAATGTGTAAAGTTAATAGGGCATTCCTACAATAAGGCGTAGCCCCTATAAACTATTAACTATAAACTTTTAACTAATCTTATTCCGTTGGCTGGATAAACTGTCCATAGATGTAGCCACCTACGGCAGCTGCGATAATCACCCAGATTGGGTTGACGCCCAAAAGCCAGATCAGAAGGGCGGATAGAATAGGAATCCAGCAGTTGACAAGCGAAATACCGGCACTCTTGGCAAGCGAGAATGTAGGTACGGCTATCAATGCTACGACGGCAGGACGGATGCCTGCAAACATGGCAGCAACAACCTTGTTGTCTTCAAACTGATGGAAAAACATGGCTATCGCTAAGATAATAAGGAACGATGGCAACGAAGCGCCGAGGGTGCAGACGATGGCTCCCGGTGTCTTTGCCAACTTATATCCGAGCAGGGAACTCATGTTGATGGCCAGGGCGCCCGGACAAATCTGGGTAGTAGCAATGGCATCTAAGAATTCCTCCTTCGTCATCCAATGATGCTTGTCGACGACTTCGGATTCTATAATAGGAATCATGGCATAGCCACCACCAAAGGTGACTATGCCAATCTTCATAAATGTCTTAAATAATGAAATATACTTCATTATAGTTTATAATTTATAGTTTATAGTTTACGGCAATCTTGCTTTCAACTATAAACTATTAACTTTTAACTATGATTTTACTCTTTCTTCAATCCACTGACGTGCATTGACAAATGCCTCAATCCAAGGAGTAACCTCGTCGTTGCGGCGATCAGCTGGATACCAGGCGTTCTGCCATGGGAAGATGGCACGCTCCAAGTGTGGCATCATAGCCAAGTGGCGACCATCTGCAGAGCAGATACCTGCTACATTGTAGTCACTGCCGTTAGGATTACCTGGATACTCAGCGTAGTTGTACTTCGCAATGATGTTGTAGTGATCCTCTGGCTCTGGCAAGTAGAAACGGCCCTCGCCGTGAGCTACCCAGATACCGAGCTTATCACCGCTCAGGCTACCGAACATCACACTGTCGTTCTGAGGAATAGTCAAACCGAGGAATGTGCTCTCGAACTTCTTGGATGTGTTGTGGCAGAGGTGTGAACGATGCTTGTGCTCAGGATTGATGAGGTTCAACTCAACCATCAGCTGGCAACCGTTGCAGATACCGAGTGAAAGGGTATCCTCACGGGCATAGAACTTATCGAGTGCCTCTTTAGCCTTAGGATTGTAGAGGAATGCGCCAGCCCAACCCTTGGCAGAACCGAGAACATCGGAGTTAGAGAAACCACCGCAGAATACAATGAAGTTCACATCCTCCAGAGTCTCACGACCAGAAATCAAGTCGGTCATCATCACATCCTTTACATCGAAGCCGGCGAGATACATAGAGTATGCCATCTCACGCTCACCATTGGTACCCTTCTCACGGATGATAGCTGCCTTGATGCCAGATGGCTTGCGACGGTTTGCGTCGAGGCTGTAGCTAGCGAGGGTTCCCTTGAAGCCGTAACCGAAGTTCATCTCGATAGGCTGCTTCTTATAGTTGGTGTAACGCTTCTTGGCCATACCGTTCATGCTCTGCTTGCGGTCGAGGAGGTAAGATGTCTTATACCAGTCGTCGCGCAAAGCATCGATATCGAACTCGTGCTCGAAGCCTTCCTTCTTGATGATAATCTTGCGGAGCTCAGGAGCTGGATAACCAATCTTGGCATAACCGATACCGTTCTCATCGAAGAATGCTTTCAACTCGTCCTTGTGAGCATCGCTTACCTGGATGACAACACCTGGGTTCTCTGCGAAGAGAGTCTTGATGATGTCGGCATCTGCGATGTCGTGGAGGTTGATCTTCATACCGCCCTCTACGTTGGCGAATGTCATTTCGAGGAGAGTTGTAATCAAACCACCGGCGCTGATATCGTGACCAGCCATTACCCAACCACGGTTGATGAGTTCCTGTACAGCGTTGAAGCAGTCAACGAAGTACTCTGGGTTCTTGACGGTAGGAACATCGCTGCCCACCTTGCCCAGACTCTGAGCGAAAGCAGAACCACCGAGACGCTGCTCGTCGAAACTGAAGTCGATATGGTAGAGGCTAGAGTTCTTGTCGTTAACGAGAACTGGGCTAACCACCTTCTTGACATCTGAAACCTCACCACCGGCACTTACGATAACGGTACCCGGAGCGATGATCTTCTCGCCGTTAGGATACTGCTGGGTCAAAGAGAGAGAGTCCTTACCTGTTGGTACGTTTACGTGGATGGCGCAGCAGAAGTCTGACAATGCCTTCACACCCTCGTACAGACGGGCATCCTCACCCTTCTGACTGCGACAAGGCCACATCCAGTTGGCTGAGAGGCTGATGCTGTCCATGCCATCTGCCAATGGAGCCCATACGATATTAGTCAATGACTCAGCTACAGAGAGTACTGAACCTGCCTTAGGATCGGCAAGACCAGCCTGAGGTGCATGACCCATTGCTGTTACGATACCCTTCTCGCCACGGTAGTCGAGTGCTACGACACCACAGTCTGAGAGTGGCAACTGAATCTGACCCTGACCCTGCTGACGGGCAATCTTACCTGTTACGGAACGGTCTACCTTGTTGGTCAACCAGTCCTTACAAGCCACAGCCTCCATCTGGAGAACACGCTGCAAGTACTCGTCGAGGTTATCTGCAGAATAAGTTACATCTTCATATTTACGCTCTACGGTCTCATCTACCATTACAGTCTTAGGAGTATGACCGAACATCTGAGCTACATCGAGGTCGAATGGCTTTACGCCGTCAGCCTGCTTGAAGCTGAAGTGAGCATCGCCTGTAGTCTCACCAACCACGTACATTGGAGCACGCTCACGGTCGGCAATCTTCTGAACCTCGCTGATATACTTCTCGTCGATGAGCAAGCCCATGCGCTCCTGGCTCTCGTTGGCGATGATTTCCTTGGCGCTCAAAGTCTTGTCACCGATAGGCAACTTAGACATGTCGATTTCGCCACCGCACTCTTCTACCAACTCAGAGAGACAGTTCAAGTGACCGGCTGAACCGTGGTCGTGGATGCTGACTACTGGGTTCTCATCGTTCTCAACGAGTGCACGAACCAGGTTGTAGGCACGCTTCTGCATCTCAGGGTTGGCACGCTGAACAGCGTTCAACTCGATGCCATTGCTGTAACGGCCTGTATCTACAGAAGAAACAGAACCACCACCAAGACCGATGCGATAGTTATCACCACCTACTACTACAACCTTGTTGCCCTTCTGTGGCTCACCCTTCTTATAGTCACGCTTCTTGCCGTAGCCTACACCACCAGCAAGCATGATTACCTTATCGTATGCATACTTCTCACCATTCTCCTCGTGCTCGAATGTAAGCACAGAACCGGTGATGAGAGGCTGACCGAACTTGTTACCGAAGTCTGATGCACCGTTGGAAGCCTTGATCAGAATCTGCTCTGGAGTCTGATAGAGCCACTTACGCACTGGCATGATGTCTTCCCAGTCGCGCTCAACATCGCTCTTGCCGTTGTCATCCTTTAAGCGAGGATAAGCAGTCATGTAGCAGGCGGTACCTGCGATAGGCCATGAACCTACACCACCACCCATACGGTCGCGGATTTCACCACCCGTACCGGTAGCAGCACCATTGAAAGGCTCTACGGTAGTAGGGAAGTTGTGGGTCTCAGCCTTCAGAGAGATAACACTCTCGATATCCTTCACCTGGAAGAAATCGCTGGTAGTCTGATCGGCTGGAGCAAACTGCTCGATAACAGGACCCTGAGAGAAAGCCACGTTGTCCTTGTAAGCAGAGAGAATCTTGTTAGGATTCTCGTTGGTGGTCTTCTTGATCATGTTGAAGAGAGAAGACTCCATCTCCTTACCGTCGATGATAAACTGGCCGCCGAAGATCTTGTGGCGGCAGTGCTCTGAGTTGATCTGTGCGAAACCGAAGATTTCGCTGTCGGTGAGAGGGCGTCCGTTCTCTTTCTCCAGCTTGTGGAGATAAGCCATTTCGTCCTCGCTGAGGGCAAGACCCTCTTCCTCGTTATACTTCTCGAGGTCATCGACGTACTTGATAGGTTCTGGCTGGTGGTTCACGGTGAACACATCCTGTCCGATACCGTTGTACATACGCTGGAGCATAGGATCGTGCTCAGCGTCCTCGCTATCTACAGGGAAGTACTCCTCGATACGCGAAATGCCGTCAAGACTCATGTTCTGAGTTATCTCAACGGCATTCGTACTCCAAGGAGTAATCATTTCACGGCGTGGGCCAACATAGAAGCCCTGCAACTGCTGGGCATCCTCTAATGTTGCGTCACCATAAAGCCAACAAAGTTCATTGATTTCGTCCTGAGATGGTTTGTGGTCAATCTCGGTCGCAATCACACTCTTAGATGGAGTTCTGAAAAAAAGAATCATACTATTTCTCTTTTTATATTGTTAATGTATTAATTCTACCTTGACAAAAGCCTACATATTATATATGCTTTTGCTTTCCGACTGCAAAGGTAATACAAAATTCTGATTTCGCCGCAAAGAATATGCATTTATTTTCTTTTTTTAGTTAAAAAGGTGATAAATAATGATTTAGTAGTTAAAATTTTATAAATGGATTAGACAAATAAGGTTTATTGGAGTCTTATCAGTAACTTTGCATCCAGAAAGAGACGCATAAGGCGTTTATGTGGAGGGCGTAACTGCCGCCTGTATAAATACATAGTGATTAAAAAACAATAACAGAAAATTTAAAAATCGAAAGCAAATATGAAACAGACTAAAATTTTTGTAATGGCAATGATGGCTGTAGCCATGATGGCTACTAGCTGTGCTAGTAAGAAGGATCTCCAGAATTGTCAATCTGAAAATAGAGAATTGACTGCCAATTATCAGGCAACCAAGGAGAAGTTGGCTGCTACTGAGGCTAGCCTTGCTGCTGCGCAGGAGCAGTTGAGCAGTACCAAGAAGGATTATGCCAAGTTGCAGAACTCACTGGACAAGAGTTTGACCAATGCCAATCAGAACAACATCAGCATTGAGAAGCTCGTTGACCAGATTAATGAGAGCAACCAGTATATCCGTCACCTGGTAGAGGTGAAGAGTAAGAGCGATTCGCTCAACATGGTTCTTACCAACAACCTGACCCGTTCTCTCAGCCGTGAGGAGATGAAGGAGGTTGACGTTCAGGTGCTGAAGGGTGTGGTTTACATCTCTCTGGCTGACAACATGCTCTATCAGAGCGGTAGCTACGAGGTGAACAGCCGTGCCAAGGAAACTTTGAGCAAGATTGCAAAGATTATCCAGGACTATAAGGATTATGATGTACTCATCGAGGGTAACACTGACAACGTGCCTGTAAGCACTACAAGTGCCAAGATGAAGAACATCCGCAACAACTGGGACCTCTCTGCTCTCCGTGCTTCTTCTGTAGTTCAGTATCTCCAGGACAACTTCGGTGTTAGTCCTAAGCGTATGACTGCTGGTGGTCGTGGTGAGTACAATCCTGTAACTACCAATGATACTGAGGTGGGCAAGATGCGCAACCGTCGCACCCAGATTATCATCACTCCTAAGCTCGACCAGTTCATGGACTTGATCGACAAGGCTCCAGAGGATTCTCAGAAGTAATCTGAATAGAAAATATATAAGAAGGCATCAATGGGTTTATGCTCATTGGTGCCTTTTTTAGTATAAATATGTATGAATTATAGAATATGGCTTAGAAAAGGCGTGTTTTATTGTCATCTTGATAGAAAATATCTTAATTTCCTTTCTTTTGTCGAATCTTTTTCGTAATTTTGCAGGCAAATTATTAATTATACATGAATTGTTATGGAAAAGATTAAGATGACGACTCCATTGGTAGAGATGGATGGTGATGAGATGACAAGAATCCTCTGGAAGATGATCAAGGATGAACTGATCCTGCCTTTCGTAGATTTGAAGTCAGAGTACTATGACCTTGGTTTGCCTTACCGCGACCAGACCAACGACCAGGTAACCATCGACTCTGCCGAGGCTGCCAAGAAATATGGTGTAGCAGTAAAGTGTGCTACCATCACTCCTAATGCACAGCGCATGGATGAGTATAAGCTTCATAAGATGTGGAAGAGCCCTAATGGTACTATCCGTAGTATTATGGATGGTACTGTGTTCCGTGCACCTATCACCATCCCAAGCATCCACCCTTGTGTGAAGAACTGGGAGAAGCCTATCACCATCGCCCGTCATGCATACGGAGATGTATATAAGAGTGTGGAAATCCGTGCAGATGAACCGGGAGTAGCCAAACTCGTGTTCGAGGGTAAGAGCGGAAAGAAGCAGGAGGTGGAAATCCACAATTTCGATGGTGCCGGCGTTATCCAGGGTATGCACAATACCGACAAGAGTATCCGCAGCTTTGCTCACAGCTGCTTCAAGTTTGCCATCGATACCAAGCAGGATCTCTGGTTTGCTACCAAGGATACCATCTCAAAGACTTACGATGCGCAGTTCCGCAAAATCTTCGAGGAGGTTTACGAGAGTGACTACAAGGAGAAGTTCGCTGAACTCGGCATCGAATACTTCTATACATTGATTGATGATGCGGTAGCTCGTGTAATCCGTAGCAAGGGTGGATTCATCTGGGCATGCAAGAACTATGATGGAGATGTGATGAGCGATATGCTCAGTACCGCTTTCGGTTCTCTGGCTATGATGACTTCTGTATTGGTTTCTCCAGAAGGAAAGTATGAGTATGAGGCTGCGCATGGTACTGTTACCCGCCACTACTATCGTTATCTGAAGGGTGAGGATACCTCTACCAACCCAATGGCAACCATCTTTGCATGGAGTGGAGCCTTGAGAAAGCGTGGTGAGATGGATGGACTTCAGGATCTCCAGAACTTCGGCGACCAGCTGGAGGCTGCTTGCTTCGATACCTTGAATGATGGTATTGCTACCAAGGATCTCGTCAACCTGATGGAGGGTGTTGAGGCTAAGCCTGTCAACTCAGCCGGCTTCATCGCAGCTATCCGTGAGCGCCTGGAGAAGAGATTGGCATAGTCCTCTCTCTCTTTCTCTTCTGAAAGATAAAAACAAAGCCCTGCAGTACTTCTCGTTGATATAGAAGTATTGCAGGGTTTTATTTTACTCTTTTAAATAAGCGATTTGTTTTGTTTGTAAATTAACTTATTATGGCTTATTTCTTTTTCAATGCCTCAGTGAAATATTTGAAGAAATCTACCTTGAGCAACTTGCTAATATGAAACAACATACCGCTATCAATTGTGTTTCTGTTATAGATCTTGTATACATTGGTGCGATGGCAGCCTAATTCCTCGGCCAGCCAAACGGAAGTCTTACCTTGATTCTTAAGCTCCCGCTTGATGATCTCACCAATGGCAACTGTGGACTTTTCTTTATCTTTCATAACAACACAGTGTTTAAATTTAATATATATCTTATTTACCGACTGCAAAAGTAGTATTAAAGTTTCTAATCTGCAAAATATGGTGTAGCCAATATAATAACACTAAGTTAAAAAGTGTAAGAATTTAGCATGCTTTGTCATTTTTTAGCAAAAAGTATTCCGTTGTTACAAAATTGTAATCTGATGTAACGCTTATTACGAGATAAAAAATGTATTTTTGCACCATAATTACGAATTTATAAAAAATAGATTATGGAAAAGGCGGATAAAAGAATTCTTGTTGTTGATGATGAACAGGATTTGTGTGAAATCTTGAGTTTCAATATCCAGATAGAGGGATATCATGTGGATACAGCCAATTCTGCCGAAGAGGCTTTGGAAATGGATATTGCATCCTATGATCTGTTGTTGCTGGATGTGATGATGGGAGGTATGAGTGGATTTCAACTGGCTAAGAAGTTGAAGGAGAACCCGATGACTGCCCATGTGCCAATTATTTTCCTTACCGCTCGTGATACGGAGAATGATACATTGACGGGATTCAACCTGGGTGCTGATGATTATATTTCGAAGCCATTCTCTATTCGTGAGGTGATGGTGCGCATTCGCGCCGTATTGCGCCGTACCGCAGAACAGAATGGTAGTGCTGATGAACCTAAGGTGATTGGCTATCAGGGACTTGTATTGAATCTTGATAAGAAAACGGTTAGCATTGATGGCGAAGCGGTTCCTTTTACCAAGACTGAGTTTGAGTTGCTCCACCTCTTGTTGGAAGAAAAGGGCAGAGTCTTCTCCCGTCAGGAATTGATAGACCGGGTGTGGCCTAAGGATGTGATGGTGCTCGATCGTACCGTAGATGTGAATATCACCCGTATGCGTAAAAAGGTAGGACGATTTGCAAAGTGCATCGTGACTCGTCTCGGTTTCGGATATTATTTCGATGCCTGATTGGTTTGGCTTTGATTTACAGATAATTGTGAAGTTTAATATTCAGTTTTTAAAGTTCAATGCTTAAAACAAATACTGTAGGTAGAAAATTGTACTTTAGTGTGCTGGCGGTGTTCCTGGTGTTCGCTGTCAGCTTTATCGTATTTCAGCAAGCACGTGAGAAGCAGTATAAGATCAGTACGCTTACCCTGAAACTTGCCAACTATAACGAGTTGCTGGTAGAGGACCTCGCCCTGTCTTCTTCGAATGGTATCCTACTCTCAGATTCCGTGAATCTGGTGGATAGTGTAAGGGTGGCTGAGGCTAAACTGGAGGATTTTGTACAGGAACATGAGAGTAGGGATTTGCGTGTAACGCTTATCAAGCCTGATGGTAAGGTAGTCTATGACAATATGGGTAAGGATTTCCACAAGTTTGCCAATCATGCCAAAAGAGCGGAAATCGCAGAAGCGCTTCTGGATGGAATGGGTACAAGTGTGGAGCGTCAGTCTTCTACCCTCAAACACGACTATTTTTATGTGGCATCCTATTTTCCTAAAAATCAGTTGGTTGTGCGTACTGCCCTCCCGTATAATGATGATTTGGCAACGTCTCTTCAGGCTGATCAGCACTATATCTGGTTTGCACTTGTTGCCATTATTATTCTTACCCTTGTACTCTATCGTTTCATCAGTCGTCTGGGAAGTAATATTTCCAAACTTCGTATTTTTGCCTATAAGGCAGATCACAATGAGAGTCTGGAAGTAGAAGATTTGGCGAGCTTCCCGGGGGATGAATTGGGAGAAATTGCTGAAAGAATCATCAAGATGTATAAGCGCGTGCAGGCTACCCGAAAAGAGCAGGATATCCTGAAAAGACAACTTACCCAGAATATCGCTCATGAGTTGAAAACTCCTGTGGCAAGCATTCAGGGATATCTGGAGACTATTCTGGATAATCCGCACATCAATGAGGCGACCAAGGCGCAGTTCCTGCAGCGCTGCTTTGCTCAAAGCGAGCGGTTGACCTCCTTGCTTCACGATATCTCTACGCTTAACCGCTTGGATGATGGTTCTGATATGATAGATTTTGAGGCAGTAGATATTACCCAGATGGTTGCTGATATTACCCGTGAGACGGCTCTGGCTCGACAGGAAAGAAAAATGACTTTTGATAACCGGTTGCCGGAACATATTGTCGTCAAGGGAAACCGAAGTCTGATATATAGTATTTTCCGCAATCTTACAGATAATGCTATTGCTTATGCTGGAGAAGGACGCAAGATGACCTTGGAGGCAAAGGAACAGGGAAATAAATGGCATTTCATTTTCCGGGATAATGGTCAGGGAGTACCGCCGGAGCATCTGACCCGTTTGTTTGAGCGATTTTATCGGGTGGATAAGGGACGTAGTCGCAAAATGGGTGGTACTGGTCTCGGACTTGCCATAGTAAAGAATGCCGTTCTCCTGCATGGAGGTACCATTCGGGTGAATAATTTGCCGGAAGGCGGTCTCAAGTTTGAGTTTACTCTTAAAAAATAAGCAAAAATATTTGAATACAATATATAATATGCGCGCGCGAGAGCGTGCGCATATATGCGTATGTATGCGCGCCCCAGTGTGCGCATGTATATTATAAGGTGCTGAGTATCTGATAGTTTGTTTTAAATGTTTATAACTGTTAAAAAGAGGTGTTTTTTGAAACTTTTTCCTCAAAACATTTGGTGGAATGGAAAATAGTTAGTACTTTTGCACTCGCTTTTGAGAAATACACTTTCTCTAAGCAACTAAAGAAAGAGTTCTTTGAAAGATTTTACATAAACAGACAAGTAGTACAAGAAGC
>OIBL01000187.1_pt1 | contig 30011 bp, 25 predicted proteins | sample 1581041 | NCBI WGS metagenome assembly OIBL01 (sample SAMEA3882547, study PRJEB24775) | human gut metagenome | biome: human-associated habitat; feature: intestine environment; material: feces | place: Netherlands | collected 2009/2010 | reverse complement strand
ACCTCCTCGCGGGCAAGGCCCGCCAGGGCGTGCGCTGCGGCGAGTTTCATTGTGTCGTTGATCTCCGAGGCCCGCACGTCGAGCGCTCCCCGGAAGATGTAGGGGAAGCCCAGCACGTTGTTGACCTGGTTGGGGTAGTCCGAGCGGCCCGTGGCGAAGATGATGTCGGGGCGCGAGATCATGGCCTGCTGGTAGGAGATCTCGGGGTCGGGGTTGGCCAGCGCCATGACGATCGGATTCCCGGCCATCGTGCGCAGCATGTCGGGCGTCAGTACGTCGGCCTTCGAGACGCCGAGGAAGACGTCGGCGCCGTGCAGCGCCTCGGCCAGGGTCGTGATGCGGCGCGTGGTGGCGAACTCCCGCTTTTGCGGGTTGAGGTCCTCGCGGTAGGTCGTGACGACACCCCGGCTGTCGCACAGGATCATCTGCTCGCGCCGGATGCCCACGACGAGGAAGAGCCGGGCGCAGGCCAGTGCCGCGGCTCCGGCGCCGTTGATGACCACGCGCAGGTCGTGCAGCTCCTTTCCGGCGATCTTCGCGGCGTTGAGCAGGGCCGCCGAGGTGATGATCGCCGTGCCGTGCTGGTCGTCGTGCATGACGGGGATGTCGAGCTCCTCGCGCAGGCGCGCCTCGATCTCGAAGCACTCGGGTGCCTTGATGTCCTCGAGGTTGATGCCGCCGAAGGTCGGGGCGATGGCCTTGACCGTGCGGACGAACGCCTCGGGATCGGTCTCGGCGACCTCGATGTCGAAGGCGTCGATGCCCGCGAAGGTCTTGAAGAGCATGCTTTTGCCCTCCATGACGGGCTTCGAGGCGAGGGCCCCGATGTTGCCCAGTCCCAGAACGGCCGTGCCGTTCGAGATGACGGCCACGAGGTTGCCGCGGTTCGTGTAGCGGTAGACGTCGTCCGGCGTGCGGGCGATGGCGAGCGACGGCGCGGCCACGCCGGGCGAATAGGCCAGGGCGAGGTCGTGCTGCGTGTGGTGGGGTTTTGTCGGCATAACGCCTATCTTGCCCGGGCGCCCTTCGCTGTGGTAGCGCAGGGCGGCTTCGTCAAGTTTGCTGTTCTTTTCCATGGTTTCGATCCGTTATTTTCCGTGTGATTTGTACAAACGTCCGGACGCCTGCAAATATTGCGCCCGGACGATAAAAAAACAAAGCGATGCGTCGGTGTGTCGTGCCGCAGGGAATGACCGCGGTGCGGGTGCGGTTCAGAAGAGCGAGGCGTCGTCGCGCGGCGGGGTGTAGCCCAGGTGGCGGTAGGCCAGCTCGGTGGCTTCGCGGCCGCGGGGCGTGCGCTTGAGGAATCCCTCCTTGATGAGGAAGGGTTCGTAGACCTCCTCGATCGTGCCGGCATCCTCGCCGACGGCCGTGGCCACGGTGTTCAGCCCCACGGGGCCGCCCTTGAACTTCTCGATGATCGTCGAGAGAATCCGGTTGTCCATGCGGTCGAGACCGCGCGAGTCGATGTTCAGTGCCGTGAGGGCCGTGCGGGTGATCGGCAGGTCGATGTGTCCGCCCCCCTTGACCATGGCAAAGTCCCTGACGCGCCGCAGCAGGGCGTTGGCGATGCGCGGCGTGCCGCGCGAACGGAGCGCCACCTCGCGGGCCGCCTCGTCGTCGATCGGCACGTCCAGAATGCGGGCCGAGCGCCGGACGATTTGCGCCAGCACCCCGGCGTCGTAATACTCCAGGTGGCACTGGATGCCGAACCGTGCGCGCAGGGGCGAGGTGAGCAGGCCGCTGCGGGTCGTGGCGCCGATGAGCGTGAAGGGCGCCAGCTCGATCTGTATGGAGCGGGCCGAAGGCCCCTTGTCGAGGACGATGTCGATCTTGTAGTCCTCCATGGCCGAGTAGAGATACTCCTCGACGATGGGGCTCAGGCGGTGGATCTCGTCGATGAAGAGCACGTCGCCCGGGTTGAGGTTTGTGAGCAGTCCGGCCAGGTCGCCCGGCTTGTCCAGCACGGGGCCCGACGTCACGCGTAGCTGCGCTCCCATCTCGTTGGCGATGATGTTCGCCAGCGTCGTCTTGCCCAGTCCCGGAGGCCCGTGCAGCAGCACGTGGTCGAGCGAGTCGCCGCGCATGAGCGCTGCCTTGATGAAGATGCGGAGGTTCTCGACGATCTTGTCCTGCCCGGAGAAGTTTTCCAGCTCCTGGGGGCGGATCTTGTTCTCGAAGTCGAGGTCGCTTTCTTGGTTGCGGATGATAGACATGCTGCAAAGATAACGCTTTTTCGGGGGATTTGCCCGGTGCGGAGGGAAAAACTGCGGGGCGGGTCCCGTTTTGCCGGGCGGAACCGGGCGAGTGACCCGATGCGGAGGGGCGGATGCCGGACCGTGGGCCGGATGCCGGACGGAGGGGAGCCGGACGGGAGAGTTGGACGGAGGGGACGGAAGAGCCAGGCGGGGCGGATGTCGGACCGGGGCGGCCTGTCCGGGTCCTGTGCGGGTCGGATCAGAAACCGTAAAAAGGGTTGTTTTTCCCGGAATCCGTCTACCTGCCGGACCGCCCCTTGTCCCTAATTTTGCATCGAAAACAATTCGTGAGATCATGAACGATATTCTGGAACGCATGCGCGCCGGGGAGCTGATTCTCGAAACGGACCCCGATTACCCGGCGCTGTACCGTCTCTTCGAGGAGACGATGAGCCTGGTGGGCGAACTCAATACGGGCTACCATACGGCCGACGGGGTGCGGGCCCTGCTCGAACGCATCTGGGGGCAGCCGCTCGATGCGACGATGCGCATGTTCCCGCCTTTCCATACGGCCTTCGGCAAGTTCACCCGCGTGGGCAAGGGGGTCTTCATCAACTTCGGGTGCACGTTCCTCGACCGCGGCGGCATCACCATCGAGGACGACGTTTTCCTCGGCCCGGGCGTGCAGCTGCTCACGGAAAACCATCCCGAGAACCCCGAGCAGCGCCACAACGTCTACACGCGCCCCATCCTGCTGCGGAAGGGGGCCTGGATCGGTGCCGGGGTGCTGATCCTTCCGGGCGTGACCGTCGGCGAGCACGCCATCGTGGGGGCCGGGTCGGTCGTAACGCGCGACGTGCCCGACGGGATGATCGTTGCGGGCAATCCGGCGCGGGTGATCCGTCCCATCGACCCGACACGCTGACACCGCTGCCTCCGCGTCGGGCCGTGCCGTCTTTGTGGCGGACCGTGCTGATCCCGCATCGGCCGTGTCGTTCCCGTGCCGGGCTGTGCCGGCCTGCCGCCGCACCCGCTCACAGGAGACAAAAAAGCGGAGCGACCGCAGTCGCCCCGCCCGAATAAACAAATTCAATAAGTTATTATGTTATGGACTTTGTTATTTGCGCATCATCTTGTGCAGTGAGAATGCCGACTTTTTGACGAGCTTCTTGTTTCCCTTGTGGTCGATCGTGCCGGCCTTGAAGATGGAGGCACTGAACTCGCTGTAGTCGAATAACTCGAGCGTCCCGGTGAACGAACCCTTGTAGGTCACGTGGCTGGCGTCATCATTGAATTCAAAGTCGATGGTGTAGACATCACCCTCCTTGCTGATGGTAGCCGATCCCGAAGAGGCCGGATTGTAGGGCGAGCCTCCGTTGATGTACCACGTGCCGAAGCAGTAACCCTCCTGAACGAATCCCGGAATTGACGTGAAGGGCTCCAGGGTCATAGCCATCTCATAGGGTCCGGGAGTAATCTCCGTCGTGGCGGAGCCTTCCGTGTTGATTTCGAGCTGCAGTATGTCGCCTTCACCTCCGAGGGTGTCGAGATCAACCGTTGCATCGGCCAGATAAATCGTCCAGTTATTGTAGTCGAATGACTTGTCACCGTAAGCGGCTCCGTAGTTGATCATCTGTCCCTTGGCGAGCGAGTTCATTTCGATTACCGTATATTCGACGGGATCGGCCGTGTTGCACGGACCCTCGTAGGTGACGTGGTGCACCTGTCCCAGGTTATCTACGAGAACAGCTTCTGCCACCATGTTATCGCCCGAGTAGGAGATTGTAATTTCGCCCTCCGTAAAAGTTGCCTCGTATGGGCCCGAAACGGAAGAATCCCTGTATTCGGAGTAATCCGGCGTGAAAGTGCCGACGGCTGTCTCGCCCTCAAGTCCGAGTGTATAGGTGCCCTCCGGAACCTTGAGGTTGCTGAGGTCGGAAGGAGTAACATCGGAATAGAGATCGAACGTGTAATAATGTCCGTTGTCGTAGCCATAGCCCTCGTTGTCGAATCCAAGATCGGAAAGGATCAGCCAGTAGTTTTCCTCTCCGTTGTTGCTGTATGAGGTGCCGTAGTAATCCAAATAACTCTCGCTGGCCTCCAGCGTGATGTCATACTCCTGCGGCGCTGCGGCAACCGTTACAGCGCAGGTGGCCGTGTGGCTGCCGTCGGTCGTGGTGGCCGTCAGGATCACCTCTCCGGCTGCCAGGGCCGTTACGCTGTTGTCCGAAACGACAACGATGCCGTCGCTATTCATGGACCAGGTGTAGCTCTTGTCGGTCGCATCGGCCGGCAGCACCTCGACCGTCAGGGTCTCCGTCTGGCCTTCGGTCAGGTTGAGCGTCGAGGGCGTTACGCTGATGCCGGTTACGGCTACCGTTCAGGGTTCGGGTTTGGGTTCGGGTGTCTTTTTGTCCGAGTCGTCGTCACTACAGCCTACCATCACCATGGCCAGGCCGGCGAGTAAAAGATAGTAGAATCGTTTCATAGGGAAAAAGTTAAGGATTAATAAAAAAAGTTAAGTAAAACAGTAAGTCAAGTGAAACAAACAATTGCGTTCGGCGGTCCGGCATGTGTGCGGAAAGTCTCGTTAGGCCGCCTGGAAAATGGGGTTCTTGCAAGAACTGTTTTTACAAATGTAAACATCATAATATTTCATAATGCAACACGTTTGGCGGTTTTTTTGTAATAATTTTATTATCTCCCTTTTCGGAGCATTCGGAAGGGTTCTGTATGCCCCTTTTTTGAGCCGTTAGAGCTTGTTTAACTTTAATGTAATATATTGTATATCAATGTAATGTTGCTTAATGGAAATGGAAGGATCCGATGCCTGAAGGCCGAAAGGAGGCCTTTCCCGAAGGAAGAAAAAGGCTCGGAAAATCGCGTTTTTCTATGAATTTATTGCTGTTTTAACCGATGCTGGTTACAAATTGTAATGGGATTTGCTCGATCGGCTTCCGATCGTATGCGTATGACCTGTTTGAATGCCGGGACCGAAGACCCCGGCACGATGAAAATAAACTGCCGCAAAAAAGATGAAAAACATGAAATGTGACGTTATGAAGAAAATCTGTGCTGTCGTTGCGCTGGGGCTGCTGCTGGACGGGGCGGTCGGTGTGACGCAGGCAAAGGGACAAACGAATCCACAAAACGAGAAAGGTATGGAAAAACTGGAACTGACAGCCGAGTGGGACAAGGTTTTCCCGCAAAGCAACCGTGTCGAGCACCGCAAGGTGACCTTCCGCAACCGCTACGGCATCACGCTCGCGGCGGACCTCTACAAACCCGCGGGTGCGACGGGCCGTCTGGCGGCCATCGCCGTCTGCGGACCCTTCGGCGCCGTGAAGGAGCAGTCGTCGGGCCTCTATGCGCAGACGCTCGCCGAGCAGGGCTTTCTGACGATCGCCTTCGACCCTTCGTTTACGGGGGAGAGCGGCGGCGAGCCCCGCTATGTCGCCTCGCCCGACATCAACACGGAGGATTTCTGCGCCGCGGTCGATTACCTGGCGACGAGCGACGAGGTTGATCCCGAACGGATCGGCATCCTGGGCATCTGCGGCTGGGGCGGCATGGCACTCAACGCCGCTGCCATCGACACGCGCATCAAGGCGACGGTCTCCTCGACGATGTATGACATGAGCCGGGTGACGGCCCGCGGCTATTTCGACTCGCTGGATGCCGACGGCCGCCAGGCGCTCCGCTGCGAGCTCAACGAGCAGCGCACGCGCGACGCCCGAAGCGGCACCTTTGCGACGGCCGGCGGCGTGGTCGACCCGCTGCCCGACGACGCGCCGCAGTTCGTCAGGGACTACCACGCCTACTACAAGACGCCGCGCGGCTACCACAAGCGGTCGCTCAATTCGAACAACGGCTGGAACCGCACCTCGGCGTTGTCGTTTCTCAACATGCCGCTGCTCGCCTACAGCGACGAGATCCGCAGCGCCGTACTGATGATCCACGGCGAGAAGGCCCATTCGCGCTACTTCAGCGAGGATGCCTTTAAACGGCTGCGGGGGACGAACAAGGAGCTGCTCATCATCCCCGGGGCAAGCCACGTGGACCTCTACGACAATCTCGAGGTGATTCCCTTCGACCGCATTGTCGGCTTCTATCGCCAGTACCTGAAGTAGCCCGTCTGCCACGGACGCGAAAAGGCCCGGACAGCCACTCGTGCTGTCCGGGCCTTTTTCCGCCTTGGCGGGTCCGCTATTGCGCCGCGGAGCCGGGATTCCGCTCCAGACGCAGGTACTTGGTGCCGTTCTGCTGGGTCTTGATCTTCAGCGTCACGCCCTGCTTGCCCTCGAGCAGCGGGGCGATCGGCGTCAGGTCGAACGAGACGTAGTACCACTGCGTGTAGCCCGTCAGGTCCCCGCCGGAGTTGTGGCGCAGTTCGACGTCGAGGTAGCCTTCGTGGCTCTCCTCCGGCGCTTCGACCCGGTTGACGATCAGCGTGAAGTCGTGCTTCGAGTTGTCCATGACGGGGTAGCCCAGGTAGAGCGTGAGCCACTCGTCGCTCAGGTTGCAGTAGGCGGGCGTGATGCTCGCGGGACTGTCGCCCAGCTCTTCGAGGCGGGCCGGCGTATCGACCTCCTCCGATGTGCCGGTGTAGATCTCCTGCACGGCGTAGAGGGCGATGTTGTAGTCGTAGCCCTGAATCCCCTGCAGGAGGTTGAACCAGATGACGGCCCGCTGCCGGTCCGTGGCCCGGTAGGCCGCCACGCGGCTCTTGTCGCTCGGGTAGAGCGTCTGGCCGTTGTCGCGCTGGAAGTAGTAGTCGCTGCCGCTGGCGTCGATCGTGCGGACGGTAGTGATCAGCGGGGTGTAGCGCGGGTAGTCCCCGTCGTCGTCGTTGCATGCGCTGAGGAACGCCGCCAGCGCCGGAATCAGAAACAAACCGAGTTTTTTCATATTTCTGTGATTTTGTGTTACCTTGTCGCCGGTTAAACGCACCGCGGCGGAAAATACTGCGCCGCGATAAAAATTTTTCCGGAGCATGCAGTCTTTTCGGCTGCGGCCCGTTTATAGGAGGACTTCAAGAATGCAGATGGATGAACGGATACTGGCCGAAGGGTGCAGGAAGGGCGAAGAGACGGCCCGTCGTGCACTCTACGAGAGCTTTGCGGGCCGGTTGCTGGGCATCTGCCTCCGCTATGCGGGCGATCGGACGACGGCCGAGGATCTGATGCACGACGCCTTTCTGAAGATCTACGGGGCGTTTGACCGGTTCGCCTACCGGGGGCCGGGGTCGCTGCGGGCGTGGATCGAACGCATCACGGTGAACGTGGCGCTCGAATGGCTCCGCAGCCGCAACCGCCTCACCAGCCTGCCGCTCGACGAGGGGCGCGCGCAGGAGCCGGTCGCGGAGCCTGATCCCGGGCAGGTGGCCCGCATCCCGCGCGATGTGCTGATGCGCTTCGTCGCTGAACTGCCCGACGGCTACCGCACCGTTTTCAACCTCTACTGCATCGAGGGGTACTCCCACCGGGAGATCGCCCGCATGCTGGGGATCAACGAGAAGAGCTCCTCGTCGCAGCTGTTCAGGGCCCGGGCGCTGCTGACGCGCCGGATCCGGGAGTATGAGAAGAGTCAGGGATTATGAAACGAAACAGGGATTGGATCGACGTGATGCGGAGCGAGCTCCGGGAGGCCGAACCGACGCCGCCCGCCGACGGGTGGGAGCGTCTGCGGCGCGAGCTCTCCGCGCCCGGCGTGCCCGGCGCGGAGCAGCGCCTCGGGACGGCGGGTGCCGCGGGCGGCTTCGCCGCACGTCTCCGCCGGGTGCGTATCGTCGCCGCTGCCGCTGCCGTACTGGTTTGTGTGGTCGCAGGAGAGATTCTGTGGCGCGCAAACAGGGAGATGGGAGATGATGGGTCTGTTTTGATGACAGCGGCAGCCGGCGACGCATCTGCGGAGCTCCTTCCCGAAACACCCTCCGCACCGCAGCAGGGGCCCGATGCCTCCCTGCTGGCGCAGGAGACACAGATACCGACCATGCAGCCCGCTCCGGACCGAATCCGGCGCGGAAGCGACCCGACATTCGACACGGCCGACACACCGCAGCCCGCTGCGGATCCCATCCCCCAAAAAACCATCCGCCGGTCGACAGGGAATGCTTCCGTGCCTTCGGTTCCGGAGCCGGAGGCTGCCGTAGCGGAAGCGGCGGTTGCCTCGTCCCTGCGCGGAACAGTGCCGCAGCGGGAGCCGTCGGTTTCCGGGACATCCGACGCGCCCGGGGCATCCGACGCGCCCGAGGCATCCGACGCGCCCGGCGCTTCCGATGCACCCGATGCCCTGACCCGTGCCGCCACGGAGCAGGCCCGGGGTGCGGAGTCGCGTCCGGGCAGGGTGCTGTCCGCAACGGCTCCGGTGTACGCCCCGCGTCGGGAGCGGACTTCGGTCGGACTCTTCGCCGCGGGCGGCCTGTCGAACGGCCGCGGGGAGTCGGGCGCACTCCGGGGCATGATGATGTCCGATGCCCCGATGGCGGACGGCAATGCCTACGATATCGGATTGCAGGAGGAGCCGGGCTACGACGAATGTGCCTACCGTCACCACCAGCCCCTCGGTCTGGGGCTCTCCGTGCGCCGGGAGTTCCGCCACGGGCTCTCGCTCGAGAGCGGCCTGGTCTACACCCTGCTGCGTTCGGACGTCCGCAAGCCCTTCGCATCGGACGACATTGCGCAGCAGCTGCACTTCGTCGGCATTCCGCTGCGTGTGAACTGGCAGTTTCTCCACCGCCGGGGATTCCATTTATATATAGGTGCGGGCGGTCAGATCGAAAAGTGCGTCTACGCGAAGTTCGGTTCAAAAGTTGTAACGGAGCACGGCGTGCAGTGGTCGGCCTTCGGCGTGGCCGGTGCGGAGTACCGTTTCGGCCGGACCGTCGGGCTCTACTTCGAGCCCGAGCTGTCGTACTATTTCACGCGGACCGAGCTGCGGACGGCGCGGACCGACGATCCGCTGACGCTCACGCTCCGGCTGGGCCTGCGCTTCTCCTTCTGACGCTGCGCGGCTGCCGCCGGCCGGCGGCGTGCCGTGCGGTCCCCCTCTTTTCTGCTATCCCGGTTTGAACACTTGAACAGCGCCTCGCTGCAGGTTCCCGTTTCGGCGGCCTGCCGGTGCGGTGCGTGGTCGGGCGATCAAAAATGTGCTTTTTTATTGCCCAATGGAATTTTTGTTATTATTTTTGTTGGTTGTAGCTTGCATGCCGGATGTGGGAACGGAGCCGGTGCGGGGCATGCCATAAAAAACACAAGTGCGAAGCGAACCTCGCACTTGTGAAGAAGTAGTCCCGACGGGAATCGAACCCATATCGTAAGAACCGGAATCTTGTATTCTATCCATTGAACTACGGGACCGACGTGCAAAGATGCAAAAAAAATTTAAATACACCAAAAAAATGCGAGAAAAGCAGAATAATTGGCAGAGGATTGAGGCGGTGATCAAGTGGGCGAACATGTCGACCAACTATTTTGCACGTTACATCGGCCTTGCGCGGGGTGAAAACCTCTATCAGATCAAGCGCGGCAACAACGGCATTTCGCTCGATGTCGCGGACCGTATCGTCAACAAGTTCCCGCAGGTGGACAAGCTCTGGCTGCTGACGGGCGAGGGGCAGATGTTCTCCGAGACGAAGCTGCGCGGGGCGCAGATTCCCTTCTACAACGCCGACGTCGAGCAGTCGGTCACACGCATCGAACAGCTTGAGGCCGAGTGCAATCTGGTTGTGCCGCCCGCGGGCGAGTGCGACTTTGCCATGCGCTATTCGGGCCGGGCGATGGGCGAGGCGGTGCCTTCGGGTACGGTCGTGCTGCTCAAGGCCGTCGGCACGGATGAAATAATTCCCGGCGACGAATATGTGATTGTCTGCCGAAAAATTGTAACTTTGCGCATAGTACGCACCGCGGACGGGGAGGAGCGATTCCGTCTGGTGGCCGGCGACCGGGAGCATTTCGACGATATTCTGGTCGGGCGGGACGACATTGTCTCGGTGTACAAGGTAAAGGGCAAACTGATTGTTAATACATAAAGAGATATGTTTTCAGGTATCGTGGAGGGTATGGGCGAGGTGGTCTCGATCCATACGGACCGTCAGAACAAGGATTTTACGCTGCGTGCGGACTTCTGTCGCGAGCTGAAGATCGATCAGAGCATCGCCCACAACGGCGTCTGCCTGACCGTCGTGGACATCAGGGACGACACCTATACGGTCACGGCCATGAAGGAGACGCTCGACCGCAGCAACCTCGGGCTGCTGCAGGTGGGCGATCTGGTCAACCTGGAGCGCTCGATGAAGCCCGATGCGCTGCTCGACGGCCACATCGTGCAGGGACACGTCGACCAGACGGCCCGCTGCACGGAGAAGACCGATGCCGACGGCAGCTGGTACTTCAAGTTCGAGTACGAGCCGCAGGGCGGCGGCCTGTGCACCGTCGAGAAGGGTTCGGTGACGGTCAACGGCGTGAGCCTCACGGTCTGCGACTCGACGCCGACGTCGTTCCGCGTGGCCATCATCCCCTATACGTTCGAGCATACCAACTTCTGCCGCATCGACGTGGGCTCGGTCGTCAACCTCGAGTTCGACATCATCGGGAAGTACATCGCCCGGCTGATGCAGCAATACATGAAATAGAAGGCCTATGATACGGATCAAAACCAAGGAAGGTGCGTCGCTGTGGATCGCCCTGCTGGCGACGCTGATCGTGGCCGGGGTCTTCCTCGGCCTTGACCTGCGCGGCGTGGAGCTGCACTGGCTTGTCGTGGCGGGCGTGCTGCTGGGCACGTTCTGCATCGTGGCGCTCGTGGCGCTCTTCATCATCCGCAAGTACGTGGCCTACAAGCTCAAGCCGATCTATTCGATCGTCCTTTCGCGCGACGTGCACACGACGGAGATCCTCTCCGAGCTGAAGGACAAGCGCGTGGAGAACATCGGCGAGGAGCTCACCGCCTGGGCCGACACCAACGACAAGGAGATTGCGCGGCTGAAGGAGGCCGAGCGGTTCCGCAAGCAGTATCTGGGCAACGTGGCGCACGAGCTGAAGACCCCGATCTTCAACATCCAGGGCTACATCTCGACGCTGCTCGACGGCGGGCTGGAGGACGAACTCATCAACCGCAAGTATCTCGAGCGGGCCGAGAAGAGCATCGACCGCCTGATCAACATCGTCAACGACCTCGACACGATCTCGAAGCTCGAGAGCAGCATGAACAAGCTCAACCTGGAGAAGTTCGACATCGTGGCGCTGGCCAAGGAGATCGCCGAGCAGGCCGAGATCGAAGCCGACAGGAAACATATCCGCATCTCGGTCAAGGGGGTCGAGAACCTGCCGTCGCCCTTCTGGGTGCTGGCCGACAAGCACTACATCGGTCAGGTCCTCGTCAACCTGATCATCAACTCGATCCGCTACGGCAAGGAGGGCGGACAGACGCGCATCCGCTTCCGCGACATGCTCGACAAGATTCTCGTCGAGGTCGAGGATAACGGTCTGGGCATCGGCAAGGAGGACCTGCCGCGCATCTTCGAGCGCTTCTACCGCACGGACAAGGGCCGCTCGCGCGAGCAGGGCGGCACGGGCCTCGGACTGGCCATCGTCAAGCACATCATCGAGGCGCACGGCGAGCGGATCTCCGTCCGCAGCGAGCCGGGCGTGGGCAGTACCTTCTCCTTCACGCTCAAGAAGGTGAACCTCCAGGACATGAAATAAACCGAAACCCCGTTGAATAAATGCTGCAACCTCTGAGTATCGTCTGGGACTTCGATCCCGTCTTCTTTTCCATCGGATCGTTCGACATCCGCTATTACGGCGTGATGTGGGCGCTGGCCATCCTGATCGGCGCCAAACTCTTCGACAACTTCGTCAAGCGCGAGGGGCTGCCGTCGTCGGTTTCGGAGTCGATCTTCATCTACGGCACGCTGGCCACGATCATCGGCGCCCGCCTCGGGCACTGCCTCTTCTACGACCCGGTGGAGTACCTGCGTCAGCCGTGGACCATCATCACGGGATTCCGCGACGGCGGGCTGGCCAGCCACGGCGCCGCCGTCGGCCTGCTCATCGGGCTGTGGCTCTTCTCGCGGCGCAACCGCCTGCCCTACATCTGGTCGCTCGACCGCATCATGATCGCCGTGGGCATCGGCGGTGCCGTCGTGCGGCTGGGCAACCTCTTCAATTCGGAGATCTTCGGTACGGCGACGACCCTGCCGTGGGGCTTCGAGTTCGTGCGGTCGAACATCTGGCTCCACCGCTTCGCCCCGAATCCCGTGCATCCCACGCAGATCTACGAGGCGCTGTGCTACCTGGCAACCTTCGCAATCCTCTGCTGGCTCTACTACGGACGCGACATGGCGCGGCGCCGTCCCGGCGTGCTCTTCGGCATCGGGCTGATCGGCGTCTTCCTCACGCGCTTCCTCATCGAGTTCATCAAGGTCGAGCAGGAGGCCTTCGAGCAGGGCTGGGCGCTCGACATGGGACAGTGGCTCAGCATCCCCTTCATCCTGTTGGGCTTCTACATGATTTACCGGGGCTTCTCGCGTCCCGAGGTTGTGCCCGCCGCGGTCAAACCGGCGGCGCAGCCGACAGCCGTGCACCCCAAAAAGAGCAGAAAGAAACAATGACACAATATCCGATGGTCGATCAGGTGAACCGCCTGGCGGGCAACCTGCTGGCGGCGGGCGGGGAGTTGTACCTGCCCGGCGTGGGATCGCTCTGCGTCCGTTTCCACGGTGCGAAGCGGCTCTCGGCACGGCTCGTCGAGCCGCCCTCGCGCGAGGTGGTCTTCACGTCGCAGCAGCGGGGCGTGTCGCTCGTCGACGAGATCGCCCGGGTGCTCCGGGATGCGGCACCGGCCGAAACGCCCTGCAGCGACACGGACGGTACGCCGGTCTCCTCCTCCGCATCGGTCGTCTCCTCCGCACCGGTCGCCCCGCAGCGCGAGCAGGCGCAGGTCGCCTCGCAGGCCCGGGACATCTACGACCGCTGGCTGTCGCGCACGCAGCAGAACGGCGTGCTGACGATCGAGGGGGTCGGTGTGCTGAAATTCAAGAACTTCACCCCCGACGAGGCGTTCGACCGCCGGATCAATCCGCAGGGGCATGCCCCCGTGCGCATCCACCGTCCCCGGCGTTTCGACGGGGCAATGTGGATCGGCATTGCCGCCATCGTCTTCGTGGTGGCCTTTACGGCCTACTGGTGGCTGGACAACCGGCATGCGGTGCCAACCGTGACGACCGGGTCGGAGTCCGTGACGCTCGTTGCGGCGGCTCCCGCTGCGACGGAGCATTCCGCTGCGGCCGAGGCTTCGGCGGATGGCGTCGGGGCGGATTCCGTGACCGATCCCGCAGCGGCCGGCACCGCTTCGGCCGCTTCCGGGGCGGAAGGTGCGGCACAGGACGCCGCACCGGCTCTGCGGGCGGAGGCCCCGGCCGACACCGCTCCGGCTGCGGACGGGGAGCCCGCACGGCTCGTCTCCGGCCGCCGCTACGTGGTGTTGGGAGTATTCAGTACACCCGAAAATGCCGCCCGGGCCGCGCAGCTCGCACGCGAAAAGGAGGGTTCGTTCCGCTGCGGCGTCTACCGCTTCGGCGCGAAATTCATGGTTTCGCCCTTCGAGTCGGAGGATGCCGGAGCCTGCACGCTCTTCATCCGCGCCCATGCGGAGACCTTCCCCGGCATGTGGACCTACACCGCTCGATGATGTCGCTCGCCGAAGGGATCATCCGCCTGATCGACCGGTTCTACCTGCCGCCCCTTGCCGCGCTGATGCCCCGTCAGACGTTCCGCTACGCCGTCTGCGGCTGCGTGACCTACCTGGCGTTCGATCCCGTGTGCTACTTCCTGATCTACAACTACGTCGTCGCCCACCGCTTCTTCGACCTGGGCGTGGTGGTGCTCTCGCCCCACATCGCGGCGATGCTGCTTGTCTTCCCCTTCACCTTCTTCTGCGGATTCTGGCTCAACCGCAACGTCGCCTTCCGCAACTCCCCCGTGCGGACGCATGCGCAGCTGCTGCGTTACCTGCTCTCGATCGTCGGCTCCATCGGGCTGACCTATGTGGGCATGAAGTTCTTTGTCGAGCTGTGCGGCCTCTGGCCCACGCCCGCCAAGGTGGTCACCACGCTGGCGACGACCGTCTACAGCTACCTCGCCGCCAAGTATTTCACCTTCCGCCACGCCGACAGGGCGTAGCCGCGGTTTCCCGTCTCCGGCGGAGCGGGCAGAGGTGGCGGATTTCGGATTTTGAGGTGTAATTTCCCGGATCAGCCGCTTGCGGGGAAGGCCGGTCCGGCGACAGGCCCGCTACCGGCGGTTCTCCTCCTTGAGTTTTTGCAGTTCGTACATCCGGTCGCGGAACTTCGCCGCGGCGAGGAAATCCAGCGACTTGGCCGCCCGCTCCATCTCTTCGCGGGCCCGGGCGATCAGCGCGTCGAGGTCCTCGCCCGGTCCGGGCAGTCCCGCCGTGGCAACGGCCGTGCGGGTGCCGGAGCCGCCGGATGCGGTGTAGCCCTTTGCCACGTCGGCCGCCACGGCGTAGTGCTCCTCGACGATGGGGTAGGCCGTGAGGTCAGCCGGGGCCTCGGTGCGGCCCGCCAGCAGGGTGCTCTGCCCCGTGCCGCTCTTCTGGGCGCGGCGCGGGAGCATGCCGTGCTCCATGTTGTAGCGCACCTGGATTTCGCGGCGGCGGTTGCTCTGCTCGATGGCGTAGCGCATCGACTCGGTGCAGGTGTCGGCGTAGAGGATCACGTTGCCCTGCGAGTGGCGCGCGGCGCGCCCGGCGATCTGCGTGAGCGAGCGCACGTTGCGCAGGAAACCCTCCTTGTCGGCGTCGAGAATCGCCACGAGGGCCACCTCCGGCAGGTCGAGCCCCTCGCGCAGCAGGTTCACGCCCACGAGCACGTCGAAGAGCCCGGCGCGCAGGTCCTCGAGAATCTGGATGCGCTCGAGCGTGTCGACATCCGAGTGGATGTAGCGGTTGCGCACCCCCACGCGGTCGAAATATTTCGAGAGCTCCTCGGCCATGCGCTTGGTGATGGTCGTGACGAGCACCTTGTCGTCGTGCTTCACGCGCTTGTCGATCTCCTCGATCAGGTCGTCGATCTGGTTGACCGTCACGCGCACCTCCAGCGGCGGGTCGACAAGTCCCGTGGGGCGGATCAGCTGCTCGACGACCACCCCCTCGCTCTTCATCAGCTCCCAGTCGGCGGGCGTGGCGCTCACGTAGATCGACGTGCCCTGCAGCTGCTCGAACTCGGCGAAGGTCAGCGGGCGGTTGTCCTTGGCGGCCGGGAGGCGGAAGCCGTACTCGACGAGGTTCTCCTTGCGGGCGCGGTCGCCGCCGTACATGGCGTGCACCTGCGGCAGGGTCACGTGGCTCTCGTCCACGACGAGCAGGTAGTCCTTCGGGAAGTAGTCGATCAGGCAGAAGGGGCGCGTCCCGGCGGCCCGTCCGTCGAAGTAGCGCGAGTAGTTCTCGATGCCGGGGCAGTAGCCCAGCTCCTTGATCATCTCCAGGTCGTACTCCACGCGCTGCTTGATGCGCTGCGCCTCGGTCATGCGTCCCTCGCGCTCGAAGTGTTCGATCTGCTTGCCCAGGTCGAGGTAGATCTGCTGCACGGCGGCGTGGATGCGCTCCTTGGTCGTGACGAAGAGGTTGGTGGGGTAGATCGTCAGCGTGTCGAGCGACGAGATGCGCTGCCCGGTCACGGGGTCGATGATCTGGATCGCCTCGATCTCGTTGTCGAAGAACATCACGCGGAAGCACTGGCTGCCGAACTCGCCGAAGGCCGCCATGATGTCGACCGTGTCGCCGTTGACACGGAAGGTCGCCGGTTCGAGCTCGCGCTCGGTGCGCGTGTAGAGCGCCTCGACGAGCTTGTAGAGAAAGTGCTTGTAGCTGACCACCTGCCCGACCTTCACGGTGATGGCCGTGGCGTGAAAGTCGGCCGGGTTGCCGCAGCCGTAGAGGCACGAGACGCTCGAGACGACGATCACGTCGCGCCGCCCCGAGAGGAGCGTGGCAACGGTTTGCAGACGCATCTTTTCGATGTCGGCGTTGATCGAGAGGTCCTTCTCGATGTAGGTGTCCGTCGCCGGAAGGTAGGCCTCCGGCTGGTAGTAGTCGTAGTAGGAGACGAAGTACTCGACGGCGTTCTCGGGAAAGAAGTTCTTGAATTCGCCGTAGAGCTGCGCCGCGAGGGTCTTGTTGTGGCTCAACACCAGCGTCGGACGCTTCAGCTCGGCGATGACGTTGGCCACCGTGAAGGTCTTGCCCGAGCCGGTGACGCCCAGCAGCGTGTTGTGCTTCGAGCCGTGGCGGATCGCGCCGACGAGCTGTGCGATGGCCTCCGGCTGGTCGCCCATCGGGGCGTAGTCCGATACGAGTTTGAAATCCATGCAGCAAAGGTAGTGATAAAATGAAAGAGTTTTCCATTTCATGCCGCTTTTCTGCGCCCTGCCGCGGCGGCCCGCCGCCTTCGGCGCCGTCTGCAGGCCGGACCCGCCCCCACGCCCCGCCCCGGCGGGGGCTATGCGATTCAGGGGCAGAAGCTCCCCGGATGTCTGCTGACGAGATCAGAGGTCGGAATACCGGCCGGGCCGCAGAAGCATGTGGCTGAAACAGAGGATGCCATGCGGCGAGAAGGCGCCGTCGGGACCTTGGGCGTTCATCGCTCCGGGACGCGGTGCCGGTCGCATTGTACGGGGTGATGGAGATTTTTAACGCCGAATCGCTCCGCTTTCGGCCGATTATTCCTACCTTTGTAGGCTATGATTGATCCCGAAACAGTAGACCGCATCTATGCCGCCGCCAATATCGTCGATATTGTCAGCGACTACGTCACGCTCCGGCGCAAGGGGGTGAACTACGTGGCCTGTTGTCCGTTCCACAACGAGAAGACCCCGTCGTTCGTCGTCTCGCCCGCCAAGGGGCTCTTCAAGTGCTTCGGCTGCGGCAAGGGCGGCAATGCCGTCACCTTCCTCATGGAGCACGAGAGCCTGACCTATCCCGAGGCGCTGAAGATGGTGGCCAAGCGCTACGGCATCGAGGTTCACGAGAAGGAGCTTTCGGAGGAGGAGGTGCGGCGCAACGACGACCGCGAGTCGATGTTTGCGCTGAACGGCTGGGCCGCGGAGTACTTCGCCAACTACCTCCACCACGAGGCGGAGGGTATGAACGTCGGCATGTCCTACTTCCGCCGCACGCGCGGGCTTACCGACGCCACGATCCGCAAGTTCGGGCTGGGCTTCTGCCCCGCGAAGGGCGACCGCATGTCGCAGGCGGCCCTTGCGGCGGGCTACAAACGGGAGTTTCTGGTCTCGACGGGCCTGTCGCTGGTCAGCGAGCGCGACGGCGCGCTCTACGACCGCTTCCGCGACCGCGTGATCTTCCCCGTGCACAACATCTCGGGCCGTATCGTGGCCTTCGGCGGCCGCACGCTCCGCACGGACAAGGCCGTGGCGAAGTACCAGAATTCGCCCGAGAGCGAGATATACAGCAAGAAACGCGAACTCTACGGCCTCTACTTCGCCAAGAAGGCGATCCAGCAGCTGAACTTCGCGATCCTGGTGGAGGGTTACCTCGACGTGATCTCGATGCACCAGGCCGGGATCGAGAATGTCGTCTCGTCGTCCGGTACGTCGCTCACGACGGAGCAGATCCGCCTGCTCGGGCGCTTCACGAAGAACATCACGGTGATCTACGACGGCGATGCGGCGGGTATCCACGCCTCGCTGCGCGGCATCGACATGATCCTCAAGGAGGGGATGAACGTGCGCGTCGTGCTGCTGCCCGAACCCGAGGACCCCGACTCCTTCGCCCGGGCCCACACGGCCGACGAGGTGCAGGAGTACATCCGCGCCAACGAGCAGGACTTCCTGGCCTTCAAGGCGCGGCTGCTGCTCAAGGGTGCCGAGGGCGACCCGATCCGCAAGGCGGCGCTCATCGGCGACATGGTGCAGTCGATCGCCCAGATTCCCGATGCGATCCAGCGCTCGGTCTTCATCAAGGAGTGCGCGCGGATCATGGACATCGACGAGCAGATCCTCATCTCGGAGGTGGCGCGCAAGCGGCTGACCACGTCCGGAGACCGCGAGACGGACGAGTTTCTGCGTCGTCAGACCGTGCAGCGGCAGCGCGAGGCGGCGCAGCACGAGGTGGAGTATGCGCGCCGCGTGGAGGCGGGGAGCAGCTTCGAGGCGCTCGAGCGCGAGATCGTGAAGTACCTGCTCAAGTACGGCCACTGCTCGTTCGACTTCAAGGAGGGGCGCGAGATGGTGCCGTGCAACGTCGCCGAGGTGATTTTCGGGGAGTTGAGCGACGACAACATCACCTTCCGCAACCCGGTCTACGCCAAGATCATGGCCACGTACCGCGCACAGTGGGAGCAGACGGGCCCGGGCGTGGAGGTGCCTGTGCGGCTCTTCCTGAACCATGTCGACCCGGAGGTGTGCAACGCGGCGGTCGACCTGCTGACGGCCGACGATAACTACGTTGCCAGCGAGCTGTGGCGCCGCAAGGAGGTGCATGTCGAGAGCGAGGCGGAGATGCTGGCCGTGGGGGTGCCGAAGGCGGTGACGCTCTACAAGTCGAAGGTCATCGACTCGCTCATCAAGGAGCTCAACGCCCGGCTGGCGGACGATACGCTCACGGATGCCGAGCAGGAGGAGGTGCTGCGGCGCCTGGACGGCTACAACCGCGTGAAGGTGCAGATCGCGCACAAGCTCCGGCGGCTGATCCTCTGACGTCGGGAAGAAAAAAGAGGGGCGGATGCCGGGTTGTACGCGCATCACTGCGCATACGGTGTGCAAACAGAAAATAAACAGAAAGATGTGTAAAACATATCAAAGATAATAGTTACCTTGGACCGATACCCGCCCCGGTATCGTGTATCGCAAGATGTATGCCGATTTTGAATATATGGGAGAACAAAAGAAGATAAATATCCGCAACAAGCGCGCGACCTTCGACTACGAGATTCTCGAAGAGTGGGTTGCGGGCGTCGTGCTGGTCGGGACCGAGATCAAGTCGATCCGCGCCGGCAAGGCCTCGATGAGCGATTCGTTCTGTTATTTCGACAAGGGCGAACTGTGGATCCGGGGCGTCAACATCGCCGAGTACGCCTGGGGCACGTGCAACAACCACGTGCCGCGCCGCGACCGCAAGCTGCTGCTCACGGCGCGCGAGCTGGAGAAGCTGCAGCGGGCGTCGCAGGACCGCGGGCTGACGATCGTGGGGCTGCGGCTCTTCCTGAACGAGCGCGGCCTGGCGAAGATCGTGATCGGCCTGGCCCGCGGCCGCAAGAGCTACGACAAGCGCGAGTATCTGAAGGAGAACGATGCGCGCCGCGAGATGGACAAGGCGATGAAGAACTACCGGCGGTAGCGGCCGCAAAAACAACACAGCGAAGATGAAAACGAAGATCGTGTTTCTGGATGTCGACGGAACGCTCGTGAGCTTCCGCACGCACCGCGTGCCCGATTCGGCCCTCGAGGCCCTGCGCCGCGCCCATGCGCGGGGCGTCAGGCTCTTCATTGCCACGGGCCGGGCGGTCGGGGACCTCGACCCCGTCGCCGCGATTCCCTACGACGGAGTCGTCGGACTGAACGGTGCCGACTGTGTGCTGCGCACCGGTGAGGTCATCGCCCGCCGTCCCATTCCGCAGGAGGCGTTCGAACGGGCCATGGCGCTCTCCGACGAACTGGGCTTCCCGGTCGGGCTCGAACTCGACGGAGGCATTTATGTCAACCGCATGTCGCCGGCCGTCACGGAGCTGGCCGGGCAGGTGGCGCACCCCGTGCCCGAGCTGACCGACCTGCGGGCGCTCTTTGCACGGACCGTGTGCTGCCAGATGTGCTTCTACCTGGACGAGGCGCTCGAACGGCGCGTGATGGAGCAGCTGCCCGGGCTGGCAACCAACCGCTGGAGCCCGCTCTTTACGGATGTCAACGTGTGCGGCGTGGACAAGGCGTCGGGCATCGCCGCCGTGACCGACTATTTCGGCCTGTCGCGTGACGAGACCATGGCCTTCGGCGACGGCGGCAACGACGTCGTGATGCTGCGTGCCGCCGGGATCGGCGTGGCGATGGGCAACGGCAGCGCCGCGGCCCGCGAGGCGGCCGACTACGTCACGGCGGACATCGACGACGACGGCCTGCTGCGGGCGCTGAAGCACTTCGGCGTGATATAGAACCCGGGCCTGCGCTGCCGAAGGTGGGCGGCTGTGCCCGGAGAAGGTTTTGCAGACAAAAAATATTGAGATATGAGTTTGATATTGTGTATCGAGACCGGCACGGACATCTGTTCGGTCGGTATTGCCAAGGACGGCGAGCTGCTCTCGCTGCGTGAGAGCGACGAGGGGCGCGACCATGCCCGCATGGTGGGGGTCTTCGCCGACGAACTGTTCCGCGAGACGGGCATTGCGCCCGACGACCTGGATGCCGTGGCCGTGGGCAAGGGGCCCGGCTCCTACACCGGACTGCGCATCGGCGTCTCCTTTGCCAAGGGGCTCTGCTACGGGTTGCAGAAGCCGCTGCTGGCCGTCGGGTCGCTCGACGCCCTGACCGAAGTGGCGCGCGAGGACTACGAGGCGGGCATCATCTCGGTTGAGCACTGGGAGGATGCCGTGCTCTGCCCGATGGTCGACGCCCGCCGCATGGAGGTCTACGCGCAGCTCTTCGATGTGCGGGGGCAGGCATTGAGCGGGGTCTCGGCCGAGGTGATCGGTGCGGAGAGCTTCGCCGAATACCGCCGCGGTGACCGTCCGTTCGTTATCTTCGGCAACGGGGCCCGCAAGTGCGCCGACGTGCTGACGGGCGCGACGCTCGTTGAGGTGACCCCCTCGGCGCGCGGTCTGGTCCGCCTGGCGCAGGCGGCGCTCGAGGCCGGACGGACGGAGGACATCGCCTACTTCGAGCCCTTCTACCTGAAGGATTTTGTGGTGACGACCTCCAAGAAACGGCTCTTCTGACCCGTACCTCCGGTTCCGACGCGACGATGACCCGCGACGAAGTGGTGCGGATGCTCTCCGGGCGTGCCGGCGAGAACTTCGCCGGGGAGATGGCCCGCCGGGTGGTGGCCGCCGATGCCGTCGCGACACTCTATGCCGTGGCGACCGATCCCGCCGCAGTCCTGCCGCGCCCGTTGCGCGAGAAGGTTGCCTTCCGGAGCGCCTATGTGCTCGAGCGGCTCTATTTCCGCTGGCCCGAGCGCTTTATGCCCCATGCGGAGCGGTTTTGTGAGCGGGACTTCGCCGCAGCGTCGGGAATGAGCGCCCGCCGCTGTTTCGGCAAGATCATGGCCGACCTGCTGCGGCGGTTCCGGCCCTCGGATGACGCGGCAGAGCGGATTGCCGAGGCGGCGGCCGAGTGGCTGTCCGATCCGTCGTCGCCCGTGGCGGTGAAGGTCCGGGCCTTCGAAGTGCTGGAGCGCTGCCGGGACCGGGTTGCCTGGGTCGACGGGGCGTGGAGCGACCTGCTGGACCTCTTTGCCCGGAATGCGACACCCGGAATCACCTGCCGGCTGCGGCGCCTGCAAGAAAATAACTGTTGAAACTGTCCCGCCAATGTAAAGCCCCCGGAGTTGTTCCGGGGGCTTTTGTTTGTGTTTGCGAAGCGATTGCCGCGGAGCGGCGGCAGGGCTGCTGTGGAGTTGTGGCGGGACGGCGAACGCTTGACCCTGTCGCGGTTGGCGGCGGCGAACGGGCGGCTCGTCACGTCCGGTGGCGGCGACCGGTTGGCCCGTTACGGTTGGCGGTGACGACCGGTTGGTCCGTTACGGTCGGCGGCGGCCCGAGAAGGTCTGCCCGAGGTTACTTTTCCGCGGCGTCCGCCGGATTTGCCGGATTTGCGGTACCCTCCGGAATTGCGGCGCTGCCGTCGTTGTCGCTCGGCTCGTCGTCGTTGCCTGCGGCCTCGAGCGTGCGGGCGTCGTGCTGCCGCTTGGTCTGGAGCCGCGCCGTGCGCCGCAGCCGCTCGCCCACGCGGATGATGTTGTCGTTGCCCGTGCAGAGGCGCTTGTGGGCATCCTCGTAGGCGCTGCGCGCCTTGTCGAGCGCCGCGCCGACATTCTCGAGCGATGAGGTGAAGGCCACGAGCTGCTCGTAGAGCTTCAGCCCGCAGGCGGCGATCTCCTTCGTGTTCTTGTCCTGATCGTTGTATTTCCACAGGTCGGCGACCATCTTCAGCAGCGCAAAGAGGTTCGTCGGCGACGAGATGATGACCTTCTTGTCGTAGGCGTCCGACCAGATCGCCGTGTCGTTCTGCAGGGCGGCGAGGAAGGCCGGTTCGTTGGGAATGAACATGATGACGAAGTCCGGGGAGTTCAGCCGCCGCTGGTACTCCTTGCGGCCGAGTTCGGTGACGTGCTGGCGCACCGACGCCACGTGCGCCGCGAGGTGGCGCTGCCGCTCGGCCTCGGTCTCGGCCGACGTGTAGGCGACGAAGGCTGTGAGCGAGACCTTCGAGTCGATGACGATGTCCTTCTTTTCGGGCAGGTGCAGCACGACGTCGGGCCGCAGGTTGCGCCCCTCCTCGTCCTTGATGTTGTACTGCGTCTCGTAGTGGATGCCCCGCGTGAGGGCCGAACTGTCGAGGATCGTCTCCAGCAGCATCTCGCCCCAGTCGCCCTGTACCTTCGAGTTGCCCTTCAGCGCACTGGTGAGGTTCTGCGCCTCGGTCGAGATCGTGCGGTTGAGCTCCATGAGCTGCTTCAACTCGGCCTTCAGCTCGCCGCGCTGCGAGGTCTGCGTGGTGTAGATCTCCTCGACGCGCTTGCGGAAGTCGGTGATGTTGTCCCGGAAGGGCTTGAGCAGCAGATCGATCTGCTCCTGGCTGCTCTGGCGGAAGCGTTGCGACTGCTCGCCCAGAATCTCCGTGGCGAGGTTGCGGAACTGCAGGCGGAAGGTCTCCTCCTGCTTCTCGCGGGCCGCGCGCTCGGCCTCGCGCTCCTCGGCGCTACGCTGCCGCAGGGCGGCGATCTCGGCCGCGGAGGAGGCCCGCAGGGCCGCCAGCTCGGCCTCGGTGCGGCCGTGCTCGGCCGTAAGCGTGCGGAGCTGCTCCTCGCTGCGGGTGCGGAGCTCGCGCTCGGCGCCGGCGGCCTGTTCGGCTGCCGCCGCACGTGTCTCGGCCTGCATCAGACGGCCTGCCGTGTCGCGCTCGCGTTCGGTGGCTTCGGCCCCCTCGCGGCGCAGACGGCGGACTTCGCGCTGCCAGAGCAGCAGAACCAGCACCAGGGCAACGGCCGGTACGGCGGCCAAGAGGATGATAAACGGAGTGACGGTCATGGGGTCTATCTCTTTTTTTTGACAAATGTACGATTTATCTCCGAAACGGCCGCCGAAAATCCGTCCGGAATCGGTCGACAGGGGGCCTCGGGAGAGCTTTTTTCGGCTGTCACGCAATTTCGGAAGGGCCCGCGGTGGGCTTTCTCACGAATTTTGCTACCTTTGTTGGTAATTGAAACCCTTAAAAACAATGACGGATATGAAACATCCCCTCTGCTCCTGGAAGGCGCTCTGCTGTGCGGCGGTAGCGCTGCTGCTGGTCTCGTGCCACGGCAAGTCCGATTATCGGAACCTGCTGCCGGCCGATTCCACCTTCACCCTGTCGGTCAACCCCGCGGCGCTGGTCGAGAAGAGCGGCGTCGGTTCGTGCGACCAAAGCCCGCTCTGCCAGCGGCTGCGCGCGGAACTCGAAGCGGCGCCGAACCTCTCGGATGCCGAGCGTCAATACCTGCTCCAGCTGCTCGAAAATCCCGCCGAATCGGGTATCGACGAGCGGAAAAGCATCTTCCTCTTCTCGTCGATGCCGGGCTCTCTGGACCTCGGAGGGCAGCTGCCGCAGCAGGCGGGCGTGCTGCTTCCCGTGGCCGATCAGGCAAAGTTCGCCGGGATGATCGACCTTCTCTGCCAGAATGCCGGGCTGGAGAAGCAGACCCGGGGCAAGCTGACCTGCGTGCTCTTCGAGAACGATCCCTACAACGGCGTGTGTGCCTTTGACGAGCGGGCCGCACTGCTCCTCTTCGCACCCGAATCCGTCGAGGCGGTTCTCGGCAAGGTCGATGCGCTCTTTGCGCAGAAGGCCCGCGAAAGCCTGATGGGCAAGGAGGGCGTGGCCGATGCCTTCTCGTGCGGCAACGACATCGACGTCATCATGAATTACGCCGGGATGCTGAAGGGAAATCCGATACTCAATGCGCTGCCCGTGGCGGAGGCCTTCGGAAACATGACGGTCATCAGCGCCCTGAATTTTGAAAAGGGCGAGGTTGTCTGCCAGAGCACGCTTTCGTATGCCGATGCCGGGAGCAAACGGCAGCTCGAGGAGTTCTACTCCTACGTGAAGCCGCAGAAGGGCGAGCTGCTGCGCTACGTCCCGAAGAACACGATCGCGGTGCTGGGCTTCGGACTCGAAGGCCGGGAGCTGCTGAAGGTTGCCTCGTCGTTGCCGGGCGGCGCCATGCTGGCGGGCAATCCGCAGGTGCAGCAGGCGCTGACCTCCATCGAGGGTGACGTGCTGGTGGACTTCTCCGGCATGTCGGCCGACGGCCGTTACCCGCTGATGTCGGTGCTGGCCCAGGTGAACGATCCTTCGCTCCTGGAGGTGATCCAAGCGAATCTTGCCGGCGTGCCCGTGGAGCCGCGGGGCGAGAATGCCTGCGTGCTGACCCTGTACGGCACAACGGTACGGTTCGGCGTGCAGGACGGATTCTTCTACGTGACGTCTGACCCGGCCGTGATGGCGGCCCTCGACGGTGCCGCGGGCGAGTCGCTCGAATCGAAGAGCGGACTGTTCCGCAAGCACTCGGGAAGCTGCTACCTCGATTTCGCGGCCCTGAATGGGATGCTGACGCCCATGCTCGGCTCTTCCTATGACCGGGAGAGCGCACTGGTGCTGAATTGCTTTGACGAACTCGAGGCATACGGCAACAATGAGCGGGGCGAGCTGGTTGTCCGCATGGCCGACCGCGAGCAGAACGCCTTCAAGAGCATCTGCGACTGCCTCGGAGAGCTTCTGGCTCCGTATCTGACCGAGTAGCACCCGAATTTTTGCCGTGGACATGAGAAACGGTCGCCTCTTCGGAGGCGGCCGCTTTTCCGGTCCGGGCCATTCATACGCATCGACATGGAACAAATCGTATTGCAGCGGGTCGTGCCCGCCGTTTTTGCCGACCGTCCCGACGCCCGCACGTCGGAGGTCTGGGGTTGCGAGGTGACGCTCCGCCGGGGCGAATACTGCCTCTTCGAGGCGGAGTCCGGGGCGGGCAAGTCGTCGCTCTGCGCCTTCCTGTACGGGCTGCGCGGCGACTATGCCGGCCGCATCCTTTTCGACGGGGCGGAGAGCCGCACGCTCCTGCCCGCGGCGTGGGAGGGGCTGCGCCGCCGCTCGTTGAGCTGCCTGTTTCAGGACCTGCGGCTCTTCGGCGAACTGACCGTTAAGGAGAATCTGGCGCTGAAGAACGACCTGACGGGCTTCCGCCGCCCGGAGGAGATCGACCGTCTGCTCGACGCGGCCGGTCTGGCCCCGAAGCGCGACGAGCCGGTCGCCCGCCTCTCGCTCGGACAGCAGCAGCGGGTCGCCTTCGTGCGGTGCCTCTGCCAGCCGTTCGACTTCCTGCTGCTCGACGAGCCGGTGAGCCACCTCGATGCGGCCAACGGCGAGACGCTCGCCAGCCTTGTCGTCGAGGAGGCCCGGCGGCAGGGGGCCGGGGTACTCGTTACGTCGGTGGGCAACCGCCTGCCGCTGCCGTACCATAAAATCTACCGCCTATGAAGCTGCTCTGGAAACTGCTGCGCTGCCATTTGAGCCCGGCCCAGCTTGTGGGGTTCGCCCTGGCCGGGGTCGTGGGAATGACCATCCTGCTGACCTCGTGGCAGGCCTACCGCGACATCCGGCCCCTGCTGACGGCGCCCGATGCCATTATGCAGGGCGATTTCCTGGTCCTCTCGAAGCGGGTCGGGGCGCTCCAGACGCTGGGGCTCGGCTCGACCGACTTTGCGCCCGCGGAGATCGCCGACCTCGAGGCGCAGCCTTTCGTGCGGGCCGTCGGGGCCTTCACCCCGGCCGACTACCGCATTGCCGGGAGCGTCGGCGCCGGGGGCATGCGCTTCTCGACCTACCTCTTCTTCGAGTCGGTGCCGGACCGCTTCCTCGACATCCGGCCCGGGGAGTGGCACTACGAGGCCGGCTCGCGCGAGGTGCCCATCATCATCCCGCGCAACTACGTCAACCTCTACAACTACGGATTCGCCCGCTCGCAGGGGCTGCCGCAGCTCTCCGAGGGGCTCTTCCGCCGCGTGGGCATCGACCTGGAGATCGAGGGCGACGGCCGCCGCGAGAACTTCCGCGGGCGGATCGTCGGGCTGTCGAACCGGCTCAACACGATCCTCGTGCCCGAGAGCTTCATCCGCTGGTCGAACGAGCGCTTCGGGCGCGGCGAGGCCGGACGGAACCCGGCGCGCGTGATCGTCGAGACGGCGGGCCCGGTCGATGCGGCCGTGACGGAGTACCTCGCCGCCCGCGGCTACGAGATCGAGGGCGACGTGCGCGACGGCGGCAGGGCGGCGCGCATGCTGCGGCTGGCGGCCGGCGGCGTGGCGGGCATCGGGCTGCTGTTCAGTGTAATGGCCGTGTATGTGCTGATGTTGAGCCTCTTCCTTGTCCTGCAGCGTAGCAGCGACCGGGTGCGCGATCTGCTGCTGATCGGCTATGCGCCGCGGCAGGTGGCGCGTCCCTACGTGCGGCTGGCGCTGGGGCTGAACTGCGCGGTGACGGCGGTTGCCCTTGCGGCGGTGTGGGCCGTGCGGAGCGCCTATCTTCCGCTGCTCGGGTCGTTGCAGGAGGGTTACCTCCCCGCCGCGATGTGGCCCACGCTGCTGTGCGGTGCGGCGCTGTGCGGCCTCATGGTGCTCTTCGACGCCGCGGCCGTGCGCCGGCGCATCGCCCGCCTGCGTCCCGACGTGCGGCCGGGACGGCGCGGTGCGTGGAAAATCGGGCGCGCCGGGTGCCGATCGGCGAAAAAATCCTATCTTTGTGAAGACTGAAACAATTTTTGGAATCCCCATGGAGAGAACCATAGCCCCTTCGATGCTCTCGGCCGACTTCGGCCATCTGGAGCGTGACACGCAGATGATCGACCGTAGTGCGGCCCGCTGGATCCATATCGACGTCATGGACGGCGTCTTCGTCCCGAACATCTCGTTCGGATTTCCCGTGCTGAAGGCCATCCGCCGGGCGTCGAAGAAGTTTCTCGACGTGCACCTGATGATCGTCGAGCCGGAGAAGTATGTCGCTCGCTTTGCCGAGGCGGGAGCTGATCTGGTGACCTTCCACTACGAGGCATCGGCCGAGCCGCACGCCACCGTGGAGCTGATCCGCGCCGCCGGGGCCAAGGTCGGGGTCTCGATCAAGCCCGCCACGCCCGTCGAGGTGCTGCGCGAGCTGCTGCCCGAGGTCGACCTGGTGCTGGTCATGAGCGTCGAACCGGGATTCGGCGGGCAGTCGTTCATCCCCTCGTCGCTCGAGAAGATCGCGCAGTTGCGCGCAATGGCCCGCGAGGCGGGGCTCGGGACGATTATCGAGGTCGACGGCGGCATCTCGTCGCGCAATGCCGCCGAGGTCTTCGCGGCGGGTGCCGACGTGCTGGTGGCCGGCAATGCCGTCTTCGGCGCTCCGGACCCCGAGGCGGAGATTGTCCGCATGCTCGAAGCCCGGTAGGGCGGGTGCCGCGCGATCCCGGACCCGGCTGCGGAAAGCGGTCGTCGGACCGTCGGGTGAGGTGCGCCGACCGGTTGCGGGGTGCCGCGTTGTCGGAGGGAGACGAGCGGGTGGTGCCGGTGCGGTTTCTGCTGCCGGAGAGCCGATATGTCGGATTAAATCACTACCTTTGCCTCCGATTTTTGAGAAACCATGATTTCACTCGATAACCTTACCGTAAGCTACGGGGGCTGGACCCTCTTCGACAACATCTCCTTTCTGATCAATCCGAAGGACCGCATCGGTCTGGTCGGCCGCAACGGCGCGGGCAAGACGACGCTGCTGCGCCTGATCGCGGGCGAAATGCAGCCCACGTCGGGCGCCGTGACGATCAACGGCGAGTGCACGATCGGCTACCTGCCGCAGACGATGCGCGTGGCCGATACGACGACACTCGTCGAGGAGACGGCCAAGGCCTTCGACGAGGTGCTGTGCCTCGAGGCCGAGATCGGGCGGCTCACGCGCGAGATCACCGAGCGCACCGACTACGAGAGCGCCGATTACGAGCAGCTGCTGCACCGCCTGAACGACGCGCAGGACCGCTACCACATCCTCGGCGGCGAGACGCGCGATGCCGACATCGAGAAGACGCTGCTCGGCCTGGGCTTCAAGCGCGAGGATTTCACGCGGGCGACGAGCGAGTTTTCGGGCGGCTGGCGCATGCGCATCGAGCTGGCGAAACTGCTGCTGCGGCGCCCCTCGATTTTCCTGCTCGACGAGCCGACGAACCACCTCGACATCGAGTCGATCCAGTGGCTCGAGGAGTATCTGAAGAACTACAACGGCGCCGTGCTGCTCATCTCGCACGACCGCGCCTTCCTGGACAACGTCACCACGCGCACCGTGGAGCTCTCGCTCGGCAAGATTACGGACTACAAGGTGCCCTACTCGAAATATATCGTGCTGCGGGCCGAGCGGCGGCAGCAGCAGCTGGCGGCCTACGAGAACCAGCAGCGCATGATCGAGAAGACCGAGGAGTTCATCGAGAAGTTCCGCTACAAGCCCACGAAGTCGAACCAGGTGCAGTCGCGCATCAAGCAGCTCGAGCGTCTCGAGCGGCTCGAGGTCGAGGAGGAGGACCTCGCGACGCTCAACATCAAGTTCCCGCCTGCCCCCCGCTCGGGGCAGGTCGTCGCCGAGATCCGGGATGCGGGCATGTCGTTCGGGTCGAAGCACGTCTTCAGCGGGGCGAACTTCACCATCACGAAGGGTGACCGCATCGCGCTCGTCGGCCGCAACGGCGAGGGCAAGACGACGCTGGCGCGCATGTTGGTCGGACAGCTCACGCCGACCGAGGGGTCGATCCGCATAGGTGCCAACGTCAACATCGGCTACTACGCCCAGAATCAGGACGATCTGATGGACGGTGAGTTCACGGTCTACGACACGCTGGACCGCGTGGCGGTGGGCGACATCCGCACGCGGCTGCGTGACATCCTCGGGGCGTTCCTCTTCCGCGGCGAGGACATCGACAAGAAGGTCAAGGTACTCTCCGGCGGCGAACGCGCACGACTGGCGATGGCCCGTCTGATGCTGGAGCCTTACAACCTGTTGATCCTCGACGAGCCGACCAACCACATGGATATGCTCTCGAAAGATATTCTCAAGAACGCCATCATGAAATACGACGGTACGGTGATCGTCGTCTCCCACGACCGCGAGTTTCTCGACGGCATGGTTTCCAAAGTCTATGAGTTCCGGAACGGCGGCGTACGCGAATACCTCGGCGGCATCTACTATTTTCTCGAAAAACGCAAACTGGAATCCTTGCAGGAGGTGGAGCGTAAGGACGCTCCCGCGAAAGAGACGGCGCCGAAAGCCAGCTCTTCGGGCAAACTGACCTACGAACAGAAGAAAGAGGATCGCGGATTACGACCGCAAATTCGCCGAAGCGACCCAATACAACGAAGCCGACTACAAGGCTTACAACGAGTTGAAAGCCGAATACGACCACCAGATGCACGAATGGGAGAAGGCGTCGTACGAACTGGAAATCACCGAAGGAGAGTAACGATCGGAGCCGGAAGAAAGCCAACAGCACCATGAAAGCACTTATCCTCAACGGATCGCCCCG
>OIBL01000185.1_pt1 | contig 30114 bp, 26 predicted proteins | sample 1581041 | NCBI WGS metagenome assembly OIBL01 (sample SAMEA3882547, study PRJEB24775) | human gut metagenome | biome: human-associated habitat; feature: intestine environment; material: feces | place: Netherlands | collected 2009/2010 | reverse complement strand
AGGCTTATGATATAATCATATTAAACCAAATGGCAGAAAGCCTTTGGTTAGACGGCAAGTCGAAAGACTTTGTTTTATACGAAAGGAATAAATCATGAGCAAAGAAAAGGTCATTGACATTTCAACAAGAAAAACAGGAAAGATCGTTGGCATTTGTGCGGCGGCAGTTGCGGCTATAATAGTGGTCGTATCATCCGTGTCCATAGTTCCGGCAGGCTGTACGGGCGTTGTGACGACCTTCGGCAAGGTATCAGACACTGCACTCAACGAAGGATTGCATCTGAAAGTGCCTTTTGCACAGCGTGTAACAACAGTGTCAAACAAGATACAAGTTTATCAGGCTGACGCTGACGCAGTTTCAAAGGACTTGCAGACTGTGAACTCTACCATAGCGGTGAACTTCCGAATAAAGTCGGCTTCTTCTGCAAGCATTTTCAAGAATATCGGCTCAGATTACGAGAACGTTATCCTTATGCCAACGGTGCAGGAATGTATGAAGTCGGTATGTGCAAAATATACGGCTGAACAGCTTATCACTGACAGAGCGCAGGTGGGCGAGGAAATAAAGGCACAGCTCGTTTCAAAGGTGGATGAATATGGTATCGAGATAGAGAAATTCAACATTGTGAATTTTGATTTCTCATCTGAATTTAATGAAGCCATAGAGGCAAAGCAGGTAGCAGAGCAGAATCTTTTGAAAACAAAGACCGAGCAGGAGCAGGCTATAGTTGTAGCTGAGGCGGAGGCTAAGAAAAAGGTTATTGCCGCAGACGCTGAGGCAACTTCCATAAAGACCAAGGCTGAAGCTCAGGCAGAAGCCAACAAGACTATCTCTGAATCTCTTTCAAACGAGCTTATAAAGTATCAGACCATCGATAAGTGGGACGGCGTTCTGCCTAAGGTAGCCAATGACGCAAACCCTCTGATATCTTTTGACCTTGACGAGCAGAAAACCGCTGAATAACGCCGATTCCTGACAGAACGGCTGTTAATCGTTAAAAACACCAATGAAAGGTATAAAAATATGTTTAAATGGACAAAAAAGAATTTTTTTTGAACGTTGTATGACATATTTCTTGACATAAAAAGCGTTTTCTGTTATCATAAATATATGTGAACATATTTTACTTTTATGTAAAATATGGAGTTGGGAGGAGAAAAAATGTTGAAAAAGCTATACCGCACATTAGGCTTTGCACTTATTTCCTGCAATTTGTTTTTCACCCCTGTCATGGCATATGCCGACAGCAGTGTGAGCGTGGGAACAAATATGTGCTTTGCTATACCGGGAGGACTTATAACAGGTTTTGTGCTTGTTTCAATGAGCCGCACAAAACAGAAAGCTACCAAGGCAGATAAATACATAAAGAGTAATCTTAAACTCAATGGGCGTAACGACACCTATCTGCGTACCACCACTGATAAGACTAAGATAAAAGACGATTGATAGGGGGTACGGAAAATGGCTGTTAATATTTCTTATAAATGCCCTAACTGCGGAGCGGAGCTTTTCTGGAGTGCTGACAAAAACTGCTGGGCATGTGAATACTGCGACGGACAGTTTACTTTAAAAGACCTTGAAGAAGCAGGCGGTGACGCTAAAAAGGCGGAGGAACTCAACAAGGATAACGTTGAAAAGCATGAAGAGGTCGATAAGGACGAATACAGTATGTCAAATGACGGAACTGTAGGAAATGACCTTGTAAAGTATACCTGCTCACACTGCGGAGCGGAGATAATCACCGACCGCTCAACTGCAGCAACAGTTTGCGTTTACTGCGGAAATGCGGTAATAATGGGAGAGCAGATAATAGACAATTTCTCCCCTGACTATGTTATACCTTTTAAAGTGCCGAAAAATCAGGTAATGGACACTTTCCAAAAATTCAGCAAGAAGCCTCTTACACCGAAAGATTTCAACTGCGATAGGGTAGTGGACAAGATGCAGGGTGTTTATATCCCGTTTTGGCTCTATTCAGGAAACTGCGAAGGCTCTATTACTGCAGAGGGTATAAACACAAGAACATGGACTTCGGGAAATTACAGATACACAGAGAAAAAGTATTATTCAGTTTACAGAAACGGAAATCTCAATTTCAAAGCTGTTCCTGTGGATGCTTCTTCAAAGACTGACGATGACGCTATGGACTCTATCGAGCCTTTTGATTACTCGGAAATGACAGCGTTCAACCCAGGTTATCTTTCGGGATATCTTGCAGAAAGATATGACGAGGATAAGGATAAGTGCCTGCCTAGGGCTAAAGAACGTATCGAGAACACAACTCGTGACGAACTTAGAAATACTTGTAACTACAACAGCGTAAACGTTCAGTCATATGAAAAGCACACCGAGATAAAGGACGTTAAATACGCTATGCTTCCAACATGGCTTTTGTATACAACCTATCAGGATAAGCCTTATTTCTTTGCAATGAATGGTCAGACAGGTAAATTTATCGGAAACCTGCCTATAAGCAAGGGAAAGCTTGTGGCTTACTCGCTTCTTGGAGGCGTGGGCGGATATATTATCGGAGCTATACTTCAGATAATGGGAATATTCTAGTAGGGGGTATCAGCTAAATGCCTGAAATATCAACGGCACTTATAATAAAAATAATAGTTATAGTGGTCGCTATAGGCGGTGGTATAGCGGTGATATATTCTGTGAAAAAAGCGGTATCGAACACCATTGGCAGACAACTGAGCCGTGCAAACGACCTGCTAAGGACCATAAATGACGCAACTGAGGAAAGACAGAACAACGCCATGCAGTTTACTTATGTTGATCCTAATGTGGTGAACAACATAAAGAGAGATTTTCCTGACTATGATGAAAATATAGCAAGGAGCATAGTGGAAAACACTGTGATGAAATATTTTCTTGTTATAAACGGAGAAGCAAGCGAGAATCAGCTTGAATACTGTACCGAAGCGTTCAAGCAGAGAGCAGCCACGATGGCAAAAGACAACTTGTCAACGGTTACGCCAAAGCATTATGATGATATACATATCCACAAGTCGCAGGTGGCGTCTTATCATAGAGATCATGACGCTGCAACGGCAAAGTTTCAGGTATCTCTTGAATACAAGCTCAACGGGATAAAGGCACAGCACATTTATGAGGCGGATTATTCATACTATCTTTCAATGGGGATAGAGGGCGAAAACGCCAGCCTTATATGTCAGTTCTGTGGAGCACCTGTGGACACCGCAGGCTCAGTTTGTCCTTACTGCGGTTCTGAGATACACAGCTCTGTAGAGCGCACATGGAAAGTCAGCAGGATATCCATGCTGAGATAGACAAGTTTAAAACCCCTTGGGGTGAAATAATACAGACAACGAAAGGAATTTAACTATGGGACTTATTAAGATGTTTACATCAGCAGTCGGCTCAACATTTGCCGATCAGGTAGTAGAGTACTTCAGATGTGAGGATATGTCAACTAAGATACTCTGCCAGCCGGCTACTCTTGTTAAGAGAGGAAAGACTGTGAACAACGGCACAGAGGGCGTTATCTCAAACGGTTCACGCTTTGACGTTGCGGTAAATCAGGCGGCTTTGCTTATCGAGAATGGCAGAGTACACGATTTTGTTATTGGTACACAGGAAACAGCGGGTCAGTATAAGTATGATTCAACTGTATCTCCGTCACTTCTTGGCGGCGGCTGGGGTGACCTTGGCGCTTCTATCAAGGAGATAGGCAGAAGATTTACAGCAGGTGGTCAGGCTATGAACACCATGCGTCTTATCTACATAAACCTCAGACCTCTGCCTGGAAACAAGATAGGCTTCGGCAAGATACCTTTCAGAGACGGCGAAATGAACCTCACTCTTAACGCACAGGGTCATGGTCAGTATGAGCTTCAGATCGTAAACCCTATGAACTTCTATGAGAACGTTGTTCAGAACGTAAATAAGGTACTTACTGTTGACAGCCCTGACGGCGTGGCAGTTCTCGGCCAGCTTAAGGCTGATATGACACCTAAGTTCCAGAAGGCTCTTACAAGGATATCCGCTCAGAAAATACCATACGATCAGCTTGGTCTTTATCCTGATGAGCTTGCTGAAGCAATGAATGCAGAGCTTGAAGAAAAGTGGGCTACAAAGGGTGTTAAGATAACAAGCCTTGCTATTGAGCTGAACGTGGACGAAGAGTCAAAGCAGAGAATCGCAAAATTCCAGGAGGCAAAAACTGTTGGAAGTGATCCTTCAATGCTCTATGCTATGGACAGAATGTCTATCAACAAGGCAAGAGAGGCAGCGGCAAGCAACTCAAACGGTGTTATGGCAGGCTTTATGGGCATGGGCATGGCAGGCGGCATGATGGGTCAGCCAATGGACGCAACAATGTATCAGCAGCAGATGCAGCAGAACATGATGAATCAGCAGGCTGCACAGGCAGCTCCACAGCAGGCAGCTCCAGCGGCTGCACCAACACAGGCTGCACCTGAGAACGGCTGGACTTGTGCTTGCGGAACAAAAAACACAGGAAAATTCTGTGCTAACTGCGGACAGCCTAAGCCTGAGCCAAAGCCGGCAGCAGACAGCTGGAAGTGTTCATGCGGCACAGAGAACACAGGAAAGTTCTGTGCAAACTGCGGTTCACCAAAGCCTGAGCAGCCAGTAGGCTGGACTTGCTCATGCGGAGCAGTGAACAAGGGCAAGTTCTGCGCTGAGTGCGGAAAGCCAAAGCCTGCATCAGAGCCGCTTTACAAGTGTGACAAGTGCGGCTGGGAGCCTGAAGATCCGAAAAATCCTCCTAAGTTCTGCCCAGAATGTGGAGATCCATTTAACGATAACGATATTCAGAAATAATTCTTATAGTTATTTTGAGCCGTCCTGCGGAATGCGGGGCGGCTCTTTTTTGTGGGGCGATGTTCGGAAATGTGTCGGTTTATATAGTTTGTTTACATATGAAATATTGAAATCATCACGGATATGTGATATAATACATAGCGTATGATATTTTATATGGGTCTTTACCGATATACTAAAAATTTTTCCGAAAGGACTTGATCTAAATGCTGTCAGATATCGAAATCGCAAAGCAGGCGAAAATGCTCAAAATTGGGGAGGTCGCTGCTAAGCTCGGCATCTCAGAAGATGAATATGAGCCTTATGGTCACTACAAGGCTAAGCTTTCTGAGTCGCTTTATGCTAAAACTAAAAATGATCCAGATGGTAAGCTTATTCTTGTTACCGCTATAAACCCTACACCTGCAGGAGAGGGCAAGACCACTATTTCCGTTGGATTGGCTGAGTCTATGAACAAGATAGGTAAGAAAGCTATACTCGCTCTGAGAGAACCTTCTCTTGGCCCTGTTTTTGGTATCAAGGGCGGTGCGGCTGGCGGTGGATACGCTCAGGTCGTTCCTATGGAAGACATCAATTTGCACTTCACGGGAGATATGCACGCTATAACTGCGGCTAACAACCTGCTCTGCGCCCTTATCGACAACCATATGCAGCAGGGAAATGAGCTTCACATTGACCAGAGAAGGATACTTTTCAAGCGCTGCCTTGACATGAATGACAGAGCGCTGAGAGATATCGTTATCGGTCTTGGCTCAAAGGTGAATGGTATTCCTAGAGAGGATTCTTTCCAGATAACTGTCGCTTCTGAGATAATGGCTATTCTTTGCCTCGCTTCCGATCTGGCTGACCTTAAGGCTAGAATTGAGAAGATACTCGTTGCTTACACAACTGACGGAAAGCCTGTTTATGCTAAGGATATAGGCGGTTGCGGTGCTATGACTGCTTTGCTGAAAGACGCTTTGAAGCCTAACCTTGTTCAGACGCTTGAGAACAATCCTGCTCTTATCCATGGCGGTCCATTCGCTAATATCGCTCACGGCTGTAACTCAGTAAGAGCCACAAAGCTTGCTTTGAAGCTTGCTGACTACACTATCACTGAGGCTGGCTTCGGCTCTGACCTTGGCGCTGAGAAATTCTTTGATATCAAGTGCAGATACGCTGGTCTTAAACCAAGTTGCGTAGTTCTGGTGGCTACTGTAAGGGCATTGAAATACAATGGTGGTGTTCCGAAAACTGAGCTTACTAACGAAAATGTTGAGGCTCTTGAAAAGGGTATCGTAAACCTGAAAACTCATATTGAGAATATGCACAAGTTCGGTGTGCCTGTAGTTGTGGCTATAAATAGATTCCATACTGATACTGAGGCTGAGCTGGCTGTTATCGAGAGAGTTTGCGGTGAAATGGGCGTTGAGTTCTCACTGGCTGAGATTTTTGCAAAAGGCTCTGAGGGCGGTATCGACCTTGCGGAAAAGGTTTGCAAGACTATCGAAACAAAGCCGTCTGAGTTCAAGCCACTTTATGACGAGAAGCTCCCTATCAAGGATAAGCTTGATATACTTGCGAAAGAGATATACCGTGCAAACGGCGTGATCTATACAAAGCAGGCTGAAAAGGCTATAAAGGAGATCACTGACCTTGGATTCGGGGATATCCCTGTTTGCGTGGCTAAGACGCAGTATTCACTGTCTGACGACCCGACAAAGCTTGGCAAGCCTGAGAATTATGAGATAACAGTAAGAGATGTAAGGCTTTCAGCCGGTGCAGGATTTGTGGTAGCTTATACGGGCGATATTATGACAATGCCTGGTCTGCCTAAGAAGCCTGCGGCTTATAATATCGATTGCGATAATGAGGGCAATATCTACGGATTGTTCTAAGCCGTTTAAGTGAGGAGTGAGGAATTGGCATAGCCGACCGAACAAGTCACTTTGATAGAGTAAATACCGAGCGGAGCGATTTTGCGGCGTGGCAAATGTAGGGGACGGCGCCCTCGACGTCCCGTTTTTGGGAGCGACGAGGTTTGAATTTATACAAACCATGTAGGCGACCAAGACGAGCGAACGCTGTTCGCCCCTACACGATTTGTGCGATAAGATAATTTGTAGGTAAGCAGATAATAAGTCGGGTAAACAGGCGCGTTGAGATAGCAGAGTAAAATACATGAACCGAGGTGAGCGGCAGTGACAGATACAGCGGTGAAAAAGAGTGCGGAAAGTGTGAAAATGCCTGAGAACGGCAAGAAAAAACATCTCTCTTGGCAGGTCATTGCCTGCGTTTGCCTTGTGGCAGTCAGCGTGGTGCTGAACGTGATCGCCTGGAAAAGTACGGCGTTCTGCGACTGGTATACGGCTCACGTTTTTCCAATTTGGGAAAATACATATGGCAGGCTCACTTCGCTGTTGCCGTTTTCCTTCGGGGAACTGCTTATTGCGGTGGCGGTTTTTGGTATTCCGCTTTCGCTGGTGGCTATGCTGGTGCTTGTGATAGTCAGAAAAGGCAAGAGAAAGAAAACTGCGAAAATTTTCGGGCTTGTTTATATGTGGATAGTCACTTTTGTGGTGACGGTGCAGACCTTTAACTGCTTTGTTATTTATCATTGTTCAAGCTTTGCAGAGCTTAACGGCATACCAACGGAACAGCACACCAGGACGGAGCTTGAAGCTCTTGGCAACAAGCTTGTTACGGAGATAAATGCGCTTAGCAAAGAGGTGGAGCGTGACAGCGAGGGAAAATTCGTGCTGACCGCTGACCTTGACAAGACGGCTCAGGAGGCCATGCGTGGGCTTGGGAGCGAGTTTAAAAATCTCGGGGGATTTTATGTCACTCCGAAAGCTATAAAATGCTCGTTCTTTATGAGCCAGATGGACCTTATGGGCATCTATTTCCCGTTCTCTATGGAGGCTAACTACAATCAGGATATGTATAAGGCGAAGCTTCCTGACACCATTTGTCATGAGCTTGCTCATACGAAAGGCTACATTCAGGAGGACGAGGCGAATTTTATCGCTTTTATGGCGTGCGACAGATCGGACAATGCTGATTACCGCTATTCGGGCTATCTGGCGGCGCTTGGCGAGGTTAGAAACAAGATTTTTGACTATGCTTCTGACGATAAGAAGATAGAATTTGACAGCTCTATCTGCGACGAGGTGTGGGCTGATATGGAAGCAAACTGGGACTACTGGCGGAGCGTTGACGAGGCTAAGGACACTGTTTTCGACAGCGAGGCGGTGGGGGAGATATCTGACAAGGCAATGGAAAAATCTCTGAAGCTCAATGGCGTTGAGGATGGCAAGCAGTCCTATGGCAGAATGGTGGATCTTATGCTAAACTACTTCAAGGACAAGGGTGAGCTGTGATGAAAATTCTTGCGGTCATTCTGTTTCTCGGGATAATGCTCAGTTCATGCGGAAACAAGGCGGACAGTGAAAGGCTCAATGATTCGGCTTTTACCACTACTGCGGAAAGCTCTGTGGTGGATAGTGACAGCATGGAAGTTGACGAAAGCTCGCAGGTCGGTAATGAGAGCGATATTCAGGGCGACAGCTCGGAGGACGATATGAAGTGGCGGCTTTTTGAGGACACTTATAAGGAAACTGACAGCGGCAGGGCTGCGGAAAATTATGCTCACAACAAGGGCATAAATATAGAGGGCTTTGTGAAATACGGGCAGGAAAATCCCCCTGTGTGCGATCTGATGCTTGGCGAAACCAGGTTCGCAGGGGTAGGCTGTGAGGTCATTGCGGCTTATAATTATCTCACATACGAGGGCTTTGAGCCTGACATGGCAAAGCTTGCTTATGATTTTGAAAAGAATGCTCTTATTGCGGCGGACGGCTCGCTGGGGTCTAATCCTAGAAAAATAAGCGGTCTTTTTAAGGCAATGGGAGTGGGATACAAGAGATTTTATAAGGCTGATGAGGCTCAGGCGGCTGTTGAAGAGGGCAAGCCTGTGATAGCTTCTTTCCATAGCGGGTTGAATATTTTCAGCGGTATCCACACGGTTTTCGCTGTTAAAGAGGAGGGCAGGCTGTATGTTTACAACTGCTACAATTCAGCGGCGGACAAGACAGAGGTGGAGAGCATTTATCAGCTTATGAATAAAAACAGCCTTTTTATTGTGGGCTACACGGAAGATGACGGTCAAATGAGGTGATAGGTTGACAAAGGTATACAAAACATCATCTGCGGCGGAAACTATCGCTTTGGGTGAGGAGATAGGCAGACGGCTGAAAGGCGGCGATCTTATCGCTTACAGCGGTGGTCTTGGTGCAGGAAAGACTACTATTACAAGGGGAATTTCTATTGGCATGGGACTTGGCGACGAGGTGACTTCGCCCACGTTCGCACTGGTGAACGAATACCGTGGGGACAGGCTCAGCCTTATACACTTTGATATGTACCGCATAAATTCGGCGGACGATCTGGAAACTACAGGCTTTTTTGACTACATGGACGAAGACACTGTGCTTGCGGTGGAATGGTCGGAGAATATTGCTGAGGAGCTTCCTGAGGACGCTTTGAGGATAGATATTCAGCGCATTGACGAGGACAGCAGGGAGATAAGCATAACTGCACCTGAGGGAGATGATAGATTTGAAGATATTAGCTATTGACACAAGCGGAAAGGTCGCTTCAGTGGCGGTGACGGACGGAGAGAAGCTTCTTTGGGAGAAGTCTGTATACACAAAGCTCACTCATTCGCAGGTGATATTGCCTATGGTGAAGCAGGCTCTTGAGGAAACAGGGCTTACTTACGCTGACCTTGACTGTGCGGCTATTGCAAAGGGTCCGGGGTCTTACACGGGACTTAGGATAGGCGTGGCGGCTGTAAAGGGAATGTGCTTTGGCTGTGAGAGTTTAAAAAGCGCAGGAGTTTCCACTCTGCTTTCGCTGGCGTACAACTGCATAGATTTTGAGGGCAGGATAATTTCTGTTATGAGGGCAAGGCCTAAGATAGTTTACGCAGGCGAGTTTCAGTGCAAAAACGGCGTTATCACGAGGATATCCGCTGACAGAGTTTGCCCTGAAGAGGAAGTTTTTTCGGGAGAGTTTTCTGAAAAAACAATGCTTGTGGGTGACTGTGCGGCAGAGATAAAGGCGAAATATTTCGCTGACAACGAAAATGTTCAGCTTGCAAGCTATGTGAACAGGCTGCAGAGGGCTTCGTCACTGTGTCTTGCGGTGGAGGCTCAGCCTGAGATAATGGTTTCGGCGGACAGGCTGGAGGTATCATATTTGCAGGCTACAAAGGCGGAAAAGGATAAGGCACATAGGGATAAATAGGAGGAAATTAATATGAAAATTGCTATTGGCTGTGACCATGCAGGTCCTGAGCTTAAGGCGGAGATATTGGCACATTTGGACGAAAAGGGTGTGGAATACACTGATTTTGGTATTCAGGCAGGAGAGAAAGTGGACTATCCTGACAAGGCAAAGGAAGTTTGCGAGAAAGTGGCTTCGGGCGAATACGAAATGGGAATACTCATATGCGGAACTGGTATTGGAATGTCAATGAGCGCAAACAAGATAAAGGGAATAAGAGCGGCTTGCTGTTCAGACTATTTCTCTGCTAAGTATACAAGAGCGCATAATGACGCAAATGTGCTTTGCATTGGTGCGAGAGTGCTGGGGGCAGGCTTGGCTATCGAGCTGGTGGACGTTTTCCTTGAAACGGAGTTTGAGGGTGGCAGACATCAGAGGAGAGTGGATAAGATCTCTGAGCTGGAGAAGTAGTGAGGAGTTAGGAGTGAGGAATTAAGGTATCGCCTTGTGGCGAAGGATTTTTTTCTGACTTTTTGCTTTATGGAGCAGGGCGGCTTGTTGTTGCCCTGCTTTTTTTATGGGTACAAAAACGGCTGACAAGCTTTTCGCCTGTCAGCCGTTTCTATATTGAGGTTTGTATTTTTAGGTAAAAACCGTAATGGCAAGGTTTTTATTAGATAGCGTCGAATGCTTCGCTGAGATCGTAGATGATATCGTCGATATGCTCTGTGCCGATAGAAAGTCTGATAGTATTTGGCTTGATACCCTGATCTGCAAGCTCTGCTTCGTTAAGCTCTGCGTGTGTTGTTGATGCTGGGTGGATAACCAGTGACTTAACGTCTGCTACGTTTGCAAGGAGTGAGAAGAGTTTCAGGTGGTCGATGAAGTTCTGAGCTGTCTTTGCGTCGCCCTTTATCTCGAATGTGAAGATAGAACCACCGCCGTTAGGGAAATACTTCTTGTAAAGTGCCTGCTGGCTTGGATCGTCTGATACTGAAGGGTGATTTACCTTTTCTACCTTTGGGTGCTTGTTAAGGAAGTCAACTACCTTAAGTGCGTTCTCAACATGACGTTCAACTCTCAGAGACAGTGTTTCAAGACCCTGCAGGAAGATGAATGCGTGGATAGGTGAAAGTGTTGCACCTGTATCACGAAGAAGGATCGCACGGATACGAGTTACAAATGCTGCGCCAGGGGCTGCGTCTGCAAAGCTTACGCCGTGGTAGCTTGGGTTTGGTTCTGTGAGCTGTGGGAACTTGCCTGATTTCTTCCAGTCAAACTTGCCGCTTTCAACGATAACTCCGCCGATTGTTGTGCCGTGACCGCCGATAAACTTTGTTGCAGAATGGATAACGATATCTGCGCCGTACTCGATAGGTCTTACGAGATATGGAGTAGCGAATGTGCTGTCAACGAGAAGTGGGATATTGTGTGCGTGTGCGATATTTGCGATAGCTTCGATATCAACTACGTCTGAGTTAGGGTTGCCAAGAGTTTCGATATAGAGAGCCTTTGTGTTCTCCTTGATAGCCTTTTCAAAGTTAGCTGGGTCAAGCGGATCGACAAATGTTGTTGTGATGCCGTAATCAACAAGAGTGTGTGCAAGCAGGTTATATGTGCCGCCATAGATGTTCTTTGCAGCTACGATATGATCGCCTGCAAGGGCTACGTTCTCAATAGCGTATGTTACTGCTGCTGCGCCTGATGCAACTGCAAGAGCTGCTGTGCCGCCCTCGAGAGCTGCGATACGTCTTTCAAAAACGTCCTCAGTTGGGTTTGTAAGTCTGCCATAGATGTTGCCTGCATCCTTAAGAGCAAATCTGTCAGCGGCATGCTGTGAGTTATGGAAAACGTATGATGATGTCTGATAAATAGGAACGGCTCTTGCGTCTGTTACAGAGTCTGCTGTTTCCTGACCAACGTGGAGCTGGAGTGTTTCAAATTTAAGATTTCTTTCGTTTATTGCGCTCATTTTAAATTACCTCTTTCATTAAATTGATGTTTTTTAAATCCGATAAAAATTTTTGTTACTGAACTTTATGCTGATTTTAACAGCAACACATACAGCACATACACATTCGTGAATCGTACGCTGTTTTCAGTTTCAGTATTTTTACACTCATTTTCAACGCCTCATTTCAAATTCATATTAATCCTAGTCGTTTAGTATGTTTTAGCGTATCTATACTATACCACACCCATAGAGGAATGTCAATAGGTTTAAGATGATTTTTCGCATTTTTGTGAAAACTGATATTAATTCTATCAATTTAGTAGGATTTAAGGGCGAAATGCACAATGGGGAGTGAGGAAGTGAGGAATGAGGAAGTGAGGAATGAGGAAGTGAGGAATGAGGAGTGAGGAATGAGGAATTGGCAAAGCTGAACAGAGTAGTGCTCAAGTACGAAGTAAAAGACAGCACCGAGCGTAGCGAGAGATAAAACGCAGGCTCAAGCCCGGCGTTAGAGGGCTTGCAGGGTCAAGGGACAGAGTCCCATGTGGAGTTTGAGGCAAAGCCTCAATCGGCGACAGCCGACTAGGTGCAGATTTAATGAGAAAAAGCACGCAGAAGTTGTGCTTTATATAGATGTAGTATCGGAGCACAAAATCTGCACCGTTTTCCCTATCCCTTAGCAAAATGTAAATCCGCAAAGAGCGTAGCGATTTTGCGGTGGTATGAAGTTGCCCGAATAAACTGTAGGGGCTTGGCTCAATTTCTGTTTCACCGAAATGCGACAGCTCGTTCGGAAGGGCAATGCCGTGTTTTCGCTGTTTGTTATTAAATTTGTATAAAACTATCGTTTACCGACTCCTTATAATTGTATACCAAAATAAATATTTTTGGTTGACAATAGACTCGGTATGTGATACAATATTAATTGTCAAATAAAAAGTAAAGGATAGGTTTACAATGAATAACAATGCTAAAAACAAAACAAAACAAATAGTCGGTATCGGAGTTATGACGGCTATAATCGCTGTGCTTTCGCAGATAACTATTCCGCTTCCTACTCACGTTCCTGTTACGCTCCAGACTTTTGCTGTGGCTCTCGCAGGATATTTTCTCGGCTGGAAGGGCGGTGCTGTGTCTGCTCTGGTATACGGTCTGCTTGGCGCTATCGGTGTGCCCGTGTTTGCAGGTTGGTCAGGCGGTTTCTCCGTTATCGTAGGGTATACAGGTGGATTCATTTACGGATTTATCGTTATGGCTCTTCTTTGCGGTCTTGGCGCAAAGTTCTGCTCTGACAAGATAAGCGGTAAGGTCATCGCTATCGTGCTTGGTATCGCAGGTCTTGCTTGCGACCACCTGCTCGGTGCTATCCAGTACGCTATCGTTGCTAATATCTCTATTGGCAAGTCTATCCTTCTTGTTTCTGTTCCTTATCTTGTAAAGGACATTATCTCTGTTGTTGCTGCTTACCTTATCAGCATCGAGCTTGTAAGCAGACTTGCAAAGACAGGTTGCTATGCTTACAAGAGAGCCTGAGCTTAGATTTCATCATCTGCTGTGCCTGCCGCTTTTTCAGGGAAAAGGCTACAGTGACGGTTTTTCGGTGAATATGCAGTCTGTGAAAGACAGATTGGAGAGCGAGGACACTGCGGTGCGGTTTGTGTGCAGCGGAGATATGATATGTCAGCACTGCCCAAACAGGACGGAGGACGGTTGTTTGCTTGACGGCTGTGGCGGAACGGTGGCACAGAAAGACAGCGAAGTTTGCAGACTTTCAGAGATAGAATGTCACTCAGTGGAGAATTATCGCAGTGCGCTGACAAGGCTGAGAAGCAAAATGGATAAAAAGGCATTTGATATACTATGCTCGGAATGTCGCTGGGCAAAGCTTGGTTTGTGCAGCTTTGAAAAGTGGCGTGAGGGCGTTGATGGATTGCTTTCTTCGTGACAGGTCACGTCTGTCATTTTTTACACAAAAGTACAGCTCCTGAGAGGAAACTCGGGAGCTGTACATTTTTTTGCTTATTCTTCACTTGCATGATATGCGGATAGGAATTTCTCGTAGATATCGGGATAATGTTTTTTTAGTCTTACAGGCTTAAGGTCGGGGTCGGTGAAGCAGTGGGAGGTGTGGGCAAGGCAGGCTGTTTTCTGAGTGGTAAGGTCAAAGATCTCGTAGTCAAGCTCGTAGGCACAGCCGTTGAACTTTGACAGCTTACAGCGCACTTCAAACTCGTCACCGAAACGAATGGGATATTTATAGTGTGTTTCAACAGAGAGGACAGGGGAAACTATCCCTCTTGCCTCTATCTCGTGGAAAGGGCAGCCAAGCTGTTCCATAAGGTCAACACGAGCTTCCTCAAGCCAGCGGACGTAATTTGAATGGTGGATAATATCCATGCGGTCTGTTTCATAATAAAAGGCTTTTCTTTTGTAGGGGGTAAGTGTCATTTTATGTCCTTCTTTCTGTGGGTTTGATGTTGACGTTTTATATATGGGTGTGATAAAAAGAGCGGGCGACCAATGGCCGCCCCTGCTTGCTTATGAGTTATTCAAGCCAGATGAAGTTGTTGTCGGAGTTCACAAAGTCCATATTATAAAGGAAAATGACCTTTGTTATACCATTGTCTTTTACATACTCGCTGACGGTCTTATCCATGATGTGGTAATAACGCATATCTATCATTGTGATGTGTTTATACTTGTCGGCAAAGTATGGCATAACTGTGTTTGCGTAGCTGTCCTTTATAATAAGGACGTGTTCATCGCTTTCGCCGTTTGTTTCTATTTCCGTGAGGGCAAAGTTTCCGCCCATGAATGTGGAGTATTTATCCTTTTTGGTCTTGAATGAATCGTCAAAAAGGGTGTCTGTTTGTTTGTTTTCTTCAACATAATTTACCTTTACGCTGTTGTCAGGGTTTGTGTAGAAGTGCATTTCGTCAGCAGCGGAGAAGTCTGTTGGGGCTTTTGAATAAAGTGTGCCATGAAAGTCCTTTACAGTTTCTATATTGTAGGATACCTGTGGGATATCTTCATTCATGGCTGTCATAAGTGCGTCAAATCCCACTTTTGCGCCCTCGGCTGTCCAGTGGTGGTCGGTCTTATAGAAAACCTGCGTGGACTTTGCGGCGTCTTTGAGCTGGTCATATGGGAAGCAGAGGTTTATCCTGTCGCTGAGGATAGAGCTTATATACTTTTCGCTTTCAAGCTGATCGTCGGTCTGTGTGACCGCAGGGAGCTTGTCTGACATAACGGAAACTGCATTCGGCACAAGAAGAAAGCTTACGTCGACGGATTTATCAAGGCTGTCAGCAAAATCATTAAGACAGCTTATATTTTTCTCGATGAGAGGTCTGTTTTCCTGATAGTCTTGGAGATAATAGCCGTCCTTGCCGAAATATACACCGTTCTGATAGTTTTTCAGAAGCGTGCGGTCGGTGACTGTTTTAAGACTCACAAGCTGGTCTTTCATGAATATCTGATCTGACATATAGCTTTCGATATCCGATGTGAACTCGCCTTTTTCGAGTTTTTTCCACGAAAACTCAGGGGCTTGCTGTAGATAGCGGTTCTCGTTTTCGGAGAATTCACGATCCTCGGAAATAAAGCTTGCCACTGCAAAGCCGAATATGAACAGCAGAAAGCACACTATCATAATATAGTTTTTAAGTTGTTTTTTCATATCTGCCGTCCTCCTTTAAAATCTGAAATACAGGAACGGATTGAATGAATTACCTGCAAGGTAGGCGGTGGAAACTGCCAAAAGTGTTAATGCGAACAGCGGTTGGAGTATACAGCCGCATATCTCAGGACACTTGATCTGAAGCTTAAGGCAGAGCTTTTTTGGAAGCTGTGTTGAAGCTATCACAAGTATCACTATTGTTACTGCATACTGTGCGAGCCAGAACACTGTTTGGTGATTTATGAGAGGAAGTCCCCCAGCACCGAACATATTTTTGAAGTTCTGTGTGAGCTTGCCGAAATCTTCATAGGAGAATATTCCCCAGCCTATGACTATAAAAAGAAGTGCATAGAGGTGCTGGAAAAATGCAGGTATCTTTTTCAGGGCTTTGCCCAAGAAAAGCTTTTCACATAGGAGTATCACACCGAAGTACACACCCCATAGCATAAAGTTCCAGTTTGCACCGTGCCAGAAGCCTGTGAGAAACCATACTATCATGATGTTAAGGCACTGTCTTGCTTTGCCCTTGCGGTTACCGCCAAGTGGGATATAGACATAATCTCTGAACCAGCTTGAAAGTGACATATGCCAGCGTCTCCAGAAGTCTGTGATAGAGGTGGAGATGTAAGGGTAGTTGAAGTTCTCGAGAAAGTCGAAGCCGAACATTTTGCCAAGACCTATTGCCATATCGGAATAGCCTGAGAAGTCAAAGTATATTTGGAAGGTATAGGCTATTATGCCAAGCCAGCTTGCGGCAACGCTCAGTTCGGATTGCGCTGAGTTTGAGATAGTGTCGAAAAGCTCGCCGATAGTATTTGCGAGAATGACTTTTTTGCCAAGACCTATGGAAAATCTCCACACGCCCTGTGCAAAATGCTCTATGCTCTCGTTACGCTTTTTGAGCTGTTCCGCAACGTCGATGTATCTTACGATAGGACCTGCGATAAGCTGTGGAAAAAGGGCAACATAGGTGGCAAGGTCAAGGAAGTTCTTCTGACTTCTTACTTCGCCCTTATAAACGTCGATAACGTAGGAAAGGGTCTGGAAGCTGTAGAATGAGATACCGATAGGGAGGGCAAGACCCAAGGCCTTTATCTGCGTGCCGAAAATGCTGTTTGCCGCACCGATGAAAAAGTCGGTATATTTAAAAAACAGAAGAAGCCCGATGTTCCACACCACCGCTCCTATCATTGCGATGAGCGGAGTGTATTTTTTTGCGTTTTTACGCTGTTTGTCTGCCAATAGTCCTGTTATATACGCAACGATAGTGGAAGCTATCATGAGGACGATATAAACAGGTTCGCCCCATGCGTAAAACACAAGGCTGAAGATAAACAGCACCAGATTGCGTGTTATGCGTGGGACGATATAATACGTTATCAGTACAATAGGCAGGAAAGCGAACAGAAATGTTGTACTTGAAAAAAGCATATATTTATTACTCCTAGCCTATTATCTCTTTTGCTTTATCGTTATCGTTTGAAAGACAGAGGTAAACATAATTGCCGTTGGTTACAAGAACAGGGTCATTAAGCTTTGTCATTTCCTCAGGGACATAGTTTTCAAAAACCTTTTTCTGGCTTTCGACTCTTGCTGTAAGTGTATCTGCGATAGCCTTTGCACTGTCTGCGTCCTTGGCTTCAAAGCAGTCTATCTCCTCGGCTGTTCCTCCTGATGAGCTTACATAGACCTTAGCCTTTGTATAGCTGTCTGCTGATATGCCGATTATCTTTTCTATCTTTGCTTCGTCAAGCTCTGCAAGCTCGTCCTTGAACTCTATGCCGTCCTTGAGCTTGTCCGCAACGGCTGTTACGTCAACGCTTTCGTTTGTCTGAGCGGCTGCCGCTGAATTTGCGGAGTTTGCTGTGCTGCTGTCAGAGTCTGAACCGCAGCCTGTAAGTGCTGCTGTGCTTATGCACATAACTGCCATAAGAGTGCAGAGTATCTTCTTTGTTTTCATAATTTTTCTTTCCTTTCTTATGTGTTGTCGATTATATAGTTGAGCCACTTGTCGCAGTATTCACTCATAAGGTGTATTCCGTCTGAGGAGGCTTCCTCCGGAAGAGTGCCGTCTGCGCCTGCTACAGCGGAGGTACAGTCAAGATAATTTATACCTGTCTGCTGTGCCACCTCTGAGATAGCCTGATTGAATGTGGCTACATTTGTGTTATTTATGGCGTCGCCCTGCAAGCTTCTTGAAGCTGTTACAGGGAGGATAGATTCAGCATAGATAACAGCGTCAGGCTGTATCTCCTGAATTTTTGTGATAAGCTGTGTATAATAATCCTTGAAGGTGTCGATATAAGGCCAGCCAAGCTCGTTAGTGCCGAGGTTTATATACACTCTGCCATATTGTCTTTCTCCAAGAGCGTCGATAACAGTTCCTGCATTGCCGTTTGAAAGGGTGATGTTCTGGTCTGTCATAACGGTGTCGATGTGCATTCCCACAGAGCAAAGGAACGTTGCTTTTGGTTTATCGCAGTTGTTTTGCAGACCAACTGTTCGTGAGTCGCCTATGAAAACTGCGTCGGAAAGGTCGTCGGCGTCATCATGGGTAACTGAGCTGTCAGTAAGGCTTTCATCTATGCTACTCTCATCGACCATGCTTTCTGCCTGAGAAGAGTTGTCTGCATTGCTCTCGGAGCTTTCGTTCTCTGCCACAGAGCTTGAAGCTGACATCTTCTTTGCTTCCACAGCCCTGCTGTTGCCGCTTCCTGCATGGAAGCCCCATATTGCCGCAAATGCTATGCACACAAGACAACTCAATGACACTATGCTTTGCTGTGCTGTGGCTCTTTTTTTTCTTATATTTTTCAAATTGCTACCGTGTTGGCTCTCCATTATACTACCTCTTATATTATCTCTCCTGACCTGCAAAAATGCAGATCCGTTTCAAAGATTATCATAACACATTTTACAGCCTTTTTCAAGTGCTTTTTAGTCGAATTAAGGATTTTCTTCACTTTTTACAAACAGACGCAAAAAAGTCGGGAGAATTTGTTCTGCCCGACTTATTGTTGACAAATTATTCTGTTTTATTTGTTTGAAAAAGTTTTATTTCCAAAGCTTTTCAGGATAAACGCCAGCCTCTATAAGCTTTGCGATATCGGCTTTAACGGTTGGCTTATCCTCTTTATATGTAACGCCGAACCACTTATCGTGAGTTTCCAGAAGCTTGCAGTCTGCAACTCCTGTTTTTATCATTGTGTCTATACCCGCAGGAAGGAGAAACTCCGCTGTCAGGCTGTCTTTATTTTCTTTCATAAAGTCTGTGAACATACCATTGAGCTTATCTATAAAGCCGTCAGGGCAAGCCCACATATTCATTGACACATAGCAGTTCTCGTCAAGCTCGGCTGTTTCTTCCTTGCCTGAATAGACCTTGCCGTCATTCTCACGGCGGATATTGTAGGTTTCAACAACGTCTGTGAGCATAGAGTCTTTCACTTCACAGACGCCTCTGTTCACTGCTCCGAAGTCGCTTAGAGTGTTTTTCAGTATGAAGCCTGCCATGCCGAGATGAAGCTTTTTGCGATCTGAGTTTTCATTGCAGAGAAAATCGTGGAGCTTCACAAAAGCTTCCTTGCCGTAAAAATCATCAGCGTTTATTACTGCGAAAGGCTCATTTATAACGCCCTTGCAACAGCAGACTGCGTGACCGTGACCCCACGGCTTAACACGTCCCTCAGGTACGGAATAGCCCTCCGGAAGACAGTCAAGCTCCTGATAAACGTAATCTATCTTGACGTATTTTGAGATACGGTCGCCTATCATTTTATCAAAGGCATCACGGATATCCTTTCTTATAATGAATACGACCTTGTCAAAGCCTGCCTCAACGGCGTCATAGATAGAATAATCCATTATTATCTCGCCGTTTGGTCCGAAAGGTTCAAGCTGTTTTATGCCGCCTTTGAAGCGACTTCCAAGACCTGCGGCAAGTATGCAAAGGGTACAACTCATAATTTTTTATCTCCTTGTTCTTTGTTCTTTGATTTCTCAGTTTAATTTTATTCTATTTCTTAAAATTATATTAACATTATGCCATACTTTAAAGTAAATGTCAAGAGATTTTGACATTTTTATTCAGTTTTTTGCGATGCTTTTCTGCGTATTTTACATCTTTCTTACACTTGACAGGGTGATACTAATGTGATATACTGATATGACAAAAATCAAATAATATCCCTGAAAAGGGTGGAGGATGATATAAATGGCTAAGACGGCTTTGGTAACAGGCGCAAGCTCGGGAATTGGCAGAGAGATAGCGAGAGATCTATCTGCAAGGGGTTTTCGTGTGATACTCAGCGCAAGACGTGAGGAAAGGCTCAGAGAGCTTGCGGAGGAGCTTGGTGACAATACAAGGGTGATAGTTTGCGACGTTTCCGACAGGGAAGAATGTCTGCGGCTTTATGAGGAAACAAAGAACGAGAAGATATCAGTGCTTGTGAACTGCGCAGGCTTTGGTGCAGTGGGCAGCTTTGACAAGCTTCCTCTGGACACTGAGCTTAAAATGATAGACACCAACGTTACAGCGGTGCATATGCTCACAAAGCTGTTTTTGAAAGACTTTGTTGCCGCTGACAGGGGTTATATAATGAATATAGCTTCCTCGGCAGGGCTTATGTACGGCGGCCCGATGATGGCAACATACTATGCTTCAAAGGCTTATGTTGTGAGCCTTACCAGCGCAATATATGAGGAGTTGAGGGCGAGAAACAGCAGGGTACACGTTTGTGCGGTATGCCCGGGTCCTGTGGATACGGAGTTCAATGACGTTGCAAACTGCAAGTTCGGCGTAAGCTCCATAACACCACAGTTTTGTGCAAAAAAGGCTCTTGAGGGAATGTTCGGCAGAAAGCTCATCATTATCCCTGAGAAGTCTATAAAGGCACTTTATGCAGGGGCTAAATTTGCTCCTAGAGGTATCGTGCTGAAAATGACTGGAAAGGTGCAGAAGAAAAAGCTTGATAAATGACGGTTTAGTATTTTTACATAAGATAAAAAAGTTTTGTAAAGTGCGAAAATTGGGCTATACTTCTAAAAATCAATAGTACAAATTGTTGTGATTGCATAAGAAAACGTTATCATATTTGGTAAATCGGCCGATTGAATTTTTTCGGAAAATAAAGTACAATGTAAGTAAAGTTATTTAAGAAAGGAAGTTTTAGAAATGAAACTTACAAAGATTTTCGCAGGCATGGCTGCAGCAGCTATAGCTACAACAGCTATGGCAGTAACAGCTTTCGCAGCTGATTCAACAGCTTACAACTATCTGTTCATCGCTACAGATATCCCATGTGAGTACAACGATAACGATGAGGCTCTTGTAAATGGTCAGGTCGTTACTTGTAAGGATCTTAAGGTAAAGATCGGTTCACAGGAGTTTAACGTAAGTGCTGCTCCTGGCAAGTCTGATTCAGACAAGCTCTGCTTCCAGATCATCAACAAGTGGAACAGCAAGTTCACATCAGAGATCACTGACTACACTGTAGCAGGCGCTGGTGAGTACATCACTATTGACTTCACAATTGAAGGTCTTGGTGACACAACAGGTAATGCTGGTGTATCTTTCCAAGCTGACGGCACTTGGGATTTCAGAAATCCAGATGACAAAGAAAAGGATAAGGTTGCACAGCCAGCTTACTTCCCTAACAAGTGCGTAGGTATCGCAGGTGGCGCAGGTGGATTCGACACAAACGTTGACTGCCAGGATACTGCTATCAACGGCGACGGCTCTTACACAATTTCTATCGCTCAGTCAGGTACTGTAAACGCTGAGGCTCAGAAGTTCGATGACGGCTCAACAAACGAGGGCTGGATATGGGCTGCTAACGCTGTTCCTGTTGCTCCTGCTACTTCTGGCACAGATTCAAACAGCAAAAAGGATGATTCCAAGACAGATTCTAAGTCTGACAGCAAGACTGATTCAAAGGCTAACAGCACAGCCGCAACAACTTCTTCAAAGACTGGTACAACAGGCACAACAAATGCTACATCTTCAAGCGCAGCTTCTGACAAAACAGCAGCTACAGGCGCAACAGCAGGTATCGCTCTTGCAGGTATCGCTCTCGCAGGTGCAGCTATCGTAGTTTCTAAGAGAAAGTAATCTTAACTGAGGACTTGTTTCTTAGAGTACGTAATTAAAATAACTAAAGGGACTTCCACTGTGAAGTCCCTTTTTGTGTGTGGTATAAAAAATAAAAAAATATCGGCGAATAGTCTAGACAAATGGTAATTAATATAGTATAATGATTGTATACTTTTATTTTGGAGTTATTTTTTATGAGAGTTATTACAGGTTCATGCAGAGGAAAAAAGCTTAAAACTTTGGAGTCGTTGGATACAAGACCAACCACAGATATGGTAAAAGAGGCTGTTTTTTCCATTATTCAGTTTGATGTACCAGCAAGTTCGGTGCTTGACCTTTTTGCAGGCAGCGGTCAAATGGGTATAGACGCTCTCAGCCGTGGGGCTAGTCACTGCGTTTTCGTGGACAGCAATCCTGAGGCTGTGGCTATCGTCAAGGATAATGTGGATTCATGCGGTTTCAATAAGGAATCCCGTGTGCTTTGCATGGATAGTCTGGAATATCTTAAAGTTGCCAAAGCCGGGCTTGATATAGTTTTTATCGACCCGCCTTACAGAAAGGGTATAGTTGAAAAGGCTTTGGAGCTTGTGGAGAACAAGCTCAATGATGGTGCTATCATTGTGTGCGAGCATGAAAAGGAGCTTGAGCTTGGAGAAAGCTACGGCAGACTTAAGCTTCATAAGAGATATAAATACGGTAAGACCGCTTTGACGGTCTATAAGATACCAATGAAAGAAGTGGACTATTGATGCGTATCGCTGTTTGCCCGGGAAGCTTTGACCCTGTTACGCTGGGTCATCTGGATATAATCGACAGAGCTTCAAAGCTTTTTGATAAGGTGATAGTGCTGGTGTCCTTTAATGCTAATAAATCAAGGGCTGCTTTCACACCTACAGAAAGAATGGAAATGATAATCGAGGTCACAAAGCACCTTGATAATGTGGTGGTGGATTGTTATAACGGTCTGCTGGCGGATTATCTGCAAAAAACAGGAGCTAATGCTATCGTAAAGGGACTTAGGGCTGTGTCTGACTTTGAGTATGAGTTCCAGATGGCTCTTGCAAATAAAAAGCTTTACAATGACGCTGAAACGGTGTTTCTCACCACTACGGGAGAGAATATGTTCCTTTCGTCAAGCGTTGTAAAGGAGATCGCAAGCTTCGGCGGAGATATCACAGGCTTTGTGCCGAAACAGATACAGAGCAAGATCACTGACAGGCTCTATAAGCCTGCCAATAATATAGATCAGTAATGAAAGGGTGTTTAAAATGACGGTAGAGGAAATACTTGAACTTATGGACGAACTGCTTGACAAGTCTTCAAGCGTACCGTTTTCACAGAAAAAAATGATCGATGTTGAGCAGATGCGTGAATACATCGACAGCATAAGACTTAACCTTCCGGGTGAGATAAAGCGTGCAAAGGATATGACAAGAGATAAGAAAAATATCCTTACTGAGGCCAACAAGGAAGCCGAGGAGATCGTAAAGAAGGCTAAGGACGAGGCTAAGAAGCTTGTGGCTCAGGAGGAGATCATCAAGCAGGCGGCTGACTATGCAAAGCAGATAGCTGCAGAGGCTAACAAGCAGGCGGCTGATATCGTTGAGCAGGCTAAGGCTAAGGACAAGGCTATCCGTGAGGCACTTTCTGAAAATCTTAACAAGTCGCTTTCTGAGGCGGCTGAGGTGCTTACAAAGAGCCTTAAGGACGTAAACACTACTAGGGACGCAGTTTCCAAGATAGGTGCGGCAGAGAAATAATATTGTTTGATGTAAGCAGATGGGCTTTGCGGCTCGTCTGCTTTTTTCATAACTAAAATTGTCCATATGAAATTCAGGCAGAATGTGAAAAATTGTGACAATATCTATTGACAAAGGAGCATATGTTGCCTATAATAAATAGTATATGATAAAAAGGCGAGCTTTTTCGCCTATGTGAAAGGGACGGTATTTTTTTTATGGACGATGTCGGGCGACTGTGGACGGGAATAGGTGTTTGTGCGGCGGTAATATTGCTTATGGCTTTTCTTACCTTGTGCGAAAATGCGGCTGTGGAGTTCAATGACGCAAAGCTAAAGAAAATGGCTGAGGAGGACAAAGACCCGAAGGCAATAAGGCTTGTGGCTTTGCTGAAAAGAACGGGCAGGGTAGTTGCAACAAACCTCATTGCACGTTCTATTATGATAATCGTAGTTTCGGTGGTGGGAGTCATATTCTTCTACGAGCCGATTTCTGACGGGCTTTATACGCTTTTTAACTATCAGGCACCGTATTATGTTAGCGGCATATGTTCATTTGTTATAATAAGCTGTCTGCTTGCCCTTGTTATATGCACTTTTGGCATAGGCATACCGAAAAAGCTTTGCATTTCAGGCAAGGTGGGCGAGAAGTTCATTTTAAACAACTGCGGCGTATACAAAGTGTTTCTTGCGGTATTCAGCCCATTGGCTGCTGTGAGCGGAGCGGTTTCGGCAGGAATTTTAAGGCTGTTCGGCGTTAAGTCCACAAACAAGGCAGACTCTGTCACTGAGCAAGAGATACTCATGATGGTGGACGCTGTAAACGAAACTGGCGGTATCGAAGAAAGTCAGGCGGAAATGATAAGCAACATTTTTGATTTTGACGATATCGAAGTTCGTGAAGTTATGACACACCGCACAGAAATGGTTGCCATAGAAGAAAATTCCACGCTTTCGGAGGCTGTGAAGCTTGTTATAGGCGAGGGCTTTTCGAGAATACCTGTTTACTGCGACAATGCCGACAACATAAGCGGTGTTATATTCGCAAAGGACTTGCTCAGGCTGGTTTTTGAAGAGGATAAGAAAGAACGTCCTGTAAAGGAGTTCATGAGAGATATAACCTTTGTGCCTGAAAGCAACAAGTGTGGTGAGCTTTTCAAAGAGTTCACTGAAGATAAGACACAGATAGCAGTTGTGGTGGATGATTACGGCGGAACAGCCGGTATCATTACTATGGAGGATCTGCTTGAAACTATCGTGGGTAGTATTCAGGACGAATATGATGATGAAACGGAGGAGATACAGAAAGTATCTTCTGATTGCTATGATATGGTAGGCACAGCAGCGTTTGACGACGTTATGGAGGCTCTTGGCAAGGAGTATCACGGCGAGGTGGATTATGACACTATAGGCGGATTCGTTATGGACCTGCTGGGCCATGTGCCTGAGGATAACGAAAAGGTGACAGTGCATTGGGAAAACGTTGAGTTTAAGGTGCTGTCGATACATGAAAAGAAAATAGAACGGCTCAGGGCTGTGATAAAAAGAGATAATGAAGAGATCACGGACTAAGGGCTGAAAGATACAGACAGAATTTTGTGTAAAAATCGAGGACAAAAATTGAAAAAAAAGAAAATGGTCGCCGCACTCACAGCGGCAGTGCTTATCTGCACATCGGGGTGCAGTTTAGGCGGAACGGGAGAGAAAAATAAAAACCGTTCAAAAAATACTTTTGTGAACACTCATGCGTATGTTGAAGCCAGTTCGGAAAGACATACTGAAACAGGGCTTGACAGCAGAAATGAGAGCTTTACGGCACTTGAGATACCTGACACGGCAGAGTATATCGCCGATTTTCTTTGTACTGACGAAAAACGTGTGTTTTCACAGCTTTACAAAGGGCTGAGCGAATTTGAAAGCTCTGTGGAGCTGGCTGAGGGAGTTATAAGCAAGGACGATATCGGTGCGTTTATCTCCATGCTTACTTCGGCGTGTCCTTATATCGACTATATGGGTTCACAGTATACTATCTGCATTGACGGAGATGGATATGTGACATCTGTGGAGGTCACATATGACAAGACCGCTGAGGAAGCGCAGGCAGAGAAAGAAAAGCTGGATAAAAAGGTCGGGGAGATACTTGCAGGCATTGAGCAGGGCTGGTCGGATTATGACAAGGTGCTGTATTTCCATGACAGCATAATTCTTGAGTGCAACTATGACGATACAGCAAAAAATTGCTATTCTGCATATGGCTGTCTTGTAGAGGGTAAGGCTGTGTGCGAGGGGTATGCAAAGGCAATGCAGATACTTTGTACCAAGGCAGGTATAAAGTGCATACCTGTGGCAGGCAAAGCCTATGACGGCGGAGCTGTTCAGCCACATTTGTGGAATAAGGTCATGATAGACGGTGAATGGACGAACGTTGACCTCACTTGGGACGATCCTGTGACAGATGCAGGGGAGGACTATATCCGCTATGACTATTTTGGCATCACTGACGCCGAGTGTGCAAAAGACCATACAGCGGACGATAACAAGTTTTTGAACTATCCTGAGGCATTTTCCTCGGGGGCAAATTATTACAGAAGAAACGGTCTATATGCTCAAAGCGGTGATGATGTCGTTCAGATGATGTGCCGTTCTGTGGCGGAAGCAATGGCTGACAGTGGATATGCAAGGCTAAAATGTGCTGACAGTGAAATGTATGACAAGGCTGTGGATACTCTCTTTGATGAGAATAGCGGTGTTATCTTTGACGTGCTGAGGCGTGCATACAGTCAGGCTGGGGGAGATTGGTCTACCTCGAAATATGCGGTCATAAAAAATGACGAACTGTGTACTGTCACGATAATACTTTACAAAAATGAATAATTTTCTCAAAAGCAAAAAATATGCTCAAATGTGTTGAAATTTGCGGTGCTTTGTGATATAATAAATGTATTAGTGCGATAAAATATGATATTTTGGATATATCTTGGAAAGGAATGTTATTTTTAGTATGAGCAGTGCTACTAAGCAGAAGTCATCAGCAGGCAAGAACGTGCTGATATTCTTTATTGTTTTTATTATTCTGGAAATGCTTATAGTTGTGGGAGTGGGACGTGTTTTCAAAAACAAGAACGTTACACCGAGCATTGCAGGCTACAGCCTGTACATAATGAATGGTGACGGCATGGGTGACAGAGTTCCTGACGGCGCACTTGTTATCACATCGAACATGACCCCTAGCACAGACAAGATAGGCGAGGCAGTTGTGTGCGAGAACGTGCCTGATATTGGAACAAGCGTGTTCTGGCTTTATGACATCACTTCAACTGACGATAACAACGGCGTTGTTTACACTGTTTATCAGGAAAAAGACCCTGCAAAGCTTTATGAGATAAGCTCAAAGAACGTTGTGGGCGTAGCTTCTACATATTACATGACAGCAGGCAAGGTGCTTACGTTTATGTCGTCAACATTCGGCATGATAGTGTGTGCTGTTGTTCCTATATTCCTGCTCGTTGTTATCGAGCTTATAATTGCTATCGCTACTCATTCTTCAGATGATGAGGAAGAGGACGATGACGAGGAAGAACCTGCAGAGAGCGTTACTCTTGACGATTTCCTGTTCGGCGGCGAGAACGAGGGCGAGCAGATCGCAAAACATCGCAAGCACGTTGACGACGAGATAGCTTCTCACCACAAGGCTGAGCCTGAGGGTGAAGAGAAGGCTGAAACGGAGGAAGTTATCGAGGAAGTAGAAGAGGTCGAGGAAACTATATTTGAAAGACCTGCGGAAAAGGAAGAGCGTGCTGAGATAGACCGTTCTTACTACGAGAGAGCTTCACAGCTTCTTGACGAGGCGGCTTCAACTGAGGATACTGTAGCCCCTGAGCCTGAGAAAAAGCCTGTGCCAAAGGCAAAACCTGCGGCAAAGCCTGCACAGCAGACAAAGACAGCGTCAGCTTCCTTGGAGGAACTTATGAAGCTTATGGAGCAGGAGCAGGAAAAGCTCAAAAAACAGCTTGATAAAAAATAATTCTTGAAAAAAATTATCCGTCGGGCGTGTGGCTCGGCGGATTTTTTTTTGAGGGAAGCCTGATGAAAAAAGCCCATTTCAAGGCAAAAAATGCGGCTCTGATGTTGCAAATGCACATAAGTTTTTAAAAATATCGGACTAGCATTGTAAAATGATACAAAACATAAAAAATATCAAAAAAAGTGTTGACAAACAGGGTGGGATAGTGTATAATAGATACTGTTGTGAGGGACACAACAAAACAAAGTCCTGAAAACAACAAACCAGCTAAAAGGGAGCATAGCTCAGCTGGGAGAGCATCTGCCTTACAAGCAGAGGGTCACAGGTTCGAGCCCTGTTGTTCCCACCATAAATTCGGCCAGGTAGTTCAGCTGGTTAGAACGCCGGCCTGTCACGCCGGAGGTCGAGGGTTCGAACCCCTTCCTGGTCGCCATTTGCTGCTGTAGCTCAGTAGGTAGAGCGCATCCTTGGTAAGGATGAGGTCGGCAGTTCGAATCTGCCCAGCAGCTCCAAAAAAACCTTGAAACCGCAATGGTTTTGAGGTTTTTCTTTTTTTGAGATAGCCCTCAAATACCTCAATTTATGGGTTCTGCTAAACATCCTGCTAAAGATCGTGCTAAACGAAAAAATGTTTGCAAGGAGTGTCATCTTACGCAGAGACTTTCAATAGCTGCACAAGTTTCGCTGCGAGGTCTGGATTCTCCTGAATTAGTTTCAAAATTTCGGCTGGGTCAAGAGTTGATAGTGTCTCACTCTTTTTTTCAAGTGATGGATAAAAACTTGATTCAACCATCGAGGCAAGCTGCTGTTTTTCGGCTTCAAGCGCTTCGTTGTAATGATGCATAAGCACTTCGGGGGATTGCCCAGCATTAGCAGCGACAAGTTGATAATTGTTTTTCGTCAATCTGATTTTGTGCATTTGCCCTGACTTGCGTAGCCCCTGAAGATCAATTTGATCTGTGATATTCATTGTACTCTGCCATTCCTTAAAGGATTTGCAGAGATTATTTGGATCAACAGGGCGTCCATCAGACTGACAGATTAGAAAACTGTTGTCCTGATATTCTGGACCAAGGAGTTCTTTTGTTTTGTTAATTTCTGCAATGCGCTCTTTGATTTCTTGAACCAATGGACGAGTTAGGTACTGTTTTCTCAAACTGCCCTCCGTCTTCGGCGTTTTTAAGACAAGGCGGCTTTTAGCGTTAGAAAACTGCTTTGGAAAAACTTTAGCTATTTTTTCTTTGGAAAGAGTTTTGAGAGACTCGTCAGAGACGCGCTCGAGAATCTGGGAGATCCACATGCTGCCTTCATTAAGGTTGATTGAGTTAATATCGATTGCAACAATTTCCCCCGCTCTGAGTGAACAAATAAAAGCGAGATGTACCGAGAGATGGAGAATGGGATCATCCTGAATTTGGTCGAGAATTTTTGAGATGTGCTCAGAAGACCAGGCTTTGCGCTTCTTGTAGTGCTCAGACGGACCTTTGGTGTTAGGAATTTCCGAGATATAGTTCCATCGCTTTGCTGTTTCAAAGCCAAGAGTAAGAATGTTATAGCACTTTTTTACGGTTCCAGAGCTCAGAGTTGGAACCTCTGAAGCACGTTTGCCATAACTTTTGCTTCCACGACATGGCTTTTGAAAAAGATAGTCAATGAATCCGTCAATAGCGCTGCTCGTAATAGAGCTCATGATCCAATCACCGAAATAAGGGTATATGTGAGTTTCCAGATTTTGACGGTAGCTGTCGTAGGTCTTGGGCGAGAGGTTCCGTTTCCTCGCATAGATCGGCAAAAAGCGCTCCATGAATTCTCGGTAGGTCTTGCTCATATTGTCTTCAGTTTCGATGGACGGAGGCTCGACAACAACTGCTGTATTTTCTGCGGCGATTTTTTGAGCTGTTTTCTCAATGGCCTTTTTGCGGCGATACTCAGCAGCCTCATGAGTAATATCAGATGCCCTATTTTGAGCTTGGAGATAGTCGATGTAGGCTTTGCGCTGTATCGCCTCCAACTCCGAGGAATAGGATTCCCATTGCTGTTTGCGTTTTCCGTCAATCGTCTTATAGGTGTAGACGATGTTGTGAGATGTTCCGCGAATAGTATATGTTGCCATAACGGTTCCTTTCTTGTTCGATGCTCTATGCCTGATCCAACGCATTGAACCAAGAATCAAAAGACTCTTTATGAATGCGCAGGCACCGCTTCCCAAGCCGAATGACCTTAAAATCAGTTGTGTGCTCGCAGAGGTAATAGGTCTTGCGGAGACTGATCCCAAGTATTCGAGAGACCTGTTCGACGGTGTAGGTACGTTGAACATTGTTGCTGCAAATTTGGTCAGACAAGGTAATACCTCCTATTGCAGCTTGGAAACCGTTATAGAATGCAGTAGTGCCTCCTTTCCTAATGGTTTAGCAGGGTAGGCACATTATACACTCCGCAATAGCGGTTGCCAAGCATAAAATTCTGTAAGGATTGCGATTTTGCGTCCGGACCATTTCCTGCGCCCTCGCTTCAGGCCGCGTATTTGCAGGCTGCCGCTGTGCGGCA
>OIBL01000163.1_pt1 | contig 32782 bp, 32 predicted proteins | sample 1581041 | NCBI WGS metagenome assembly OIBL01 (sample SAMEA3882547, study PRJEB24775) | human gut metagenome | biome: human-associated habitat; feature: intestine environment; material: feces | place: Netherlands | collected 2009/2010 | reverse complement strand
GGTGCGCCAGGGGTAGGGGTTTCGCAGCCGGAACCACAGCAGCGGGTCCCGCAGCATCTCCCGCATACGGCGGCGGTGCCCCTCGGACAGCGGCACTTCCGTCTCCGGCGGCGTCTGCGCCTCCTGATCCGCCGCGTCCAGCAGCGCCCGGCGCAGCAACCGGTCCAGTTCCTGATCGGTCATGGTTCGATCCCCTCCTCCTCAAAAATTTTCCGCAGCAGCGCCCGCCCCCGGGACAGCCGGGTGTTCACGGCGCTCTCCGTCAGGCCCAGCCGCCGGGCGATCTCCGCCGTGGACCAGCCCAGGACCAGCTTCATCTCCAGGGCGGCCCGATAGGTGTCCGGCAGCCGGGCGAACAGCTGCACCATGGACGAATACGCCGGCAGATCCCGGCTTTGCCCGGCAAAATCCGCCCAGCCCTCCTCCAGCGGCAGGTGGCAGCGCCGCCTGCGCAGAATGGTGATGGCCTCGTTCCTCACTATAATAACGAGCCAGCCCCCCAAATCCTTACAAGGAATTTCATCAATTTTTGAAAAATTTTCAATCACCCGCAGAAACGCCTCCTGCACGGCCTCCTCCGCGTCGTGGGGGTCATGCAGCACGGCCAGGGCCGTCCGCTCCATCACCCGGTGATACCGGCGGTACAGCTCCCGGAACTGTTTCTTGTCCCCGTCGCTTTCCAGCGCGGCCAGATATAGCGAAAGCACGGCGTCCGTCACCCCCCCTTGCCCGTGTCCGGGCCGGTTTTTCCGCCTATTATACCACATTCCGCCTCCGTACTCAATCCCCCGCCCGTCGGCCTACACCGCGTCAAAAAAGCCGCTGCGGACCCGCAGCGGCATAAGCGATCTCTGATATGGATATGAAATAAGTCGGAGCAAGCGATACAGAAGATTACTCCGACATAGTGCCGGCGGCGACACAGAATCGATACGGCAAAAGAAAGAAAAAAACCCAAATCGAAGCCCAGCGCAGCGGGTTCGATTTGGAAAGGAGGAGCAGCGGCATGAGCGCGCTCTGACTTATAAAATAAGTCGGAGCAAGCGATATAGAGCTTGCTCCGACGTGGTGCCGGTGGTGGGACTCGAACCCACACGGAGTCGCCCCCGGCGGATTTTGAATCCGCTACGTCTACCATTCCATCACACCGGCACATTTTATCGAGAAACTCCCTAAAATTCTCATAGGAGAGAACAAGGAGAGAACTCACTATAAAAGCCATATTTTATTGTATCTGGGAAGCCTTGAAAAATCAAGGTTTTTATCAGATTTCATACTGCCAGACTTACTGGCTTTTGAGTGGTTATATCGATTCTGTTTTCCGCAGCAATCTGCACTCCACCGTTCCCAGAAAGCGTTGATATTACTGGCTTTTTTGACTTTTTCGTGTTTTTATTAAGCAAATACGGAATGTCTTGGCGTTCTCTCCTGACAGCTCAAAAAAGTGGTTTGGAGAGAACTAGGAGAGAACTCCGGTACAACCCATTTTCTCGTGAGGAATGGTGGACATAGGAGAGAACTCAAACGAATTTTGAAGTTTTAGGAGAGAACTGAATCATACTATAGGTATCGAACCCATCTGTCAATGGTAATTTAGACGGAGGTTCGATCATGGAAAAACCAAGGAAGAGATATATACAACAATTCAAGCAATACCCCGATGTAGTGTCTGTACTAACATTTCGTGAAATGTTAGGTGGAATAGGCGATAGCTTTGCTCGAAAGTTAATTCACGAAGGACTTGTAAAAGCCATCTTCATTAAACCGCACTACTGGATCTTCAAAGAGTCCATTATTGACTATGTATTAAGCGAGGACTACGCGGAGAGAAGGCTGAAGGTGCGGGTATGAAAAACAGGCAGCTTAGTCTTTCGGATATTCAAAAAGACTATATCAGCAAAGAAGAATTTTACCAAATTGCACATATATGCAAGGAAACTGCATTGTGGTTGATAGAAACCGGCGGGGTATCCGCAGAGAAGCCGAAACGAAAAGGATTTGGATACAAAATTGCAAAGGAAGAAGTTGAAAGGTATTTGGCTGATCGTCAACAGAATCCATTGTACTATCTCAAGGGCAAGCGCCACAACTGTATCCCATATACTCCACCGCAGCCATATTCAAGCGAATTAGGCGGCGCTATTCGGTTGGCTGTGGAGCAGGAAATGTCCTCTCTGCCGGATCTGCTGACAGAAAAGCAGGTATGCGCGATTTTGGGATATCGCCCAAAGCAGATATTAGACTGGAAACATTCTGGGAAATTGATTGCTCTGAAATGTTTTAATAAAACATATTTTCCTAAAATTCCACTGATGGATTTTGTTTCTTCAGAAGATTACTACAATTTGCCGTGTAAAGGAAGGAAACACATCGAATTGCTGAGGAGAGTTCAAAAATGAGCATGAATACTATCGCAATCACCAACCAAAAAGGCGGTGTTGGCAAAACAACTACCGCTTTGAACCTCGCGGCTGCCCTCGCAGCTGAAGATAAAAAGGTCCTGCTGATCGACAATGACCCCCAGGGCAATCTCACCGCAGCTCTCGGCTATACGCCGGGTGAACAGAAAAACACGCTGGCAAAGCTGCTGCTCGTCCAAATCGACTCCCCGGAGGATCTGGAACTCCACCTCGATCGTGCTGTCCTACATACCAGCAGCGGCCTTGACCTGATCCCTGCCAACAAGCGGTTAGCGGACGCTGCAGCCCGCTTGCAGGTCATGCAGCTTTCACAGTATAACGCATCTGGCATCTCAGATGACCCTTGCGAGAAGGTGCTGGACAAGCTGTTGGCATCCCTGTGTGGACTGTATGATTACATCATCATAGACTGTGGACTGAAGCATGAACTATTGACCGTTAATGCTCTGGCTGCGGCAGATTACTGCATCATTCCGGTGCAGGCACACTTCCTCGCCAGTGAAGGGATTCCCGATGTTTTAGAAATGGTGCGTAATGTACAGAATCGATTCAACCCCGATTTGAAGATTGCGGGCATTCTCCTAACTATGTATCAGTCCCGCCCGCAGCTCTGCCAAAGCGTTCGCTCCAGCGTGGGCGAGATCTACGGTGACAGCATTCATGTATTTGACCGCCCTATTGAGCAGACGATCAAGGTTGCGGAATGTCCGGCAGCGGGCATGAGCATTCTGGATTATGCACCTAAGAATCCTGCTGCTGACTCCTATCGCTCCCTTGCCCAGGAGGTGCTGCGGCTTGGCTAAGAAAAACATGGATGACCTGTTAAAGCGGCGCATGAGCGCAGCGCAGCAAGCATCAGAGTTGGAAGTAGGCAATGAGGCTTATGAAACCATGTTTCAAGCAAAGGCGAATGCGGCAGCTCCCCGCTTTTGCGAACTGCCGATCAACAGCCTCTGCCCTTTTCGCACGGCAGATATTGGATTTCATCCCTACCCGCCTGAAAAGCTCCGCGCATTCTCTCAGCAGCTTGCCGAGCAGGGCATCTATGAGCGCATTATTGTTCGTCTAATTCCAAATAGTGAGCAGTATGAGATCCTTGCCGGACACAATCGTACCGAGGCGTGGCGACTGACCGGACACTCGATGATTCCTGCTGAGGTTGTGGAAGCCGATGACGCAAGAGCGATTTCCATTGCCGTTGCCACCAATCTCCTGCGGCGGCAGGACCTCACCATCATTGAACGCGGCAAAGCGTATCGAGCGTTGCTTATAGAGAGCAACAGAAACGGGCAACGAAATGCAGCCTATCCAACCTTTGGCGAAAATCGCCAAAGGTTGGAGGAATCTTCAGGCAACTCAACTTCTGGCGATTCTCGCCAAAAGTTAGATGGAGATAGCAATGGCGAGACCTTTGGCGAGAATCGCCAAAGGTACAACGCCCGCAAGATCGTTGCAGATTTCTTCGGCGTGACAGAATATGAGATACGAAAGGCCATCAAGCTGGCAGCACTGATTCCGCCGCTTGCTGATATTTTGGAGAACAGTCCGCGCAAGCTGCCGATTGCCTGTGCGGAACGCATTGCCGATTATGATGCAGACTCTCAAAGGGCATTTGTAGAAATGTGCACCATTGAGGGATATGTTCTCAATAAGTCAACCATACAGAAGATCGCCCATACCTGCCCACCTCCATCCGCTGAGCATCAAGACATTTACGCGGCTTGGCGGCAGGCACGGGCAGACGAGGAAATGCGCCGCGCTGCACCACCTAAGAAAATCGCCTTTGACCGTAGGAAATTTGCACCTTATCTGGACAAACTGAACGGCGATGAAGATTTAGAAGAGCTGTTTCTGGAGTTCTTGCGGCAGCGAATTGGCTGATGTATAATCGAAAAAAGAAAGAGAAAGGATAGCAACGCTATGAGCGAACAGGATAAAATTCAGCTTTTTGAAAATCAACCCATTCGCACGGCTTGGAATGAAGAACAAGAGGAGTGGTACTTCTCTGTTGTCGATGTAATCCATGCACTGACTGGAAGTGAAAACCCTCGCAGATATTGGAGTGACTTAAAGCGCAAGTTGAAGTCTGAGGGGGCAACTCAGTTGTACGAAAATATCGTACAACTGAAAATGAGATCGTCGGATGGAAAGAACTATAAGACCGACGCTGCCACAACCGAGCAGCTTCTCCGCATTATTCAGTCTATCCCATCCCCCCGTGCGGAACCGGTGAAACGTTGGCTGGCAGAGGTCGGCAGGGAACGCATTGAGGAAACTATTGATCCGGAGCAGGCCATCGACCGCGCATTGGAAACCTATCTGAAAAAGGGCTATGACCCTGATTGGGTACATCAAAGGCTGCTCTCTATCCGCATTCGAAATGAGCTTACCGATGAGTGGCAGAAACGCGGTGTGGAAAAGGGGCGTGAATTTGCGATTCTGACCGATGAGATCACCCGCACGTGGTCCGGCATGACCACGCGGCAGTACAAGAATCTCAAGGGGCTGAAAAAGGAAAACCTGCGGGACAACATGAGCGATACAGAATTGGTCTTGACTATGCTGGCCGAGGCGTCCACCCGTGATATTTCCAAAGCCTCCAAGCCGGAAGGATTTTCCGGCAGTATGGAGGTTGCCCGACAGGGCGGTGAGGTTGCCGGTGTAGCACGAAAGGCTCTTGAGGAGCGCACCGGCGCTCCGGTTATTACTGCGCAGAACGCTGCGCAGATGAACACCTTGGTTGTGGGCATGATCGAAGAAGCCGCCGCACTGCCGGCGCAAGCCGAAGCAGATGACAAAGAATAATAAGACTTATGCCAGAAGGCTCGACACCGCAAGGTGCCGGGCCTTTTTCTATCCCATTGTGAGGTACAAAGATGAAAGAAATGAATATACAGTTCCACAAAACACGACCGCAAAATCCGTTTGACGATGGGGCGAAGGCCCGTTTGCACCGTATGGGCCTTCTGAGGATAGATGGAAGTGTGGACGAAGCCGCATTGGACGCCTTGAGCCGCGCCTATTCCGGCTTATTGTTTGATGACTTGTGCGACACTTGCCAGAATTCTTGTGAGATCACAGAGATCCTTCGGAGACTATATGAAGCTGCGGAGCAGGCCGAACCACGGCAAAAGTTTCTGCTGCTCTGTCTGCAATACGACGCGCTCTCTCAGCCGCTTCCCAATCCAATTTGGTGGATCAGCGGTGATTCGGAGCTTGCCGGGGGCTTTGCAGAGCGCTTTATCTGCCATCTGAAGAAGCTGAGCGACGCAATGGAGGTGACAGAGCCATGAAGGGAATCCTGATCTATCAGCCAACAAGCAAGTCCGCTCCGCTCGCCGATTTTATTGATGGGCTTGATCCGCGGCTGCGGGAAAAAATCCTCCTGCGGCTGTATTTCCTGACCCAGCTTGAAAAGCCGGAAATGAAAGAACCGCATTTCAAGCGATTTTCAATCGAGCGCTATCGGGATCTCTGGGAGCTGCGGGTGAAGAGCAAAGTGCTCATACGCATCATTTTCTGCACGCTTCCCAATGGAGATGTTCTGCTTTTGCATGGCTTTGTGAAGCGTCAGAAGCGGGATACAATGCAGGCGCTGGAGCAGTCTATCAGAATACTTGACGCGCTGCGGGAACATCCGGAGCGCGCGGTAGAATACAAGATCAAGGAGGAGAAAGCGTCATGAAGCAGGTATCCGGCATACCGCCTGACCGTATGGCAGGAATGCGCATCACAAAAATTATTTGAGAAGGAGGCTCTCCCAAACATGAAAAGAGTAATATCCTGCGTGCTGCTGATGCTGGTTCTTACCTCCAACGCCTTTGCGTTGGAGGTGCCTACGGACACAGTGGTTCAAAACCTCAACGGCAGTCAGCAAGCGATCAAAACCTTTACAGTATCCCCTGAGCAGGACCCTGCGGCACTAATTGAGGAGCCCTTTGAGCTGGAAGGGTATCTCTACACCTTTGCGGACATTGTAAAAAGTGAGAATCCCGTGGAAGAAAAGCGGATTCATACCGAGGTTATCACCGTTGAAACAACGAAAGATGACCTTGCTCTGATTCTGGAGCAGCTTAAGCCCACCATCGAATATGATGACGGCAGATTTCAGGGTACCCTCGCATTGGATCACACCAGTCTCAATACCGTAGCCGCCGGCTATGCTACGAAAAACTACACGGTGACGGAAACCAAAACCATCGGACAGCTTGACCGCAACGATATGTCCTATGTCCCCGCGACAACCATCAAGAACGGCAGAACCCTGAGCCTTGCCAATGTGGAGTGGCAGGTCACCGGCACCGATCTTGTGGGTGAGGCGCTGATGCCCTCTCAATATCAGGCTGTTGCTACCTACTCTGCGAAAGCGTCCTATCAGGCGGCTACAGGCTATGTTACAACAGCGGAGTATGTTGGCGATGTGACCCACGAGGGCGTCGAAAGCGTTACTTATGTACTGACCTATATCGGGACAGAAGCGAACCACAAGGGCGCGGCTGCCGCTCAGGTCGGAGCGTTTTTTGCGGATCACTTTCCTTGGATCTTAGGTGGAATCGTTCTGATTTGCGCCGCTGTTGGCGGCACGCTGCTTGTATGCCGCCGAAAGGCCGTAGTGAAAGCAGAATGTGAAGCGGATGAAACAGAGGAAAACGAAGAAGATCAGGAGGCGTAAAAACATGAAACTCTTTCAGAAACTGGTCTGCATGGCATTGACGGCGACAGCAACAGCATCCCTTTCTATTTGCGCTTTTGCCGCGGACTATACCTTTGACACAGCCGCGGACACCGACTATTACCCTTCGACCTCTTATGAGGACACCTACGGTGCCGCGTATCATTACGGCAGCAAAAATCTTGTGGATTATCAGATTCCCGAACTTCCCTACGGCGTTCTCAGCACCACACAAACCGGCGTCATGGAAAAGCTCCGACTCCCCGGCCTACAGCAGACTGTAGGCGGTTCGGCTACCGGTATCTACGGTGTGGATAGTGGCGTAGGTATCCCAGCGGTCACACCCGTCATTCCGTCCTATCAGGAGCCTGCTTATACAAGCGCCAAAGATATGGAGCGAAAGGACGGCAGCATCGGAACCCTGAAAATTCCCTCCCTGGACATCAACATGAAGGTCTGGGAAGGAGAAACCAACGAGAGCATGAAAAAGGGACTGGGACATTACAGCTCCACCTCAGCGTGGGACGGCAATATCGGCGTGTGCGGCCATAACCGAGGTGCCAAGTACACTATCGGCAGCATCAAGGATCTGGAAATCGGCGATACCATCACCTATACCACGATCTACGGAACCCGCACGTATGAGGTCATCCTGGTAAAAACCATCTCCAATTCCGATTGGAGTTACTTGCAGGCAACAGCAGACAACCGTATCACGCTTACCACCTGTCTTGCCAATCAGCCTGAAAAAAGAATTTGCGTTCAAGCAGTGCAAATAACTCAATAAAATGATGGAAAACGGATGGAATTGTGCAAAAAATGTTGTGTCTCCGTTTTATCGGCGTAAGGATTTAAAATAAACCTTTGACAGCCTGAATCTTCTGTATTATCCTCAAATCACTCCGGAGAATCTTAATCAAAAGGAAGTATCAGTTTGGTACAGAATTTCAGAGCAAATAGGAAAGATGACGAAATACGGGTCAAAATGGACATCACTGTTGACCTTCCCACGGAAGTCGCGGAACAGGCAGAACGGATGGGCATTTGCGAGTTTGATCAATGCACCTTTGACGAAGCTACCCGACGTATGACCGCAAGTGTAACCACCGTCTTTTACCGGAAAGGGGCGTGATCATTTGAAGCGGATCCGAGTTATTTCCCTCGCTGTAATTGCTGCACTATCCTTAACAGTAACTTCTTTTGCCGCCGACAGTAGTCCGCAGCAGCAATCTGCTGCCGCTTACCTGCGTGAAGCCGGCATTATGCTGGGCAACGAGTCCGGCGACATGATGCTGGAGCAGGGGCTGACACGGGCGCAGATGGCGGCGATGCTCACCCGAGTTGTCGCAGATCCTGAACAATTTGAAAGGGACAGCACCTTTTACCGCAGCCTATGCAGCTTTACGGACGTTCCGGAATGGGCAAAAGGCTATGTGGGCTACTGCGCCGCAAATGATCTGGTTGCAGGGTATGGCAATGGACGCTACGGCTCCAATGACCCTGTTACTTCTGCGGCAGCCTGCACGGTGATGCTGCGGTGTTTGAATGATTTTGACGCTGAGTGGGATTATCAGTCTGCCTGCCGGACTGCCGTTCAGTTGGGACTTGCTGCGGAAGAAACTGTTGCGGACGCCGAGATTACCCGCGGAAATATGGCGGTGCTGATCTGCCACACGTTGGCAAGGCTTGGTTATGACGTGAAATTGTCCGAAACTGCACAACCAAATCTCTCTGTCAATGGAACATCGGACGCAGCCGCCGTGCAGGAAACAGCAGAGCCCTTCGATGCTGCTGCGGCCAAGCAGGACATCATTGACCGAACCAACGCTCTGCGCTGCGAAAACGGCGTAGCTGCCCTGACCGTCAATGAAAAGCTCATGCAGGCGGCGCAGGTGCGGGCAGAGGAGATGGCGGCCAGCGGCATCTACTCTCACACAAGGCCGGACGGGAGAAAGTATACGACAGTCACGGACTGCAAATACATCGGTGAAAACATCTGTCAGATGCCCCTCATCTATCTTACGCAGCAGAAAACAACATTGCCTGAGCGAGTCGTTTTATTATGGTCCAATTCAAGCGGACATAGGAAAAACATGACAAATGCTCAATATGGGGAAATTGGAATTGGATTGGCAAGGGGGATAGATGAAAACGGCCTTGAATGCTGGTACTGTGTACAGGCTTTTCTGCTGAATGGGTACGATATCACATGGGTGGATGCGCCCGCAGCAAAAGGATGACTTCGCATAATCAGTTGACATTTGTTTATACTTTGTATATACTATCTATGAGGTGATTCAAATGTACGCAACGATTCAAAAGTGGGGCAACAGCAATGGACTGCGTCTGCCAAAGACCATGCTGGAAGCCATTGGCATGAAGGAAAACGATCGCGTAGAACTGATTCAAAGTGAGGATAGTATTACCATAAAAAAAGCTGCCCCGGCGCGACACAAAACTCTGGAAGAACGCCTGATGGCTTTTTATGGAAAACCGATTGAGCAAATCGGTCGTATGGAAAATGAGGAAGTCGATTGGGGTACGGCAGAGGGTAGTGAAGTATGGTAATGGTATTTGAGCAGGGCGACATCGTATACTTGGACTTTGACCCGCAGGCAGGCCATGAGCAGCGGGGACGTCGTCCGGCGCTGGTGGTCAGCAACAATCTGTTCAACCGCGTCAACAGTCTGACGATGGTATGCCCCATTACGCACACAGACCGTGGCAGCCCCTTCCATATCCGGCTGGATGGACGAACAAAAACGGATGGTGTCATCATGTGTGATCAGGCGCGCATGCTGGATTTGACCAGCCGTAGGGCGTCGTTTGAAGAAAAAGCATCCGCAGATATTCTGGCAGAAGCCGTAGATATTATCAGCGGAATCATCGAAATACCCTAATGGAAGTCAGATCACGATGAACAACTTCATAACACTACCAAGCAGACCGAGGAAGCTCGGCCTGCTTTTCTTTTGCAAAAAAGGAGGAAAAGACCTTGAAAAAGATGCGAACAAAACTTTTATCAATGCTGCTCGTACTGGTGACCGTTCTGAGTCTGCTGCCTACCTCGGCACTGGCAGCGTCCAGCACCGGCACCGGCATCAAACCGACCAGCAACACAAATTACTGGACAACTCGCCTGCTCCATGACGGAACGCCGTACAGCTATAAGCCGCCCATGGCAGCGGGGAAAATGCTCTACTGCATGGATCGTGGTTATGGTTATCGCTGGGGAACCGCCAGTTTCCTGAACAGCTACACCTATACCTCTGCCACCGGAGCCGATGCGGATACCGTTCTGAAAACGGCCTTGGCGCAGAGTGGCTTGGGAGAACTGGATGCTCAGCAGCTCGAAAACTTCAAGTGGATGATGACCTATATCGTCGATTACAAGGGAGATATTCCCGGCAGCCTCTTCATGGCAGCACAGACCTATGTGTGGGATCACCAGACCTTCAAGGGTGAGGGTGATGGAGATATTGACGGCGGCGGTTACGCCAACGCGGATACCTACGAAACCTATCTCGGCTATATTGACTGGATGTTGGCCGAAAAAGCAAAGGAGGACGCAGCCTTCCAGAAACAGATCGAGGAGTACGCCGCACAGGGCGTCATTGCTACGGTTGTTGAAGATGACACCGCAAAATGGGCAGTATGGGCAAAGTCCAGCGTAAAGGGCCGCCAGAGTTTTTTTAACTATTATGCGCCGAGAAAACTGGTCACCACGCCCACCCAGCCGGGAGAACCGGATATCCCCCCTGCCGGCACAGGCGATATCACGCTGAAGAAGGTCGCCGCAGGTACCACCCGCGGTCTGGACGGTGCAAAATTCAACGTCTATCGGGACGGACAGATCGTAGGCAGCGATGTAACGGCCAACGGCGGCATTATCGAGGTCAAGGATGTGACCCGTGGCCTGTGGAGCTTCGTAGAAACGGAGGCTCCGGCAGGATACTGTGCCGATCCCTCCCCCATCAGCGTCTATGTGGACACCACGGATGGCGATAAGCAGTACACAGTCACTGCCGAAAATTACGCACTGCCCGATATGAAGATCACCAAGCGCGACGCCATGAGTGGCAAGCCGATTGCCGGTACAGTATTTTCCATTAAGTCTGTTACCGGAAATTATTCCACCTCCGTCACCACGGGGGTGGACGGTTCCGCCACCCTCTCGTCCATCCCTGCTGATGTTTATGTGGTACGGGAAGAATCCGTGCCGGAACCGTACATCGTGAGCAATACCGAGCAGACTGTGGCACTGCGCCCCGGCAAAACAAGCGAAGTCACCTTTGTGGACTACGAAAAGCCGGGTCTTGAGATCATCAAAAAGAACATCGCCAACGGAGAGCCTATCGAGGGCGTCACCTACCGCATCGAGCAGATCGACGGCAGCTATTCTACAACGGCCACCACCGACAGCCACGGCCGTATTTTCCTTGAAAGCATTCCTGTTGGAACTTATAAGGTGACGGAGATCAATGTCCCCGGCCATGTCATTCTCTGCCCCATCCCACAGGAAGTGGCGTTGAAAGCCGGCGAAACCTCTACTGTCACCTTCTTCAACGCGCTCAAGCCGACGTTGGAGATCCGCAAGGTGGACAGCGTCACCGGCGATCCCATCAAGGGCGCTAAGTTCCAGATTTGGTATGGCAGCAACCATACCGACACCGGCGAGCTCAACGACCTCGGCACTTACTTTTCTGACGCAAGCGGAAAAATCATTCTCCCTGAGATCAAGGATGGCTGGTACAAGGTAACGGAATTGAAGCCGGCGTCCGGGTACGCCATCAAGGAGCCTGCCACGCAGGAATGCTTCATTTCCGGTGGCGAGAGCAAAGTCCTGACCTTCGAGAACACGCCTCTTTCCGCCATCATCATCCGCAAGGTGGACAGCGAGAGCGGCCAGCCGTTGGAGGGCGCGTGGTTCCGCATCCGCTACCTTGGCGGCACCTCCGGCACAGGCGGTACCGTGGTTGGAGAGATCAAAACCTCGCAAAACGGAACCGCCATTTTAACGGGCCTCGCCGCAGGCACTTATGTCTGCGAAGAGATTTCCGCGCCGGACGGGTATGTGATCACCGACGCCACGGAAACGGTCTATCTCTCCGGTAAGGATCAGGACGTCATTACCGTGACCTTCGGCAACGATAAGATGGGTTCTCTGCTTATTGTCAAAAAGGACGCCGTGACCGGCGCTCCTATTTCCGATGTGGAGTTCTTCATCACCGATTCGGATGGCAGCGTGATCGGCAACGCCAACGGAAAGTATGTGACCGATAGCGCGGGAACCATCCGCATTGATGACCTGACCCCCGGCATGACGGTCATCGCGAAAGAGGTGCGGACCAAGGAAGGGTACATCCTGGATGATACCCCGCAGAGCATCAAAATCAAGCGCAATGCCGTCATGACGCTGGAGTTCCGCAATCAGCCCAAGGGCGGCGTGCTCGTGAAAAAGGTGGACGCTGTGACCGGCGCTCCCATCTCCGATGTGGAGTTCCTTGTCACATATTCGGACGGCAACCTGATCGGCAACGCCAACGGCAAATTTGTGACGGACAGCGCAGGTACGTTCACGATTACCGACATTGCCCCCGGCACCACGCTTGTCATCAAGGAAACCCGTGCGAAGGCGGGCTACATTCTCGATGATACCCCGCAGACCGTCAAGGTCAAGTCCAATGAAGTCACCACGCTGGAGTTCCGTAACGCCCCCAAAGGCAACCTTATCATCGTCAAGCAGGATTCCATCACAAAGGAACCGCTGGAGGGCGTACAGTTCAAGATTGTCTATGCCGACGGTTCCTATGTAGATGCCGAGGGCGGCACGCTGTCCTCCACCGGCCTGTACTGGACGGATAAAGAAGGAAAAATCACCATTTCCGGCATCTCCGGCACCATAGTAGCGACGGAGGTACAGACGATCCCCGGCTATGCCATCGACGAAAACACTCGCACGCAGACTGTGGTGGTCAATCCCAACGACACACAGACTCTCCACTTCTACAACACGCCTATTGGTGGCGTGGAGATCATCAAGGTCAACGAGGATAACCACAGTGAGCGCATCCCCAATACGACCTTTGAGATCCGCAAGGTGGACGATGCCTTGGTGGATACCGTTACGACGGACAAAAATGGCCGTGTATTTGTGTCTCTGGAAGATGGCAGCTACTATGCAAAAGAGGTCACATCGAACAAATCGTTCCAGCTGGATGATACACCCCACTATTTTGAGATCAAGGACGGCAAGCGTGTGACGCTGCAGGTGACCAACAAAAAGCTCAGCGGCATCGTCATCCACAAAATTGACAGCGCCACGGGAGAGGGAATCTATGGCGTAAAGTTTGTCCTCTATGATGCGAACAAGAAGCCCATCGGCGAGTACACCTCGGACGATGAGGGCTACATCTACATTGACGAGATCCCTGGCGGGCTGAGCGGCCGCTTTTATCTGAGAGAACTGGAAGCCGCCCCCGGCTACACGCTGGATAAGCAGTATAAGACCGTCTATGTCTCTCCGGGCAAGACCGTGGAGATCGAGTGGGAAAATACCGCTGTCACGGGCCAGATCCAGATTTATAAGTACGCCGCTGAGTATAACGAGGTCACCGGCACCGCCGCAGGCACCCCGCTCAAGGGCGCTGTTTATGAGATCGTCAATGCCCGCAGCGGCAAGGTGGTGGACTATATCACCACCGATGCCCGCGGCGTTGCGGCAAGCAAGGCGCTGCCGCTGACCCGTTATCAGATTCGTGAGGTCACAGCGCCTGCGTATTGGCAGGTGTCCTCGGAAATGTTTGATGTCACGCTGGAATATCCCAGTCAGATCATCAAGCTGTCTGCCTACGATAAACCTTCCTCTCTGGGCGTTACGATCACCAAGCGCGGCAATAGTGCTGTGATGGCTGGCAGTCAGATGCACTATGACTTCACCGTTGCCAACACCAGCAATGTGCCGCTGGAGTCATTCTTCTGGCATGACCGCATTCCAACGGATATTGCCAACGCAACGGTGCTGAGTACCGGCACCTACAGTGCGCGGCTTACCTACCGCATCCTCTATAAGACCAACTACAGCGCAAGCTATCAGGTGTTGGCGTCCAATCTGCTGAGCAGCAACAACTACAGCTTTGCCCTAAACGCCATCCCCATGCAGGCAGGTGAGGTGGTAACCGACATCTATTTTGACTTCGGAACCGTGCCGGTGGGCTTCCAGTCTGTGGCGAATCCCACTCTGAGCGTGATGGTCAAGGGCATGGCGGTCAATGGCTACCAGATGGTCAACCGCGCCGATGCCGGCGGCAAGTATCAGGGTACCTGGCAGACCGCAACAGCCAACTGGATCACCATTGTCCGCAAGATCGGCACTACCCCGAAACTGCCCAAGACGGGATATTAACTACTGAAAGGCGGCAACCAGCTTTACGCTGGTTGCCGCCTGCTATATACAAATTATGCTTCAATCATTGTGCGGAAATCGACTTGATGAGTACCGTTGTCAGAACACGCTGGCTTTCTCTGCTGCAGGATTCACAGAACTGATTTTTCATTGCAAAATCGACCGCAGAGGAAATGCGCCGAAGATCCTCGGAATCTAATGTATCCGCTGCAAGATGCTGCCATACACGGGAATAGGCTTTTCTCAGGTCTTCTGATATATGATTATCAGAAAAAAAGGAGCCGAGAACTCCTTCAATCATTGCAATTTCCTCGCTCGTAAATATCAAAGCTATCACCCCATAACGATTTAATTATAACGAAACAATACCTTGATTGCAAGGACACTTTTCTTGGCTCGTACAAGGAGTACCATCGAGTATCATAAAATTCATTTCACTATGCAGCTTAGCTTTATTTTCATACGACTAAAAGATCGGAATTCCCGATTCCAGTATTCTCTCGTAAAAAGGAGCCGCTTTCTATGATCAGAAAATGCTACAAATTCTACACACTTATTATGACCCTGATGTGGGTTATGGCCGCGATGACCGCATCAGCCTTTGCCGTAGACGATATGTGGACTGTTGCCAACCGCATTATCGTAGATGTTTACACAAAAATTGTCGGCATCAGTACGGTGCTGGCAGGTTTAATGTCCGCCGTTGCCGTGATCGGAGCAAAAATTTCAAATAATCAGCATAAGACCGATCAGGCGTGGGATTGGCTCAAGCGCATTTGGGTCGCATGGGCCATTATTAACGGCATCGGCGCTTTTATCGCCTATGTTGCACCGCTCTTCAGCGGCCTTGCCACTCTGACGCCGTAATGAGGTCAAAGCTCCGGCGCAAAGGAGGTGTCCCCGTTGCTTGAGCTTATTTTTCAAGGCTTTCTCGAATGGGCCTATGGGCTCGCTCTGGAATGCTGGCAATATTTCTCTACGGCGCTGCTGGATATTATGAGTATGGATTTTGCATATCTGAAAAGCCACGCTCCCGTTGTGGACGAGATCATGCAGATCCTTCTGGCAGTTGGTTGGGCGCTCCTGATCGGCAATCTGGTTTTTCAGGCGCTCAAAAGTATGGCGGTGGGGCTTGGCTTTGAAGGAGAAGATCCAAAGCTGCTCTTTGCCCGCACCTTCGTTTTTGCGTTTTTACTGCTGGCAAGTCCGCAGATCTGCGAGATCGGGCTGAGTATGACGTCAAAGATCATTGAGCTGCTCCAGATTCCTGACGCAGTTAATGTCACATTTGTAGATGAGAGCGTATTCGGAGCCATAGGTGCAGCATGGCTGCTGGTCATTATTTTCGGCATTATCGTGATGTTCAAGGTGTTTAAGCTTCTTTTGGAGATTGCGGAGCGGTATGTCATCCTCGCCATGCTTACGATCACAGCGCCGCTGGCCTTTGCTATGGGCGGCAGCAAAAGCACCTCGGAGATTTTCACAGGCTGGTGCCGGATGTTCGGCAGTATGTGCCTTTTGATGGTGACAAATGTGATTTTCTTCAAAATGCTGCTGTCTGTTCTTGCCACAGTTCCCAGCGGTTTAGATGTTCTCCCGTGGATCGTGCTGATCCTTACGATTGTCAAGGTCGCACGGAAAGCAGACGCCATTGTAACACGCATCGGCTTAAATCCCGCTATCACCGGCGACTCTCTGGGAAGAGGACTCCCCGGCACGCTGACTTATATGGTGGTTCGCAGTGCGGCTTCTCAAATTACAAAGGCAGTGGGCAAGTCCGCAGGAAACGGCGGCAAAGGCGCTGCGCCCAACGCGCCGTCCGGCGGCCCCCGCATGGGCGGGCCCAGCGGAGGTCATGGCAACACGGCGGAGTATGTCCGGCAAAGCGCAGCGCAGCAAAGCAGCACAAATCAAAGCACATCACAGAAATCGTCTGATGCGCAAAGCGCCTCAGTACATACAGGCGCGCCGCAATCACCCTCGCAGGAAAAGTCCGCCCCATCTGCTGCGCAGGACAGTATGCCTAAAAATTCGACAGCGCCAAGGCCCTCGCAGGAACGGAAAAGTTCTGTTCCTCTCGGCACACGCCGCTCTCCGACACATATCAAGGCTGCAACAAAGATACCGCCTGTCGGTGCGCAGAATGCATCCGGCAGACCCGGTACGGCAGGAAAAGCTGGCGCTTCGGCACGCCCCAGTGTGGCGGGAGCGGCAGAGACTCTTCAAAGCGGCGTGCGCTCCCCAGCCTCGCAGCGCATGAGAGTACATTCGCCAGAGACAACGCAGCCCGGCCGTGCAGGAACGTCGGCAGCACCATCCGCTTCCCGTATGAGTCAGATAAACGCACAAAAAGTACAGGGTGGAGCAACTGGTCAGGTGACGCAGGCCGCAGAGCACACAGGGATCACGGTGGGACAAACCACCGTGAACACTTTGCAGGACAACTCTCCAAGACCTGCGGCGGGGATTGGTGGCGCGATGCTTACCACCGCCTCTGTTCGCGGCGGAATACAGACCGTGCAGCAACATACACCCAATGCGCGCTATACGCAGCGGCCACCCAAGCAGCCAACCGGTCAGGCATCGCCGCCTCGGGCGGAAAGCCCGCACCCCGGCACCGCAGGAATGCAAAGCGCCGTTTCTGCGCAGCGGCCGTCTGGAGAACCGCGCCCCGGCAGGAATGGTATTCCAAGCCGCACGGCAGTTTCTCCGGATGCACGGCAGCATAGTCCGATCCGGCAGGAATCGCGCAGTGCTTCCGCAGCCGCCGCGCCGACACTCAAAGGGACAGCGCCTAACCGACACCCCGACCCGGCAGGAACGGCGGCAGGCGTCCCATCGGCATCACAGTCGCGGCAGACAGTCAGACCGTCCGCACCTTCTGCGAAAAGCAGCGCGCAGCCCGGAAAGAAAGCGGTATCCACAACTGCGGCACTCAAAGGCAGCGTAAAGGCAGACGGCGATGTAAAACCGTCAAGAAAACAGCGGGGTAAGAAGCATGGATGAGAAAGACAATTCCCGATCTTCCCTTCAAACGGCGGCTGATCTTGGCCGTGCCGCAAAAGCAGCCTACCGGATTGCGCAGGCTGCTGCGGTGTCTGGTGTTCACGGTGCCGCTGCCGCTGCGGTAAAAGAAACCGTTCCGGCCCTGGTAAAGTTTCTCCTTGCCGTTCTGCTCATCATGATCGTGATCCCGATGGTAGTATTTACAGCGCTGCCCAATATTTTTTTCGGCTACGATTCCTCTGATACCGCTTCGGTGATCCATATGACGGAACAAGCCATGCGTATAGGCGGGGCGTATATGAGTCTGGATGATTTCGAGCGAACGCAGATCGACTCCATCGTAACCGGTATTGCGGCGGAATATGAGGCGGATGGAACGGCAATTGACCATATTGAAGTCAAAAACACGATGAAAGAGGATGACCTGCTCTGGATCATTGCAATCAATTCCGCCGCCTATGAGCAGGATCTGGACGCCATGAGCGCGGAGCTGATTCAGAATTTCTGCCGATCCACCCTGTCCTATCAGCCATCGCTTTCTCTTCTGGGTGGCAGCACCTCCGCAACGCTGGAGGTAGAGATCAAGCGGATCGATCCGGAAGAGTTGATGGAGCAGATGGGCTTCAATGAGGATGCCAGACAGTGGGCAGGCGCCCTCTTTGAAACGCTGAAGGATAGCGGCGCGCTTGAGAAGTACGGCGGGTACTTCAGCGCCTACCAACCGGATTACAGCGGGGATGGCTCCTATTCCGGCGATATTCAGCATGGTACAAGCTATGATAATGACATTGACATTTCCCGTTTTGTCAGCCCGTCTACGAAAAATAATCTCGACCTTGCCGCCTATGCGGTGCAGGCGTGGGAGAACAACTGGGGATATGTGTGGGGAACCTACGGCAATATTCTCACAGAGTCCCTCTTTGCCTATAAAAAGCAGCAGTACCCGGACGGAGTCGGCAATTACGCTGATTTTATTGAAGCAAACTGGCTGGGACGGCGCACGGCAGACTGCATCGGCCTGATCAAAGGCTATGCGTGGCTGGATGCTTCCACCATGCGCATCGGTTATGCCGCAAACGGAATGCCGGATTACGGTGCGGATCAGATGTATCAGGCGGCAAAGAATGCCGGCATTCAAGGAACAGACTACGGCACGGTATCCTCCATGCCGGAAATCCCCGGACTGATGTTATGGAAAAGCGGACACGCCGGCGTTTATATTGGCGGCGGTTACGCAATAGAAGCCATGGGAACGCGAAAAGGCGTTGTGAAAACCGAAGTCAGCGGACGCGGCTGGCAGGGGTGGTGTAAGCTGCCCTATATCGACTATCTGGAGGTGGAGTAATTGGCGGAGACAACCTATTTACGCTATATACGGCTGAAATGCGGCATTACGCTGATGGAATTGGAAGAGCACAGCAGCTTCAGCAACCAGTATTTGAGCCTGCTGGAACTGGGCAGGGCAAACTGTACGCCCAGAAATGCGGAAACGCTGGACCGTGCCATGCTGGATATCATTCTCTCCCGTGCAGAGGAGTTGATGAAGCTGGCACAGATTTGCTATGAGCACAAAGGACATCTGTTAGATGCCGTGGAGGTGGATCCGAATGAACTATGAGGTCTATCACATTCCTACCAATTTTACAGATGCAGGCCGCGTTATGGGACTCTTTGAGCTGCGGAATCTGGTGGAGGCTGTCCTCCTGACGCTCCCGGCACTGTATCTTTGCATTGCTTTTCTTCCGCTGGATCTGACTCCGAAAATCATAGTGACGCTGACGATCATTGTGCCGCTGGGCGGCTTTGGGCTGATCGGCATCAGTGATGACAGTATGACACGGTGGCTGGGAAGCTGGTGGAAATGGCGGAGATCCCGCCGGATTATCTTATTTCGAGGGGAGGTCAGAAAATGAATCTCAAGGAACTGATTTTTGGCGAAGGCGTCCATACCGGCGGCAGCGGCGGCGTATACCGTGACAGCGTGCAGGCGTGGCTTCCAATCAAAAATATCATCGGCGGCGTAGTCATCACCAAAGATAACCGCTTTGTGAAGATCATGGAAGTGCTGCCTGTCAACATCTATCTGAAGTCTGCCATTGACCGGCAGAATATTATCTCGTCCTTTGCATCGTATTTGCAGATCGCGCCGGATGAACTGCAGATGATCGCCCGCACGCTGCCCGCGGACACGCAGGCGTATGTAGAGCAGATGCAGCGCTATGCAGAACAGGAGGAAAACGAAGCGTGCCGGGAGATGATCGAGGATAACATTCGGGAGATCGGTCATGGCATCGCCGGCGGCGCCATGCGGCATCGCTTTTTCCTTGTGTTTCAGTATGAACCCTCCATGCGGGCCAAGCGCAACACGGTGCAGGCCATCATCCAGCGGCTCAACGAAGAGGCCGACACCGCAAGGCGGTATCTGGATCTATGTGAGCTGGAGGTATTGGAGCCTCAGTATTCCGATAATTTTGTGCTCAAGCTGCTCTATGAGATTTTGAACAAGAAAACCAGCCAGCGTGTGCGTCTGCCGGAGGGCGTTTTCGATATGACAACGGCCGTTCACGGCATTTATGAGGAGTAAGACGATGCAAGTAAAGAAAAAACCGAAAAAAACTGCAAAAGCAGTTCCAGAGAAGTCCAGAAAGAAAAAACAGCCTTCGGAAGATCAAATCAAAAAGCAGCCTTTTTTGAAGCGGATGCTCTTTGGCGAGGAAAAGCCGGATCTCAGTGAGCTTGAAGCCGGCTCCACCACCATTCTCGACATTCTCTCTCCCACCACGGTGGATACAAAAAGCCGTGACTACATCATCGTAGACGACGTGTATCATGCTTATCTCTATATCACGGGCTACGGTTACACCACCACGGTTGGCACCTGCTGGCTTGCGCCTTTGGTGGAGGCTGGCGAAGGGATCAACCTGAGTTTTCTCGTCAAGCGTCAGCCCAAGGAAAAGATCCTCTCCAAAATCGCCCAGACCACTATGGTCAACCGCTCCCGGATGCGGGATGTGGGCGATACGCGGCAGGACTACGAGGAACTGGATAGTGCGATCAGTTCCGGCCTTTATCTCAAGGATGTAATGAACCGGCAAGGCGAGAATTTCTATTATATGCATACCTTGATTGAAGTGACGGCATCTGATCCCGAAACGCTGGAACAGCGCGTCACAGAGGTGGAGAAGCTGTGCGTATCCGTGGATATGATCGCACGGCGCTGCGACTATAAAAACGAGCAGGCGTTTCTCTCGGCTCTTCCCATTCTGGCGCTTGATCCGGATATTGAGCGTAAGGCACGCCGCAATGCGCTGACCTCCGGCGTAGCGGCGGCCTTTCCGTTTGTTTCCTATGAGCTGAGTGACCACGATGGGATCTTTCTGGGACTGAACCTCTACAACCGCTCTCCGGTATTTCTCAATCCCTATGATGATTATAAGTACACCAGCGGCAACTGGTGGATCGGCGGCTCTACCGGTGCAGGCAAGACGGTGACGCTGCAATGTCTCGGTGGGCGGCTGCGGGAACAGGGCAAGCGGGTCATCATCATCGTTCCCAAGAAAGGGCATGAGTTCCGCCCCCTCTGTGAGCGTCTGGGCGGGCTGTATTTGCGGATGTCGCCATCCTCAAAGGACTGTCCGAATCTGATGGCGATTCGGCGGAAATCGCTGGACTCCTACGCAAAGCTCAAAAATATCGCCGCGCGGGATGACTCTGTGCTGGCAGACAAGATCGCGCAGCTGATCATCTGGTTTTCTCTGAAGAAAAAGGATCTGAGCGAAGAGGATAAGAGCCGCCTTGACTCCTCGCTGGTGGAGGTTTATAAGCGCTACGGCATCACCTTCGACAACAGCACCATTGTCGATGAGAACGGAAATTTCCGCACCATGCCCATTCTCTCGGACTGGTATGAGATTCTTTATCAAGAGCAGGACACGCGGCATCTGGCGGTGGTGCTCTCTCGCTATGTCACTGGCTCAGCTGCGGCAATGGCAGGCCGAAACGATATTGAACTTAACAATAAGTACATTGTCCTCGACCTTTCCGGAATGCCGGATGATATGATCGCGGACGGCACCTTCTGGGCCACCAGCATCGCCTATGACCTCATTATGAACTGTGAGGACGAACTTTCGGCGCTGCTGGCAGACGAGTTATGGAGTCTTGTGGGTGCTACGGCAAACCCGCAGGCGGCCGGGTTTGTGCTGGAAATGGTAAAGACCATCCGTGGCCTTGGCGGGATCGCAGTTACCAGCACCCAGGGAATGCAGGACCTTTTCAGTCTGGAGGGTGGGAGTTACGGCAAAGGAATCCTCGATTCCAGCCGCATTAAACTGGTTATGCAGATGGAGGAGCAGGAGGCACGGCTCATTCAGGATAAGCTGAACCTTTCCGAAGATGAGGTTCGGCAGATCACCCGCTTTCGGCGCGGCGAGGGACTTCTCTGCATCGGCTACAACCATGTTCCCATTGCGTTCCACACGACACCAAAGGAATATGAAGCCATTACCACTTCACCCACCGATCTGCGCATAAAGCGAACGGGGCAAATCGATGAATGATCTAAAGCGGGATATGATGCGGATTCAGGAGCTGATCGGCAATGCCTTCCGACAGACCGGCTCTCTGGTTGCCCTGACAGACGGCGGGCAGATGAATCCAAACAAGCTGCAAAAGACATTGGAGCAGACGATGGAACAATTTGAAGCAGCCACTCTGGAACTGCGAAAACTCTGCGAGCGGTACGCACCGGGAAGCGGGGGCTTTGCGAAAAAGCCGATTCTGCCATCCATGGATGTAACGGGCAGCGTGGAGGCCTTTGGCTATGGCTGGCTCCATATCACGATCAATACGCTGCTGCCCCATTGCCGGTATCAAAGCCCAAACTGGCTCAGCGATACCATTCGGCGGCTGCTGGACAGCTATGAGGCGTGTGGAAAGGAATTGCCGTTTTTTGAGCGGGCCATGCTGATCATTGATGAGCATACCGCCATGGAAGGCCGGCATATTTTCGATCAGGACAACAAGGGGTGGAAGGCGGTCAGCAACGCCATCAAAGGAAGACTTATTCCGGATGATGACCAGCATACGCTGGCAGTCGCCCTTCTTTCTACGGCAGTGCAAAGCCAGGAGTGCTGTCATATCACCGTTCTGCCCCTGTCCGATGCTCATGACTTTTTCTCCGCACATTCCAGTGACTATGCCCCCGGAAACTTCTATTTCGGTGGATGGTGCTGATGGGCAAAGCAGGTGAAAAAGCTGCGAAAACACCCAACAGATTGCTGCCTGATTTCAAGCACCTTGGAGCTGCTTTGCAGCGCGGCTGGCCTGTTGGGTGTCAGCGGGCTTGGAAGGCTTGAAACAACAGCTTTTTTGAGAAGTGTTTTTGGCCGGTTTTCGCATACTGACCTGTCTACTATGTGGGGGCAACAGGCTGCGCCCACATAGCGGCTCGTAAGGACGCCGAAATTGTTCTTGCGCCGTTTTCGGCGCAAGGGCGATTTCGGCGTTCGCAGGAATTGGGAAGGGAGTGGTTCATGTGTGCTTATGAGCGTAAGAGATATGGATGTTCTGAGGCTTCTCTGCTGGTGTCAAAATGTGCGTCCCGATGATTTGAGCAGTATCTCTACAGAAACAGAGCGTGAAAACTTGATAACGCTGGGCTTGATCAAACGCCATCAACGAAGTGACACGCTGCTTCTCACAAACAGCGGTAGAGCCTTTTTGCAGGCAGCCTTAGAGGGTGATGTTCCAAACTTGACGCTCTCGTACCATGATGCGGCGATTGAGCGGCGTGTGCGGCTTTCCTCTCTGATGATGACTGCTTACCATGCGGGGATCAATGTATTCACAATAACAGCGAACAGTCTGGCGGAGCCTTCCACGCTGTTTATTACTGCGATTACAAGAAGCCGCGGACACAATCCATGGGGCAGCGCCCGCGTCGGGGCGATTGCACATCTGGGCAGCACTTACTACGCGGTACATTATATCTATTCTGGAATCGGCCGCATGGCGGTCAATGACGAACTGGCAGCGTTTCATAATCACACCAAATCCCGTCCATCTGCTCTCCTGTGATGAAACAGGCGCGCGTCAGCTTCAAATTATGGCTGTTCCGGACTACCGCGTGAAGATTTCAAAGCTGATGCTGCGCTCTGCTTACCGCCCTCCGCCGGAGGATGCTCCCGCATGGGATGCCACCTACCAGAACCGTCCCTTCGTCATTGGAGCGGATATGAACCTGCGGCGGATCGACGCCGCCATCGCAAGCGCAAAAAAGAAGGGATGCCTGCCGATTTCACTGGCCGCCTTGGATGCTCAGGGTGACGCGGTGCTGCTGCGGCGCTATAAAGATACCGGATACGCCGTCATCTATAAGGTGACAGAGAGCCTTCTGACGGAGTTGTTTGGCCGTCCGCCATCGCTCTACCTTCCCCCTTGCACACAATATCTGACGAAGAAAGGAGCCGTGGTGGATGCCCCGCTTATCCAAGTTGATCGAAAAGATAGAGGATCGCCTCGCAAATAAATGGGGCTGCTGGTATGAACGAAATAAGGCCCGCGTGCCGCTGTATGCGGTGCTGGGCGGCATCGGCTGGTATCTCTACGGAATGTTCCTCAATTCCCTCAAGCTGGGAAAGGAATCCGTATTCAACACCACCGGTGAAGTGATCGAGAGCATTTGGGTATTCAACCCCTTCAAAAATCTCTTCGCTGTTTTTACGCCCTTTGGCCTTGGCGTTTCCACCTTCATTGCCCTTATGGTCTGCCTCATTACGAAAAAAGGCTACAGCTGGTTTTCAGGCTACAAATTTACCCGGGACGCCCGCGGCTTTGATATCCTGCCGGACGGCACTCACGGCACCTCCGGATTTGCGACAAAAAAGGAGCTTGCTGAGCATCTGGAGCTGGGCAGCGCCGAAGAAGTTACCGGAATGCTCCTTGGACGCATTAAGGCGCGGCCGGATGATCCGGAAAAATACGCCACCTACGTGGCTCACCGCATGAAGCCTGGGGAAAACAATAACATCCTCTGCATCGGCGCACCCGGCTCCTATAAGTCCAGAGGCTTTATCATTCCCTTCCTCATGGGCTGCGCGCAGCGAAGCAGCGGCGGACACCATGAATCCGTTGTCGTGACCGACCCCAAAGGCGAACTCTTTGAAAACCTTGCGCCGTATTTTCGGGAGCATGGCTTCTATGTCAAGGCGGTCAATTTCCTCGATATGGCGCACTCTGACGGTTGGAACTGCCTTGCGGGACTGGAAGCAAATCCTGACCTTGTAACCACCGTGGCCAACACTATCATTCAAAACACCTCCGGCCCCAAGGAGGCGGATGACTTCTGGAGCCGTGCGGAATTGAACCTCCTGATGGCGCTCATCCACTATGTCTGCAATCTGAAGGATGCCCGCGGCAATCTTCTTCCGTTGGAGCAGCGCAGCCTCGGAGACGTCTATAAGATCCTCGCCTATAAAAGCGTCAACGAGATCAACCGCAGCCTTGCGGAGCTGCCGCCGGAGCATCCTGCCAAGGGACCACACGGGCTCTTTCTGAAGGCGAGAGAAAACCTCTGGGGCAATATCATCATCGGTCTTGGCAACCGTCTCGCGGTCTTTCAGAATCCGCTGGTGGACAAGATCACCCGCAACCACGATGTAGACCTGCTTCTTCCCGGGCAAAAGCCCTGCGCCTACTTTGTCATCATCTCCGCACAAGATAGCGCCTATCGATTTTTAAGCTCCCTCTTTTTCTCCCTGACCTTCCCGCAACTATCCAATTACGCCCGTCTCCACGGAGGACGGCTTCCCGTTCTGACAAACTTCTGTTTGGAGGAATATCTCAACATCGGCTATATGGAGGGCATCTCCGATGTTTTCAACTCCATCCGCGGCTTCAATATGTCTGTGCAGGTGGCGGTGCAGTCCCTCTCCCAATGGCAGGAAAAGTATCCGGGGAAGGAATGGGAAAATCAGCTCGGTTCTTTTGATATGACTCTCTACATGGGCTGCAACGATATGACGAGCGCGGAATACTTTGCTAAAAAGTGCGGTAAGGTCACGATCTCCGTCACCAACAATCAGTTTCCCTTGGCACCGCTGTTTTCTCCCATCTACAGTACCACCCGCCCCTATTCCCAGACGCGAAGCAACACCCAGCGAGACCTCCTCCAGCCCGATGAATTCCTGCGGCTCAATAAGTTTCTCTGCATTGTGATGTTCAACCACTATAAGCCCGCCCAGCTCTATAAGATCATGCTGGAGGAACTGCCGGAATACAAAAAGCTGAAAAAATGCAGCGTCTTTGACTATGTGCCGGAATGGAAAAAGAGAGAAGAAGAGGGTGCAAAGCATCGCACGGCAGGAAATCGCACATCGGCCGCTCCGCCCGCACCACAGCCGTCGCCTGCATCGGGGAAACGGCCGGATATGCAGCCCCAGACTTCTCCCACCGAAGAAGCCGCAGCCAGCGGAAGCTCCTGCGGAAATGACAACATGACTCCGGAGGAAATTGGTCTTGTGGAGATGACCTGCGAAGCTATTCTGGAAGGCGATGACCCGGAACTGGAAGAGATGGACGATCCCACGCGCATTCCACCCGGGCGCGGAATATAAAAAAGAGGTCGAGCAATCGGCCTCTTTTAAAGAAGATATTCCATTGTCAGCGTGCTGTCTGACCGTACTCTCGCTTTATGGCGTCAATAGAAACGACCCATTGCCTATATCGAAAAAGAAAGAGGAGGTGCCCGTTATGAGGGCAGCGAAAATGAAGGAGCGTCCAACTTTCCAACTGATGTGCCAGACAGATGTGCAGAGTATTTATCATATGCAGATGCCGCGCTGGTTATTTTCTGATCCACGTTACTGCGAGATGAGCCTGGATGCCAAGGTGACCTACACCTTTCTCTTAAACCGTTTCCAGCTTTCCCGCAAAAACGGTTGGGTCAATGACCGCGGCGAGGTCTTTGTGATCTTTCCTCGCAAAGCGCTTGCCAAAGAGCTGCGCATCTGTGAGCAGCGGGTCACGGCAGCTTTTAAGAAGTTGGTGGAGCTCAAGCTGGTATGGGAAAAACGCTGCGGGCGAGGTGATGCCAATCAGATCTATCTTGCCCGTGTCACACCGATCGAAGATCCGGACTATTCCTGTGCGCCGTTTATCACGGAGGATGAATCGGAAGTACGCGGTTCAAGAACCTCGGATCTGGAGGGTCTTGCTGATGGGAAACCTTCAGCAGCATGCCAAGAACCGCAGAATCTGCTGTCCAAGAATCGTGAAGATCGCGCTTCAAGAACTGCAGAATCCGCGATTCCAGAACCGCGGAAATTGACGCCAAGTAAGAAAGAAAAAAGAAAGATTGATCAAAGTCATATGGAAGTCCGTCAGTCTGTCAGAGCCCCGGTGCAGGACGGACGGACCGACGGGGACGCAGAAGAAGAACTTTTGGATATTTTGGACGGCTGCGAGCTTGAATGCTTCGCACCGGAAACCGCTCTGGTGTTTGAAAACGCCATTGAGCGGCTTTTTTATGCCGACAGCTTCCGTATTGGCAATGCCACGCTTCCGCAAAGCCGCGTGCGGGCAAAGCTCAGACGGCTGGACGGCATGATCCTGCGGGAGGCAGAGAGTAAGCTCCGCGCCAATCAGGAGCGGAATGTAAAAAACAGCACGGCCTACACCATGGCAGTGCTGTTCAACTGCATTGCCGAAAGTGAGAGCGATCTTATGATCGACCCATATCTCAATACCATCTGCGCGGCCGTTTGAAGGGAGGGAAAACAATGCTGCTATCCAACCAGCAAAAGTATATCCTCGAAATACTCAAGGAGTTTAAGTACCTGCGTGTCCGCCAGCTCTATGCTCTGGTGCAGGCCCATTACCGTACACAGGGAATCAAAATTGACGAAAGACGCATGGAGATCATGCTTCGCCAGATGCGCACTGGCACCAATTATGTCTGGCTGCGAGGTGATGTGGTCTCTTACGGAGACCGCAGGATAGACCCTCGGCTATTGGAAGCACTGGACGTTATGCTGGAGCTTACAAAAGCACAGCCCGGATTTTACTCAAAAGACGGACTGCATGAACCCTTTCTCCTGCGCTTTACCGGAAACGGCAAAGGAGCCGGATATCTTTTCAGCGTGGCATGGCTGGATGCCGCTACTCGCATTGCAGCCGTCCCCCGTATGAAGGGCGAGCGGATCATCTGGATCTCCGAGAGCGGTTCCTTTGGAGAAATCGATCTGCCCCGGCACCACTTTTTTGCCGCCCGTCAGGAGAACGGCACCCATCGCTTTTTTGGCTCCAATGAGCCGGAAAAAATATAACACTTAGGAGGAACATTGTATGGCAAGGAAAAAAGTCATCCCGGAAGAAGAGATCGTAAATACTGCCGTTGAAGGAACCGCTCTGGGGAGTGTCCCTGCGGGTAGCGTGCTGCCTGACGAGGCAGGCGCAGATACCGGCGACATTCCCGCAGAGTTGCCGGAGGGGGATCTTTCTGCGGAGGAAACGGCAGAGCAGTCGGAAACGCTTTCTGCAATGGAGGCAGCCGAGACGAAACCGCTTGGACTTTCCACAGAAGAGAAAACTGCATCCCAAGACGAAAGCGATACCGCAGAGGAGCGAGTGGAAGAAGCGGAACTGCACGAAGAAATGTCGGAAATTCCGGATGCCGAGGAGAATTTGCTTTCAGATTTGCCCACTTCTGTTTCGCGGGCTTCTGAGGCCGATGAAGCGGACTGGGGATTCGAGGAGCCGGTCCCGGAAGACACCGCAGCAGAAGCCGCAGAGGATGAATACCTGGCAGCAGGTAACCCTGAAATGCCTGATGCACCGGATGAAAAGAGCGAGCGCACGCTCTTCTACGAGCTGGACTTCAATGAACTGGATCGGGGGCTAAGTGAAGAGGAGCGGAAGGAATGGAACTCCATCTATGCCTCTTTCCGCGGCCGCAGCGCCATTACCGGAACGATCATCGGCGTGGATCTCTACGCAAGATACCTTCCGCGCAGCGAGGCAAGAATGCTTGAAAACAGACGGGAGCTCTGTGCCGTTGTGGTGCCGTATCGCATCCCTATTCTGATCCGCGAGTCCGAAATGTGGGAACTGGGAGAGGAGCGACCTGACTTCGTGCTGCGAAATATGGTGGGCGCCAGCATTGATGTGATCGTTACCAAGGTGGAACGCACTGCTAACCGCGCACAGGCGTCCCGCCGTCAGGCAAGCCGCAGCCAGCGCCGCTTTTTCGCTGCCCGTGAGGATCTTCATGCCGCCGGCTCCCGTATTACCTGCAGGATGCTGGCAGTCGGCCCACGCCGCTGCCTTGTGGACTGCTACGGTTACGATCTCGATATGACCCAAAGAGAGATCCGCTACGCGGCCATCCCGGATCTTCGCACGGAGTTCCACCCGGGTTCGGAGATCGACTGCATTGTAAAGGAGTATCACCCCCGTACCGGTGAACTGATCGTCTCTGCCAAGGAAACGGAGGTCAATCCCTTCTTTGGTGCGGAGGAGCGCCACCCTGTAGGCTCCCGCCGCTTTGCGATGATCTCCGGTAAATATGGCGGCGGCGTGTTCTGCAACCTCCCTGATGGCGTGACCTGTATGTGTAACTACTCCTATCAGCACGAGGATGCGGACTTCATGGTGGGCGAGCACGTCATGCTGATGGTGCAGCGCTACGATCAGGAAAAGCTCCAGATGTACGGCAAGATTATGAGCAAGTGGTGATCTTTCGTAAACGTTTTGGATCTTGAAAGCGACCTAAATTTCCTTACAGTTTGCCCCCCGCAAAGAAGCCATTTATTTATCCGATAGCCGGTGCAGCAGCATCGGCTATCACTTTGAAGGGAGAACTTTATGCGGAAAAAACTATCTGTACTTTGCACGACATTCCTACTGCCCCTGCTGATGACCGTTCTAGCGTTTGCGGCGGACAGCCCCTTTTCCGATGTTGCCCCGGACGCACCCTATGCTGAGAGCATCGCCTATCTGGTAGAGCATGGCATTACCAACGGCACCGGCGCGGACACCTTCTCTCCGGACGCACCCGTGACCGTCCGCCAATGGTCGGTCATGCTATGCCGCGCCTATGGATTGCCCATTGAGGGCGACACATGGGAAGAAATGAGCTACGTCGCCATGGTTGAGGCGTACAGCCACGGCTGGATGTATTCGTCCATCTTCTCTGCGCCGGAGACACAGATGTGCCGGGGCGCACTCTATGACAGTGCCTTTGCCGCCGCAGGTATCCCCATTTACGACAACACTCTCTACGATAGAGAAGCTCTGAGCGCCTATGAAAACACCCTGCGGATTGCCGGAGAGTTTCAGCTCTGCGACAGTTGTTCCAATCCGCAGGAGATCGTCACCCGTGCTGAGACTGCCCGACTTCTTCACGCCATTCTCACACGGGATCTGACCGTGGAAGCCCCCACCGTGCCGGTGAAACTGAAGAATCCCACCGACATCAACGCCAACGATTTCCTGTTGGAATTGCAGAAAGTGCCGGAAGCCATTCTTGCGGAGTTCAATCAGCGTGGCTGGGCCTACAGCATCGATTTTGACCGCATGGCGCAGTTTGCCGAGGAACTGAATGTGAGCTGCATCGGCGTGACGGACTACGCCGCAAAAACCATCTATGTTTCCGAGGCCAGTGCCACCGTACACGAGTTTGGACATTTCCTTGATAAAGTGCTTGGCTTCCCCGCAGAGCATGAGCGGCTATTCTGTGAGGAAGCAGAAAGCTCCATTCTCCGCGACTACGCTAAAACAAATGCTCATGAATACTTCGCAGACTGCTTTGTGTACTGGATCATGTACAACGAAAGCGCCAAGCGTATGGAGCGGTTCAAACAATCTGCCCCGCAGACCTATGCATACTTCGAGTCACTAACTGCGCAGATGCTCTCGTGAAATCGCATGTATAACGTTGCTCCTCTCATCTAAATACTGGTCTATGAGTGCAGCGAAGAAGAAGCTGCTACGTTGCTCCCGGTGATGGAGGCCGTTTTAACTGCTTTGCGATCCGCTCAGGCCGTGGAGATCAAAAAAGCTACATAAACAGAAAGAGCCTGCTGCCCTTGTGATTGGGTAGCAGGCTCTGCGCTTTATACGTCCGGCTCTTGACTAAAAACCATTTTCAGTTTTACCACATCAATCTGAATCTCTTTCTTGCACTTCGGAGAATAGAGCGGAAATTTTACCAGGACAGTATCTTCATACACCTTTGTTCGCGTCTTTCCATCGCAGATTGGGCAGTGAATCCACAGTGACCTTAACCATTTCCGCCGTCCTCTCGCTGTCATGCCTCTGCGTCAAGCGCCTGGTTTTGCACAAATCAGGAGGGATAGGCCCTCAGCTTGACAATTATCTATTATTTCTTGCTATTGGGGAAATATCACTTTTCGAGGAAACAGTTAAATTTGCACTTTAATTATTTAACGCTAATGCGTATTTCGCGCATGGAATCATTGTAAGTTGGCTGAATGAGCAGTTCTTTTTCTGCGGTGCTCCCATCTTTCAACTTGGCATTGACGGTGATGCTGATTTCTTTCGCCGTCCATTGACCATTAACACTTTCAATTCTGTACTCAAGGTAAATTTCCGAAGAATTTTGATCATTATAATTAACGGTATAGGTATTTCCTACATAAGAATATGCGTAAGTACCATTAGGCGAACGCCGCGTGGCGTACACGGGAAATTCATCAAGCGCCGTGTTTTCTGTTACTGACTGAGTAGCAAACCAAGCATTATTTTGGCTTAACTCAGCCATGTTTGTTGCATTTGTCTCGTTGTTAATCGTATAGGAGATAGTATCTATATTTTCATTTTCACAGACAATGTGGAACAAAAAACCTGATCTTCCATGCCCAGTGCCATCGTCATAAGTAGTATAAGAGCCAGAACTAACTTCCATATTATCCAAAATGGTAACAGGCGTATCTCCGAGTTCATATCCTGTCCCGTCCGCAGCATAGGCAGTCATTACAAGGGAAAATGCTGGCTCTTGATTTAACTGGAATATTCCAACCAAGGCTAAGCATAGACACGCCGCAATAACACCCCATCTCACACCGCGGCGATTTGATTTTGAACTTTTGGAAGGTGCCGCTTCTGCGATATATTCCTCATTTACTTGGCCGAGCAGGTGCAAAACTCTTTTTTCTTTCATAGGACAATACCTTCTTTCTCTAAAATGTTACGGAGTTCATTTCTTGAGCGCATTAAGGACATTTTAACTTTGCTTTCACTAATTGAATAGCTTGAAGCAATTTCCTTTATAGAACAAAAATACCAGTACCGACGCATAAAAATAATTCGTCTTTCCTTAGATAGTCCTCCGAGAAACCGATTGAGGACTTCTACCAATGCAAGATCGTCAACAATGTTTTCCGTATTATCTGCACTCGGAATACACTCTTGCAATTCTGCTAAAGCAAATATTGTTTGACCCGAACCTCGCTTTTCAGCATTGAGATGTTCCCACTTATTCAAGGCAAGATTGCGAGTAATCTTGCCAAGAAATGTAGACAACCGTGTTGGCCGATGTGTCGGTATAGCACCCCATACTTTGAGGTATGTGTCATTAACACACTCTTCACTGTCTTCGTGGTTGTGCAGAATATTGTAAGCAATTTTTGTGCAATAATTTCCATACTTGTGGGCAACTGCGGTTATTGCAGTTTCGGATCGTTGCCAAAATAAATCCACTATTTGTTTATCGTCCATGTGTACCTCCTTTCCTCTGTGGTAAGGCCTTTCACTTAAATACACAGAATAACTGCCTATCTGGTCACATTAAATTATAAAAATTATTATCGTATAAATTGGACTGAGATAGCAATTATAAATCCCTCTTAATGGTAGTAGCTGATTTTGGGCAACGCACTAACAGGCAAGCAATTCGGGTGTGGCCACACTCCGAAATTTTCACAGGCCGCAGGCCCGTGAAAATGCTTGTTGGGGAGCTCCCCAAACCCGCTGAACTTCTGGACACTTTGTCCGGAAGTCCCGGCGCAAGCGCCCATTGTTGGTGGCCCGGAGCTAACGCTCCTGGGCCTTATTTTTTTGCTCGTCCGCGTGGCCGAGCAGGTGATCGATATCAATCCAAACAATGTATTCGCCTAATCTCTGATCTTCCATCTGTTTATCTCCTACTCTATGATCGGCCAGGATTTCTCTTGTTATTATTTATTGCGATGGAGTCCCCTCATTTTGGACACTTCAAAAAATATTTTCCTGTGTTCATTTGCGGTTTTCATTCGTCTTATA
>OIBL01000143.1_pt1 | contig 34874 bp, 19 predicted proteins | sample 1581041 | NCBI WGS metagenome assembly OIBL01 (sample SAMEA3882547, study PRJEB24775) | human gut metagenome | biome: human-associated habitat; feature: intestine environment; material: feces | place: Netherlands | collected 2009/2010 | reverse complement strand
CCGCCGCAGCAGGCCCTTCCGGAACAGGACCCCCGCCAGAAAGCCGATGATCCCCATGCAGAACATCTGCCAGGGGGTCCACACACCCTGGGAAAACAGCATATTGGACACCAGCATGGACAAGGCCCCCACCAGGAAGCCGCTTTCGCCGCCCAGGGCCACGCCGGAAATGATGGTCATGGCCATCACGGGCTTGAACTGGGGCAGCATGAAAAACGCCGCCCGGCCCGCCACGGAGATGGCGCACAGAACCGCGATGACCACCAGCTCCCGGGCCTGGGGCCGCCGCCCCTCGAACACCAGGAAAAACGGGGCCATGCACTCCAGCAGCACCAGCACCGACATGAGGCCATACTGCCTGTTGTCCAGGTAATACACCCCCACGAACAGGGTCACGGGGATCAGCAGCAGGATGGACGCCGCAGCCGCCGTCGTCCGGCGGGACAGCTTCCGCTTTTCCACCGGAAGCTGCACCTGCGCCGGGGGCCTGGACCGCCGCCCGATGGCCAGGGCCAGGATCAGCAGCAGTCCGCAGAACACCAGATACAGCGCCAGCTGCTTCTGCCCCAGGGCCGTCAGCCCGCCCTTGTCCACCACGGCGGACAGGTCCGTGACATTGGCGGCATACAGGAAGATGGCCATGGCCCCCGCCCCGGACACGGCGGCCAGGGCCTTGCGCCACAGGGGCAGGCGCGGCGGCTTCCAGTCCGGCGTCTCCTCCCGGGCCTCCGGCAGAGGAGGGATATCCTCCGGCAGAGGCGGCTCCGGCGGCGCCGTGCCGCCGCAGGCGGCCATCACGTCCTCCGGCGTCACCGCCCGGGGCTCCAGACTGCGGGCCATGCGGTTGGCGGCGGTGGTATAGAAGCTGTTGCCGGAAAAGAAGTCACGGGGTGTGCCCTCCGCGACGATGCTGCCGTCGAAAAACAGGGCGCAGCGGTGGGCATACCGGGCGCAGAAGGCCACGTCGTGGCTGACCATCACCACTGTCGTGCCGGCGGCGGTCAGCGTGGAAAGAATAGCGGCAAAGGACTGCTTGAAGGCGGCGTCCAGGCCCTTGGTAGGCTCGTCCAGCAGCAGGATATCCGGCTGGTGCAGCAGCACCTTACCCAGGGCGGCCCGCTGCTGCTCGCCGCCGGAGAGGTCATAGGGATGGCGGTCCAGCAGCTCGGTCAGGCGGCAAAGGGCCGTCACCTGTTCTACCCGGCGGTCACGTTGGTCTTTGGGGAGGTCTGTGCCGTCAAAGGACTCGTAGAGGTCCTGACGGACCGTGTTTTTCACGAACAGAGCCTGCGGGTCCTGGGGCAGAACGCCGATGCGGCCCGTATGGGTCACGGTGCCCCGCTGGGGCGTCAGCGCGCCGGACAGCAGGCCCAGGGTGGTGGACTTGCCCGCGCCGTTACCGCCCAGCAGGGCCAGCAGCTCACCCCGGCGGGCCTGAAGGTCCAGACCGCGGACCACGTCCGGCTGGTCCGGCTCATAGCGGAACCAGAGACCCGCGCTGGCAAGGGCGGTATCCCCGGCGGGATACACCGGCGCGGGCGGCAGCGGGCACAGGGTGTGTTCATCGCACCAGCCGGACAGGAAATCGCGGCCCTCGCGGACGGTGATGGGGCAGGGCGCGTCGCTGTCCACCCCGGCCCAGATACGGACGGCGGCGGGCATGGCCAGGAACATATCGTGGCCGCGGCCCCGCAGGGAACGGCACACCGTCTCCGGCGCGCCGGCACAGAGGAGATGGCCGCCGTCCAGCACGGCGGCGTGGGTGGCCAGGGGCAACGCCTCCTCGAGACGGTGCTCCGTCATCAGAACGGTGATGCCCAGCTCGCGGTTCAGGCGGCCCACAGTCTGCAAAAAGTCGGCGGCGGCAATGGGGTCCAGCTGGCTGGTGGGCTCATCCAGTATCAGCAGACGGGGCTGGAGCACCATGACCGAGGCCAGGGCCAGCAGCTGCTTCTGGCCGCCGGAGAGCTCATCCACTTTCTTATGGAACCAGTCCTGGATGCCGAAGAAGGAGGCCATCTCCGCCACGCGGCGACGGATGGAGGGCGTGTCGCAGCCCAGGCTCTCCAGTCCGAAGGCCAGCTCGTGCCAGACCTTGTCGGTGACGGTCTGCTCCTCCGGAGACTGGAGGACGAAGCCGATATCGGCGGCCTGCCGACGGGGCGGCAGGTCATCCAGCGGCTGACCGTCGAAGAGGATACGGCCCTCGGCCGCACCGTGGGGGCGCAGGGCGGGCTTCAGCTGGCGGAGGAGAGTGGTCTTGCCGCAGCCGGAGGCACCGCAGAGGACCCAGAACTCGCCCTGACGGACCGTGAGGGACACATCCGCCAGCGCGGGGCGGGGCTGCTGGGGATAGGTAAAACCAAAATGCTCCAAGCGCAGCAGTTCAGGCACGGGGCGTCCCTCCTTTCCGGACGAGATAGCGGCGCCGGGACAGGGCGTCCAGCAGCACCGGCGTAAAGCAGAGCAGGCCGTAAACGGCGAAAAAGCTGACCGTCAGCGGTGTGACGGGGCCGCTGAGCAGCATGGGATAATACTGAAAGCGCAGGCCGCCGGCCAGACCGCCGCCCAGCAGATACAGGCCGCAGAAGGCCAGCCAGAGGGCAACGGCACCGTCACGCCGGTCAAAGCGGTAGAGGGAGAAGGAGGTCCTCCCCGGCAGGCCATAGCCCCGGCAGCGCATACTATCGGCGGTGATGAGGCCGCTTTCCAGGCTCCAGGTAACAACGATGGAGAACACACGAAGGGCGCTTCTGACGCGCCGGGCCGGGGCGCCGGTCTGGGTATCACGGCCCAGATGCCGCTGGGCCTGGGCCACGGCGCGGAGCCGCCGGACAAAGCGGGGCACAAAGCGGAGGATCATGCTCAGCAGCAGGGACAGCGCCGGGATGACGCGGCCAAAGAGGTACACCACCTTGTCCGAGGTGATGACATCGGTGACGCAGACGAACCACAGCGCCACGGCGCTGAGCATGGCGCCGGCGGCCAGACCGTAGAGCAGGCTCTCCAGCGTCAGGGGATTGCCGGAGGGCAGATAAGCCAGAATGGTGACGCCCTGGTGGACAAAGGCCGGGTTCAGGGCCGCCGCCAGGAGGGCCATAGGCAGCAGCCACAGCAGGTGGCGGCGCAGGCCCTTGCCGCCCAGCAGACGGGCAACATACCACCCGCCGCCCAGCATCGACAGAACCAGGCACACCGGGTACATCAGCAGCATCGCGCAGGCGATGACCAGGGCGAAATAGGCAAAGCTCACCGCCGGATGGCAAGTGCGCAGCGTATCGTCCATGGGATCACCTCCTGCATACATGATGTCTTAACCTTTTGATTATACCCTGCCGCCAGGGGATACGTCAATCCTGCGTGCGGAAAAAGGGCGGCAAAAGCCGCCCTTTTGTCAGCCCATGTAGGTATTGCCCACGTCTGCACCCATATTACAGGTGTAGAGCCACTGGATGTTCTCGCCGCCGGAGAGCGTATAGCTGTCCGCGCCATAGCTGGGGAAGGTTCCCCCCACGCAGTACATCCAGCCTGAGCTCCTGCCCACATTTTTTTCGAACAGGCCGTTGATGCCCCTGACATAGTTGCCGCTGGAGCTCACCGGGATACCCGCGTCACCGCAGGCCCGCTTCAGTACGGACATGACAGACTCACCCTCGGTGATGGTCACCGTGGCGGACAGGATCACGCCGTCGGCGGGAATGATATCCTTCACGCCGTCGGAGCACTTGTCCATATTATTGAGCACCGTGGCACAGGAAATGTACAGCGATACGGACGCCGCCGGCGCAGGGTCAGGTGCAGGCGCAGGGTCCGGGTCCGGCGCAGAAGGCTGCTCCTGTTCCTGCTGTTTCTTCTCTTCTTCCAGCCGCTTCTGCTCCTCCAGGCGCTTGGCTTCCTCCTGCTTTTTGGTATCCTCCTGCTTTTTGGTGTCCTCCTCGGTCTTTTTGGCTTCACCAGCCGGCTTCTGCTTGTCAGGCTTCTTATCGTCCGCAGTCTTATCCTCAGTCTTTGCCGCGTCCTGCTTGCCGTCAGCCTTGGTGGTGCCCGTTTCAGCTGTGTCGTCTTTCCTGGTGTCCGTGGTCTGCTCCTGCGTTGCCGTGGGAATGTTGCCGGGGGCGTACGATACGATCTTTTTTCCGCAGGCGGCGCAGGTCAGCAGCAGGGACAGCGCCAGCGCCAACAGCCAAAATCGATGGTTTTTCTTCATATCTCTCATTCCTCATAAAAGCGCCATACGCAGAGGCGCTTTCGCGCCCCTGCGTCGGCTGTGCTGTTGTTACTTGGAAACGCGCTTCTTCCGGGTCAGCACCACAACGGCTGCCGCCGCCAGTGCTGCGCTGCCCAGCCACAGCACCATCTGACTGTCGTCCGCCGTGTTGGCGGAGTCCTTCTTGCCGCTGTCAGCCGTACCGCTTCCACCGTAGTAGTACCCGGAGGACACCGTCTCATAGGAGACGATAGCGAACGTGGAGGCCTTGTCCGTCTGGAAGGTCAGGACGTAATTGCCCTTGGTGCCGCCCAGTGTGGCGGGCAGCTCGGTAGTGGTCACGTTGCCGTTGACATCGGTATGGCTGCGCACCACGCAGACGCGCTTGCCCTGAAGGGCCGCGTACAGCTCGTCGGTGATGGGGATGGTCACGGTGACGCTGTGAGGCAGCTCGATAAGCTGCGCCACGGTCTTGATCTCGTTCCCCTCCGTCTTGACCAGCGCCACAGTCACGTCTACGACCTTCTCCAACTGCGCGTTCTTGCGGGATTTGTCGCCGCGCAGGGCGTCCAGCTTCTCGGCCAGCTTGTTCAGCTCCTTCTTAACCTCGTCACCGGCCGTCTTGGCCGCCTCGGTCAGGGCGCTCTTGCCGCCGTCGGCGGCCTTCTGCTCGTTGGTGAGCTGGAGCGTATCCGTCACGGTCACGGTGATTGCACCGTCGCTCACTGCTGCCTTGATGTCCGCCAGCACCTCCTCGGTGATGGTATCATCGGCCTTGATGACCAAGCCGTCGCCCGCGGCGGTCTTGTTGTCTTTGCTGTCCACCTTGATGTCATCGCCTTTGACGTTGGCCATCGGGTTCTTGACGCCGCAGACGGTGCAGACGCCGTTGACGTAGGTGTGCTTGCCGGTGGCGGGAATGGTCGCGCCAGCTGTGATGACAATGCCGCAGCGCTTGCAGTAGGTATCCGCCTCATGGCCGGAGGCGTAGCAGGTGGCCGCCACCGCCGCGCGGGTGGCCTCATCGTGGCCCAGGGCCGCGATGACCCAGCTGTCCTTGGCGATCTCGGTCTTGCCCGCCGCATCGCTGAAGAACTTGTGGCAGCGAGAGCAGGTCCAATAGGCACTGTTGCCTGCCTCGGTGCAGGTAGCAGCCTTGCCCGCCGTGGCAGTCATACTGTGCCCCAGAGACGGGACGATCATCGTCTCCTCCGTGCTGCAAACGCTGCACTTACGGGTGCTGATACCGCTTTCGGTGCAGGTGGCCGCCTTGGTCACCGTCCACGCGCCGAAATTGTGGCCCGTCGCGGGAACAGACTTTTCCTCCACGGCGCCGCAAATGGAGCAGATCCGGCGGCTGACGCCGTCCTTGGTGCAGGTGGCGGCCACGGTCACTTGCCACTCGCCGAAGCGATGGGCGCAGGCGGCGTCGGTCATATCGTAGAGGGCGTTGGCCTTCTCAGTAAAGCGCGCATAGGCGGCCATGGCGCAAAGCGCCTGCTCCGTGGCCATCTCGTTGACGGCCTTGTCTGCGAACTGATGCTTAAAGCCGCCGTTCTCCGCCACGCGGTACTGCAGGAGGTTCCCCAGCACGCTCAGGGTCTTCCCCTCCACGGTCTTGGTAAAGCGCGCGTCCGTGTTGGCATCCAAATTCAGGGCGGAAAGGGCGATGACCACCTGCGCGCAGCTCTCGGAGGAGTCGTAGCCGCTTCGATACTTGCCGGAGAGCCAGTTGAGGGCTTTCTCCACGGCCGTGTTCACGGTTTCATTGCCGCCGTCCTTATAGTAGGGCGCCAGCGCCTGCAGCGCCATGGCGGTCATGTCCACGTCGCCGACGGGTTTTGTGTCGGCGCTGGCTCTCCAGCTGCCGTCTTCGTTCTGCTGTGCAAGAACAGCCTGCACCAGCCAGGAGGTGTCGGAGGTGTAATTGCGGCTGTTGAGCGCCAGCAGACCCATGACGAGGCCGTTGATATCCGTGTTACTGGTATCGGTGACCTGCATGATATCCTTGTTCTGCAGCGCCTTCAGCAGGTTTTCGCCGCCCACGTTGGCGGGGTCCTTGCCGATGGCGGTAAGAGCCAGGGCAATACGCTCATTGTCGGTGATGACGGGGGTGTTTTTATCATCGGGAGCCCGGAGGATGCCGTCAGAGCCGATGTTCGCCTTTACATAGGCCACGACCTTCTCATAATAGGCCGCGATATATGCCTCGGACAGAGGCACCTTGGCGCGAGCCTGTCCCAGTACCGCCCACTCGCCGAAGAGATAGCTGACGACCGGGGCGCTCACCGCGCCTTGGATATACGCCTTGGCGCCGGCATACGCCTCATCGAAGCCGGGCACTTCCGCACCGGGCACGGCGGGATCCGTCGGATCCAGCGGGATATAGGTGTCGGTAAAGAACAGGCGCAGGGTGTCGCCGTCCTTGAGATAGGTGTTGTCCAGCGTGGTCTTGGGCAAGGTCTCGGTGCCGCCCTGTAAGGTGAGGCCGAACATCCAGCCGGAGGACTTGCCGTCGCCCTTCTCCTTGAGGGTGTGGCCCGCCGCATCGGTGATGCTCTTGATGTAGGCGCCGCTGCCGGTATAGGTGTACTTGGCACTGTCAAGGCACGCCTTCACAGCGTCCCAAGCGGTGGGATCCTCGTTGGCCTTGCCGGTGAAGGTAAAGCCGGAGATTCCCGTGAAAGTATGGCCGTTCTTGTTGTAGCCGTCCACCTTGACCTTCACGGTGAGGGTCTGATTTTCGTTGGGGTCATTCTGCCCCGTGGTACCGGGCACCGTTAGGTCGATCTGGATGGGCTGCTTGTAGAATTGGGCAAAGTTCTTGTAGCGTTCCTTGCTCTCCTCGGTGCCGTTGATGCCGAACTTTTCCCAATACTGGGCGTACTTGGTGTAGGTCAGGACGCTGTCCAGCGTAACTGTCGTATTGTACTCCGGCTGGTGCACACGCAGGAGCTCATTCTCGATGACGGAGGGCCGGGAGGATCGGAAGCAGCGGTACTTCTCTGTATCGAGCCAGCCGGGGATATCGTCGGCCTCGATGCCGTCGAAGGTCATATTCACCGTGCCGCGGACGTATTTCAGCGTGCCGTCCTCGTTTTTGCAGATCTCAGCGAAGGGGTACAAGTCGGAGGTGACCTTGGTCTTATCCGTATTCTCGTTCTTGATACCGTTCCAGTAGACATCCCCGGTCCGCGCCTCGGTCATAAAGGCGGCAGCGTCATCCAATTCCTCCTGGGTAAAAGGCTGAATGGTGAAGCTGAACTCCTGCCGCGCCAGCAGCTGGCCGGAGCTGCGGGTGGTGATGGTCACCACATACTTCGCCTCCACCGGCTTCTCACCGGGCAGCGGGCGGTAGACCATGGCGTGATAACCGTTGAAACCCAGCACGTCCGGGGTGAGGCTCACCATCGTGACCTTCTGGTTATAGCTGTCGGTCATGATGCCCTCCTGCTGCAGCAGATAGGGCCGGGGCATCTGCAAATCGGCATCGACTTTTCTGAGATCGGGCTTCGTCGTTTTGTCCACGAAGTCCACCAGCAGAGACTGATAGTTGTCCGTCAGGGCCGTCTGCATCTCGTTGGTGGCGTCGATGTCAAAGGGCGCTACCGTGATGTCAAAGAACACGTCGGCATAGACCTCCACACCGTTCTGCCCCGTGATATGCTCCTTTATATACGGATCGTCGTCAAAGTCGGTATAGGTCACGCGGGCGATCAAAGTTTCCTTGCCGGCATCCTCGGGCAGCTCACCCTCGGCAGGCCGCACGGGGCGGACAATGTTGCCCACGCCGGAGGCGCTGTCTTTATCGCTGCTGATATACAGGCAGTTGGAGTCTTCCGCGACATCCACAACAGCCCACTGGACCTGCATATCGTAGCGGCCGGAGATGCTGTAGGGCAGCGTCAAATTGGAGGTAATGCCGCCAACCACGGCGTGGCGATCCCAGGCGCCGGTGGTGTCCGTCTCCGCTTCGTTGGTGTTCTCGCCGCGGATCATCTCCCAGGTCAGCGTTTTGGCAGCTTCCGTCAGCTGTGCCTGCACATCGTCAAAGCTGCGGCCCACGATCGCGCGGGTGGTGATAGTCTTCTCCGCACCGCCGTAGGCGACTTTGAACTCCAGGCCGGCGTAATACGCCTCCTTCAGCTGGACAGCGCCGTCAAAGAACTTGACATCGCCGTTCGCGGTGATGTACTCATGTGCCGCACCGTCAAAACCGCTGGCTTTAGCGCTGCCGTCCGTATAGGTAATGACAGCCTTGTCGGCCACATCCTTGTAGCCCATCTCCTCCAGCAGGCGGCGGAAGGCTTTTTCAACACCCTTGCCGTTGGCGTCGGTGGTGTCGTTGTAGAGGCCCACCCCCTGCAAAGGCCGCACCGCCGCATTGCGCGCGGTGATCACGGCGGCGATGTCGTCCAGTGTCTGCTGTTGCTCCGCCGCTTTGGACCACAGGCAGAGGGTAAAGGTCTTGACCTTGCTCTCGCTGCCGGAGGTCAGCGTGGCCTTGAGGGTGACAGTAGCCTTGCCGCCGGCAGGCGCGGTGAGCGCGCCGGTGGCGGTGTTCACCAGAGCGTTATCCGCCGTCCAAGTGAGGGAAACGGTCTTCTCTCCACTGCCCTCCGCGGGAACGGTGACGCTCGTGGGCAGGGTCAGGAAGCCGGTATAGGTCTGCGCGGTCTCCTCTTCCTCCTCCGGGTCGCCGCTCACCGGGGTAAGGCCGCAGAGCTGATAGACGCCGGTGGCATCGGCCTTCAGAAGGTCTGCATTCTCGGCATCGAGCCCCAGTTCCTTATAGAAGTGCTTTTGCAGGGCGGTCAGGAAGTAGTCGTGCAGGTCCGTGACCGCTTCGCCGGGCTCTTCGATGCCGTATTGCTCACAGAGGTCGGCCTTATCGTTATAGTTCTCAAGGTCATAGAGTCCCAGCACATTCTCGGCGTACCAGTCGGCCTTGGCTTTCTTGGCGGCGTCGGCGGCGCTCATGCCCCGCAGGGACAGGCTCTGCTGGGCCTGGCTGACGGCCCGCAGGTCGTCGGCGGAGAGCACGGTGCCGCCCTGCCAGGGCAGCACCGGGAAGCCGCCGTTGCTGTTGCCGCTGTCAAGGTGCATCCCCATCTCCGCCGCAAATTCCGGGGTGCGCATTTCCTCGGCGGTCTTTTGCAGGGCACCGGCAGTCGATGCGCCGATGCCGGCGGCATGGAGGTAGTAGCAGTTTTCCACCGTGGCGCCGGATGCCACGAGGTTCACCACCGGGCTGATGCCGGCCTTCGGACCGGTGACGGCGCCGGTGACATAGCAATTGCGCAAAACGGCGGAGGCATACACCTGCCCGGCGATACCGCCGATGCCCTTGTTGGTGTCTCTATCCGTTCTTGCCGACACATTGCCGGTGGAATAGCAGTTCTCCACGGTGCCATAGGTATAGCCCACGATGCCGCCGATATTCAGCGTGGAACTATAGGAGGTGCAGGTGTTTTTGATGTCGCCGGTGTTGACGCAGTTGACAATGCGGTTGCCTTTTGAGGCGCGTCCCACGATGCCGCCGGCAGAGGCGCTGCTGCTACTGGTGGTCACGGTGCCGTCAAAGAGGCAGTTCTCCACGGTGCCGGAACTGGTGGCCGCAATGCCGCCCACATGACTGCTGCCGCTGACTGTGCCGATGACCGTCAGGTTCTTCACCGTACCGGCGGAGGAAAGGCAGCTCACCAGACCTTCCGTGCTCTTCAGGCCGCTGACGATGTGCCGATCGCCGTCCAGCGTCCCGGCAAAGCCGGACTTGCCCTCAAGTTTATAATCATACTTGCCAAAGGCCGTCCAAGTCTTGCCGTTGAGGTTGATGTTGGCGGTGAGTTTGGCGCTGATGGCGGTCTGCCCGGTTTGGACAGCATCGGCAAACCATGCCAGTTCCGCGGCGGTGCCGATCTGATAGACGCCGTTTTTGTCTTGGGTGGGTGCGGTCTTGGCGGTGCCGTCCCAGCCCTCACCCGCGTAAGTTAAGGTGAAAGAGAGCGTCTTGTCCTCGGCGGCGGTGATGCTGCCGTGAACGGGGACATAGTCCGCCTTGGTGACGGTGTAAGCATAGGTCTCGCCGAGGTAGAGTTTGTAGCCGCCGTCGGCCTCGGGCTTGATGGTGCCGCCCACGGGGTGGGTCACGGTCACCTTAGCGTTTTCCGCCGGAGTTACGGCAAAGGTCAGGGTACGGGTGGCAAGTTCGCTCAGCGTGACGGTCTCGTTCACATCGGCGCTAACGGTGATGTTCCCCGTCTTGGTCTCGTAGCCGAACTTGCTGACGGTATAGGTGTAGGTACCCGCGGCAACGGTGTATGCGCCGTTTTTGCCGGTGATCTCCGCGCCGCTACGGTCCTTCAGCACCACCGTTGCACCGTCGGGAGTTTTAAGGGTGAGGGTATAGAACGGAACTGCTGCAAAATTCTTCAGGGCTGCGTAATAGTAACTGGTATAACCATCATAACTAATGGTCAGCACATCACCCTGCGTAAGCTCCACTGAAAAATCTTTCCAAGAAGTTTCGCTGTCAGCACGCTTGACTTGTGTACTGTTCTTCTTTATGGTGAAATAATAGTATTCATCCGGCTCATCATAATCCCAGTCGCCTTCCACATACCCTGCCGCATTGGCGATATAGCTGAACGACAGCTTCACATTCTTTGTAGCCGTGAGAGCCAGTGTGGTCGTTTCTGTGGTCTTGAGATAGGAGTCCTTGCCAGCGCCCTCTATGGTAAATTTCCCCTTGTCACCTCTGACGGTGATACCCTGGCAATTGGCAAAGAAATCCTCAAATATCGCCTTTTTTGCCAGCGTCACTGTGATATTCACCTTATCGCCATTCACAGAGAATAGACCGCCGGCATTATCGCAGCCATCGCAGGCAACTGTATAAGCGTAGTTGCCATTGGACAGACTGCAGCCTGTACCATCACCGGTATATACCGCCTTACCGTTGGTTCTGACGGTCACTGTCGGATTCGCCGTGATCCCTGCGGGGCGCGAGATATCAAACGCCACGGAATAGGCCGCAGATTTGGTCAGCGGCACCGTCTTTGCCACATCTGCAGCAACATTGATCGTTTCCGTAACAGTGTCATACCCATAAGCCGACACCGTGTAGGTATACTCACCTGCAGAAACGATGTATACACCATTCGTACCTTTAAGTTCTGCGCCTGTGCTGTCCTTCAGTGCAACGACCGCATCAGCCTCTTCAGGCTCCGCTGTCAACTTCACCTCATACAGGGACGAAACTGTGAAATCCTTGAGCTTGACATAGTAATCACCTGAGACATACGTCTTTATAAGATTCAGTCTCAGCGTATCGCCCTTTTTCAGATCAATGGTGAAGTCCTTCCACTGAGTACTCCCCCATGACCGCATCTCTGGATTATAGCTGTTGTTTTTTACGATCGTAAGAGCGGCGTAAGAAGAATCATAATTGCAGCCCCAATACTTAAAGCTAAGCGTCACATTGGCCTTTGCCTTCAGCGTAATCGTAGATGTACTGCTTGTATTTCCTTGAACCGGATTGCTGGAGCGCAGGCAAAGGCCGTCGCTGTCGGTCATGTCCACCACATAAGGATAGGTGGCATCATTCGTCACCTCAACACTGTTAACAATACCAGCGAAGAAGTCATCAAACTCAGGCTTCTTAATGACCTCGATCTCAATGGAATCCGTTTTTTCCTTGTAGGTCACAGTCACCGTCTGCTTTCCCGGCGCGGTGTTGTCAAATCCCGCCACCGTGAAACCCTTGGTGATGACCTCGCTACTGTTATCGTCATAGGTAACTGTAACACTGAGCTCCAGTTCATCGCCGGTATAGCACGTCGTTTTAGCCGACTTTACGGAAATAGACACGACGTTCTTTTCCACCACTGGCTCCGGGTCCTTCAGCGTAGGATAGCCGCCCCCATTGTACTGGAATGCGCTGCCAAGGGTGGCGGCAAACTCCGCGGACTTCATGTCGTCAGCGGATTTGAGGTCACACTCTTCCGTTGTAGCATTCGTTCCCTTATACGCCAAATTCAACCCGTCTTGTTTTATTGCGTAGCAATTAGTCAAAGCATAGTTCTTACCTCCACCTATCAACGCATATCCCGCATTGGTAGATGCACCATAAGCAGTGACTGCTCCGACAGAATAGCAATTTTTAATCGTTGCAACAAGAGCGCCTGTGCTTTGTCCCACGATGCCAGCGTAGTTATTAAAGCCAGTGATATTCCCTCTGTTATAACAGTCTATGATGGAGTTCTGGCCCTCCATCTTTCCAACAATACCACCTACAGCAGAACCAGTACCGTTTACTGCACCTTCATTCGCACAGTTTTTGATCCCAACAGAAATGCTTTCTTCGTTATTATAAGCTTCGCCCAAAATACCGCCCACATTCTTATTTCCTGTAATACTCGCGGTATTTTTGCAATTTTCGATCTTAACATTATCTGTAGCATAGCCAGCAATGCCTGCTACACATTTCTTACCTGTTGTCGTGACACTGCCTGCGGTGATCACATTCTTCACCACGGCGCCGCCCGCCAGTTTGCTGAACAGGCCGACATTGGCCGTGGAAGCGGTGATATCCAGCGTCACGGTGTGACCGTTGCCGTCAAAGGTGCCGGAAAAGTCGCTGGCATAGGGCTCGGTGACAATGATATCCTTCGTCAGCGTATAGCTGCCGCCGGCGACCATATTCTTGAAGCCATCCGCATCGTTGATGGCTGTCGGCGCACTGTCCGCGCCGCCGCTGCGGGCAGACCGGGACACAGGCACTTCCTCAGCAGGCTCCTGCTGCTCCTGCGTCTCCTCATTCCCGGCAGGGACGGTGTTCTCCGTGTCCACCGGAGCTATCTGTTCCTGCTGGGTCTGCTGCTCCTGATCCGCGGCCAGCATGTCGGCCAACACGGAGGTGGGCAGCAGGCTGACAACCATCACGACGGTCAGCAGCCAGCTTATGACTCTCTTCTTCATGTCTCTTTCTCCTTTATGTAAATTTTTTGTCGACGTGAGGGGGTGGGCGGGGATGCGGCAACATCCCCGCCCCACTTATGGAAAAGCACGCGGCCAATGGCCGCCTCAGCTTGACAAAGGGGACTCGTCTGCACAGTTTCACGGTCAGATGGAAAGCGCACGGCGCCTCAGCTTGACAGTCGAGTTTTCCGCACCGCTTCGCTGCATACGGCAGCGCTACAGCCTGACAAGGAGAGTATTTTTCATGCAGGGCATGAAAAACAGGACAGAGTGCACTCTGTCCCGCGAAAATGAAACGCTGCCCGGCGCAAAGCCGGACAGCGAACGCAATAGATACGACCCCTGCACCACGGAAAGACGCCGCCGCCCCCGCCGCCCGCCCAAAAGGGCCGGCCGCGAAAAAGGCGGCGCAAAAAACACCGACCTCCCGTTCAGGAGGTCAGCGTGGTACATCTACATGGTGGTACAAGATTCCCGCACACGGAGAGCGCGCCCGCTGCAATTCGTCCTACACAATGCAATTCTCCTGGCTCGCGCCGCGGGGGACAGACATCCCTCCTCGTTTGCAGCCTACCTTCTCATGGGCTTACCCACAATGGCGGACTTTCGTCCCGGCGGCTCTCGCCGCTTCGGTGCATCCTTGCGCTCACAGTACCGGTCGTGCGGGGTTTGGCTACCCCTTTCCTTCTATGCCGACGCCTGGCCCGTGGTGGGCTGTACGGCCGCCGGCGACATTGGATCAACAGACTGTTTATTTACTTGTCAGCGACATTATATTACAGGAATTGGCCGTTGTCAACCCTCCTCCCTACCCCAGCGCCACGTCCAGGATCATCATTACGGTAAAGCCCGCGGCAAAAGCCAGCGCCCCCGGGCCGGGGTCGCCGCGCGTGGGCAGCAGCTCGGCGGCCACCACATAGAGCATGGCCCCGGCGGCAAAGCCCAGCAGCCAGGGCAGTGCCGGAACGATGAGCGCCGCCGCCAGCACCGTCACGCCGGCGGCCAGGGGCTCCACCGCGCCGGAGAGCACGCCGCCCAGAAAGGCTCTTCCCTTTCCTGCGCCGGCGGTACGCAGGGGCAGGGCCACGATGGCGCCCTCCGGCACATTCTGGATGGCGATGGCCAGCGCCAGCGTAAACGCCGCAGCGGGCGCGGCGGCTCCTGCCGCCACACATCCGGCATAGGCCGCGCCCACCGCCATCCCCTCCGGAATGTTGTGCAGCGTCACCGCCAGAAGGGTCATGGTGGTGGAACGGTCGGTAACAGCCTCCGGCAGCAGTCGCTCCAGCAGCCGCAGTAACAGCACCCCCAGCCAGAAACCGCCCGCCGCCGGAAGGAAGGACCAGCGGCCCATGTCCGCCCAGTCGATAGCGGGCAGCAGCAGGCTCCACACCGAGGCAGCGGTCATCACCCCGGCGGCGAAGCCCTCCAGCACACGGCGCAGAACGGCGGAGGGCGCTCTTCGCAGGCAGAATACGCACGCCGCACCCAGCGACGTGCCCCAGAAGGGGAGCAATATCCCCTGAAGGACAGATGATTGCATAGACACTCCCTTTTCCGTATCCGTAGTATGCGGAGCCGGGCGACTCCGTACAGTCTATCCTACGCAGCGGGAAACGAAAGGTGAAAAGACAAGGGCCCCCGCCGAAGCGGGAGCCCTTGGGAAAATACAAAGTCATTCAAAATGCTAAGATAAGGCGGGAGCGCCCGAAGGGTGCTCCCGCTGCGCGGCTTATTGCTTTATGTGAGATGCAGCTTCACTGTATCGGCAGCTCCACTGCAATAGTAGTGCCCTTGTCCGAACTTTCCTCCACCCAAACGGAGCCGCCGTGGAGATCGGCGATCTCCCACACCAGCGAAAGTCCCAGCCCCACGCCGCCGTACTCCCGGCTGCGGGACTTGTCCACCCGGAAGAAGGGCTGGAAGATGCTCCGCTGAAATTCCTCCGGAATGCCGCGGCCGGTGTCGGAAACACGGATCAGGAGCTTTTCCGGCTCCTGTGTGACAGAAACCCGCACCGAGCCGCCAGGGCGGTTGTACTTGACGGCGTTCTCCGTCAGGTTGAAGATCAAGCGGTAGATCAGCGCGTCGCTGCCGGTCATAACGCCGTCGCCCTCCGCTTTTAGCGTGACACCGCGCTTTTCTGCCAGCGGGGCGAGGTCTGTGAAGATCTCCTCGATCATTGGGATAAGCTGAATCTGCTCGTTCCGCGCCACCTGCTGCAAATTGCTCATTTCCAGCAGCGTTTTGGTCATCTGCGTCAGCCTCTCCGTCTGCTCCCGCAAAAGCAGGAGAAACTCCGCTGTCTCCGGCAGCACATCGGTGTGCTCTGCGGAAAACAGCTCCAGCTGTGCCTGCATCAGCGCAAGCGGCGTGCGCAGCTCGTGGGCGGCATTGCCGGTAAACTGCCGCTGGGCGGTAAAGGCGTTGTTCAACCGCTCCAGCATCTGGTTGAAGGAGTGGCTGAGCTGCCGGAATTCCGGCAGCACGTCCTCATCGATCCTCACATCCGCCAGATTGTTCAGCTGCACCTTCTCTACCTGAGAGGCGAAGCTGTGCAGGGGCTTGAGGGCTCGCCCGCTGACGAAATAGGCCAAAATTCCGCTGAGCAGTGTCACTATAGCCGTGATATACCAGTTGGTGGTGCGGAAGCGTCCCTGCGCCCCATCGACAACGATGGTCAGCTCCTCGCTGGGCGCAACGAGCTGCGGGTCAAAGCTTGCCATGCCTTCCTCATTCAGGATCACCGTGCCGCCGCCCTGTAAGCTGTCTGCAATGGTGTCCATATAGTACACACCGGAGGAGCACAGCAGCAAATTCATGGCCACGCAGGTGATGCCGATGAGCAGGACGGACATCAGTGTGATGCGCCACTGCAGGGAAAGCCGCTTCATTCTTCGTCCCCTCCCATCAGATAGCCCTCGCCGATGCGGTTGCGGACAGGGTCGTAGCCCAACGCGGTGCGCAGCTTCTTCCGCAGGGCGGAGATGTGGACGCGGATGGAGTTGCTGAAGCTGTCCACGCTGTTGTCCCAGACGTGATCCATCAGCTCCTCCTGACTCACAGGCCGCCCCTGATGCGCCATCAGGTATTCCAGGATCCCCGTCTCCTTGCGGGTCAGCGTCAGGGGCTGCCCGTTGGCGGAAACTGCCCGCGCACGGGCATCAAAGGTGAGCTGCCCGCAGCGCAGCACCACATCCTGCTGGGTAAACTGCCTCAGGGTCAGGCTGCGGATGCGCGCCTCCAGCTCCGCCAGATGGAAGGGCTTCGCCAGATAGTCATTGGCGCCGGCATCCAGACCCGTCACCTTATCCTCCACCTCGCCGCGAGCCGAGAGGATCAGCACAGGTGTCTCTCTGTCGGTCTGCCGCAGGGTGCGCAGCACCGTCATTCCGTCCTTTTTCGGCAGGTTCAGATCCAGCAGCACCAGATCGTACCGCTCCGTTTCCAGCAGCTCCAGCGCCTTCTCGCCGTCGTAGCAGCAATCCACGCTGTAGGCCGACCGCCGCAGGCTGCGGGCGACGGTGTCGCACAGGGCGCGCTCGTCCTCTACAATCAAAAGGTGCATAGTCGCCTCCTTAATAAACAGGTTGTCTCCTATTATAGCAGAGCCGGATAAGATTTGTGTTAAATTTCTGTTCTTAACAGAGATTTTAACCCGCCTGCGCTATGATAGGCCACAGAAACAGGAAAGGGTGATCAAAATGAGTCACAGGAAGAAGGCAGCAGCGCAGGTCACGCTGCTGCTGGCGGGAGCCGCCATGCTGTGCTTCGGTGTCTGGCGGGGCGAGGCCGCCACGGTGCTGAGCAAAGCGATCAAATTATGTCTGGAGTGTGTGGGCATTGGATAAGAAGAATACTTCGGGCGCGTCCCATCTTTTGGCCCGTTTTCGGGGCTGGATACAGGCGGGGGCGGCCTTATTGACCAACATGCACCTGCCGAACTTTCTCAAGGGCGGCTTGTATCAGGGCGCGGGCAAGACCGTCTGCGTGCCGGGGCTGAACTGCTACTCCTGCCCGGCAGCCTCCGGCGCCTGTCCCATCGGGGCGTTTCAGGCGGTGGTGGGGTCCTCCAAGTTCAGCTTCTCCTATTATATCACAGGCTTTCTCATTCTGCTGGGAGTACTGCTGGGGCGCTTCATCTGCGGCTTCCTGTGTCCCTTCGGCTGGTTTCAGGAGCTGCTGCATAAGATCCCCACGAAGAAGCTCTCAACAAAAAAGCTCAAGCCCCTGACGTACCTCAAGTACGCCGTGCTGCTGGTGATGGTCTTCCTGCTGCCGGCATTCCTTGTGAACGACGTGGGCATGGGCGACCCCTTCTTCTGCAAGTACCTCTGCCCCCAAGGCGTGCTGGAAGGCGCCATCCCACTGTCCCTTGCCAATTCCGGCATCCGGGCGGCGCTGGGCAGCCTGTTTACCTGGAAATTCAGCATCCTGCTGGCGGTAATCGTGCTGAGTATCGTATTTTACCGGCCCTTCTGCAAGTGGCTGTGCCCGCTGGGTGCGTTTTACGCGCTGTTTAACAGGGTGTCCCTGTTCCAGATGAAAGTGGATAAGAACAAATGCGTCTCCTGCGGAAAATGCGCCAAGGCCTGCAAAATGGATGTGGACGTGACAAAAACGCCCAACCATACCGAGTGCATCCGCTGTGGGATGTGCATCCGCGCCTGTCCCACCAACGCCGTCAGTTTCCGCTACGGCTTTGGAGACGGCAAAAAAGAACCTGTAGAACCTGTAGATACATTAAAAACGGAGGAAACAAAATGAACGTAAAGAAAATCATCACACTGCTGCTGGCGCTGGTGCTGGCCGCCGGTATGGTCGCCTGTGGCACAAAGCCCGCAGAGGACACAGACGGCAATGATGGCGGCGAAGAGGCAAAAGCGCTGTATGAGCAGCTGATGGCGCAGGAAAATGCCATCCTGTCGGAAAACACAGCTCTTTGGGAAAAGGTCTTTATGGCAGCCGATAAGGGCATGGCCATGATAGAGGACGGCGGCAACTACGGCGATTTTCTGCTCAAGACCATCGAGAATGCCAAGGATCAGTTCACCGAGGAGGAGCTGACGCTGCTCACCGGCGAGGCCACCAAGATCAAGGATATTGAGAACCAGCGGGCGGAGCTGGAGACGAAGTATCCCTGGCTGTCAGAGACGCCTGATAGTGATGACAATACGAGCGTCCCGGCGGGCAGCGATATGACCACGCCGCCTGACGATGGCAGTATGCAGAAGTTTCCCGCCTTTGAGGGCAAGGATCTGGACGGTAACACGGTGAAGAGCAGCGAGCTGTTCGCCAAAAACGCCGTCACCGTTGTGAATTTTTGGTTTACCACCTGTAACCCCTGCGTGGGAGAGCTTGCCGAGCTGGACGCGCTGAACAAGGAACTTGCGGAGAAGGGCGGCGCCCTCATCGGCGTCAACACCTTCACGCTGGACGGCAACGAGACGGCCATTTCCGAGGCCAAAGATGTGCTTGCCAAGAAGGGCGCGACCTATCAGAACGTGTATTTCGCTTCCGACGGTGAGGCGGGAAAGTTCACCACCAATATCTTTGCCTATCCCACCACCTATGTGGTTGACAGGAACGGCAACATCGTGGGCGACCCCATCGTGGGTGCGATCACGGAAAAGAAGCAGGCGGAGGCACTGCAAGCCCAAATCAGCAAGGCTCTATCCGCCGATATGGGCTGACAAACAGACTTGTAGATATCTCCTGTACCTGTTTGTGGCCTGATTTCAGATACATATCAACAGAAAAAACGGGACGGCTGTTCTTTTGAGGAACAGCCGTCTTTTTCTGGGAAGACAGCGAATGGGGCGCGGGGCTATTTGCCCGCGCCCCTAAAGAGCGGCGCAAAGCGCCAAAAGTGATCCTGTGAGTAGTTTTTTCCCTGTTTTCATCTTCTTTCCTCCGTTCAGAATTGTTTATCACGGCGAAGCTCACCCGCAGCAAAGGGCGGAGGACAGCCTGTTGATGACAACTGAGATCGCAAAGCATATCAGTAGCATGTGCAGTCTATCCAAGGTGCTTTTTGTTGATGTGAGGTCACACTTCGTCCTTTTTCCTCTGCTCCAAAAGCCAGGCTGTCATGTCCTGCAAAGTATCCTCCACCGGGCGCGGATGATACGCAAAGCATTCCGATGCTGCAGCATGACTGAATTGCCCGTTTGAGGCAAGAACAGCAACGGAATAAGGGGTGAAAAACAGCGGCTTTCGCTCCTTCGTGCTTCGCCGTTCATAGTATGGAGCCGCCAGCTTTGCAAGCCCCAGTGGCAGGCAGATGGGGCGATACTTCAGCTTTGCAGCCTTCCCCACGAGCTGAAGCATCTTGCGAATGGTGACATAGTGGCCGGACAAAATGTATCCTTTGCCGGGCTCTCCGTTTTCGGAACAGGCGAGAATGCCTTTTGCCACATCTCGCACATCCACGAAGTCATATCCGCCGCAAACGGCAAAGGGCAGCTTTCTGGAAAGAAACGATTTCGCCATTGAGGTGAAGCTCCCTCCCTGTATATCGCCCGGCCCGATGATGCCGGAGGGGAAGACAATGCTGGCATTCAGCCCGCGCTCTGCCGCATTGAAGACAAGCTCTGTTGCGGTTGCCTTGCTCTTGGCGTAATCTCCGTCCACAAGCCCCGGAGAGAATTCGCAATCCTCCGTAATGGTGCAGCCCTTTGGCTTTTCCGGTATGGCATGGACGGAACTAACATAGACCATTTTGCCCACATTACGCTCCATACATTGCCGGAGAACTCTCCATGTCCCACCTACATTGACCTGATAGAGCTTCGAACCGGGTCTGGACGCGACGGAGACGATACCGGCGCAGTGAATCACACAGGTACGACTGTCGGCATCCGCGAAGAAGTCTGTCAGCGAGTTTTCCGCACACACATCACCGATGACGGTATGGACTTCTTTGGGGAGCAAATTGATATAGGGGTCATCATGCAGCACAAGCGCATGCACTCGTGCGCCGCGGCGTACCAGCGCTTCTACAACAGCTCTGCCAAGGAAGCCGGTAGCGCCTGTAACAAGGTATTTATCATACATTCAAAAAGCCTCCTCTCTCAAATAAGCATACAAGTGTTGATTATCTTTCACAAATACAGTATACTTGAGAGGAAAGGCAGAAACAAGCAGCACTTGCCATACGACCGAAAGAAAAACAACACTTTCTGTCAAAGCGTTGCTTTTCTTTGTAAACTTTTTTGGAGGAGCTCTATATGGAGAAGATGGATGCAAGGAAACGCTATACGCAAATGGTGCTCAAGCAGTCTTTTCTGAAGCTGCTGAAGGAAAAACCTGTAAACAGAATTACGGTGAAGGAGGTTTGTGCGCTGGCGCAGCTTAACCGTGCCACCTTCTATGCCCATTACAGCGATTGCTTTGCCCTGATGGAGAGCATTGAGAATGAACTCATCGATACATTTGAGAACTCCCTTCGCTATGTCAATTCGCTTGATGTGACGGCTCTGATCGAAGCCATCTACGATATGGTCGATCAGAATCAGGCGGCGTGTCGAATTCTAATTCTGGGGAATACAAACGCAACCGTCCTTATGCGGATGATTGCCCTGGCCAAGGCGGACAGCATTGCTTACTGGCGGAAAGAACTGCCCGGAGCCAGTGAGACAGAGCTGGAAATGATGTATACCCATCTGTCAAACGGTTTGATGCATGTCATCGTGGAGGGCTATGACAAGTACAGCAAAGAGGAAATGGTCCGTTTTGTCAACCGGGTAGTAAAAGCCAGTCTTTCGTTGTTCCAATCGCCCCAAAGACCTCTTGCTTAACATAGGCCTTATGCTTGCGTGGTATAATAAGCTTTGCAAAACGGTCGATGGTCAAAGGAAAGAATGGAGAAAATCAGTCATATTTTATGAAAATGAGCATAAGAAAACCCCGGAAAATGCGGATTTTCCGGGGTTTTTGAGCTTTTGAGTTGTAAATTTGCGTCCGATCAGCGCTTGGAGAACTGAGGTGCGCGGCGGGCGGCCTTCAGACCGTACTTCTTGCGCTCCCACGATAGAAACCATTGTATTTGCAAGGGATTTGGGGATTATAAGGGAAAAATTGTCCCCTCAATTGTCCCACCTTTTCGCAATCGCCTGTTTTTATATTACAGGTTAGGAATGTTGAATGCGTAATTGACACGCGCTGCCAGAGCGTCCGGCTTGTTGTACTTGGCTTCAGCGTAGATATCCATGGTGATCTTCGAGTTTTCGTGCCCCGCTAAGTACTGCACCGTCTTGGGATCGACACCAGCATAAATCAGATTGGTGATATACGTGTGCCGCAGCATGTGCGGTGTAACGCGAAAGTCAATAGAGTAAATCACATGACTGTTGTGTGCAGCCCTTTCGCCCAAAGTGGGAACAACCCGATGTTTCGTCTTGGTTCCGTCTGGCGCAATGCGCGTATATTCGCGCGGCTTCGTACTGCGCGTGATCACATATTTCCACAGGCGGCTATATTGCGAGCCCGACAACAGGCCGCCATTGCGGTTGCAAACCACGTACTCGGAATTGGCCGTATTCTCTTTCTCTTTCAAGTATTGCGCCAATTCCGAGGGGATAGGTACAGTTCGATAAGCCGCCCTACTCTTCAATTTTTCGGTGATATAAGGGCGATTCTTATGGACGTGCCACGCCTCGCGCACAGTAAGTGAGGGCGTTTTTGAGTCAAGATCCACGCTATCCCACCGCAAGGCAAGGATTTCCTCCCGCCTGAGTCCAGTGTACAGCGCAAGCAAAATGAAAGTGTACGGCGGCAATCCCTTAACAGCGTTCAAAAGGATCTGCACTTCCTCGTCTGTCAGCGACTTTCTAGCCTTTGTCGGTGCTTTCCCACCCTTTGCAGGAAGGACAAGTGCGGGATTTTCCGAAATAATTCCGTTTTTGACAGCCTCGCCAAAAATACTTTTGTAGAACATCTGAACCGCACCATAAGTAGACTCTGACAATACGGCAGAGCGTCGCACTGCGGCGAGTATGTCATCGCGCGTTACGTCACACATGAGTTTGTCGCCCAGCGGCTCTACGATATGTTTTTTGATAGTTTGTGCATAATTGTCAAATGTGCTGAGTGCGATAAACGGGGATCTGTTCTCTAGACACAGCTGTGCATATTGCGCAACAGTGGGGCAGTCCCGTTCAAGAGCTTCTCGCGCGACTTTTGCCCGCAATTCTGCGACCTTTTGATCTACTTCACTCTCGGTGCGGCCGTAGAGCGTAACTCGTGTCCCGTCCTGAATGGTAATGCGTGTTCGAAAATACTTTCTTCCCTTGCGAGTGACAGTGCCATATTTAGGTTTTTTGCTGCGTCCCATCAGCGACACCCTCGTTCAGGTACCTCGCCGCGAAAAGCGGGAGCAAAGGCGGTGGATGCGCGGGGCACAGGGCGCGTGTACATTGCCCTGAACTGACGCAATTCCTCCTTGCTGAGAAAGACCTTGCCGCCGGGAACCCGCTGAACATAAGAGATTTTGCCATCCTTGCGGAAGCTGTCGAGCAATTTTGCGCTGATGCCAAGATACGCTGCCGCCTCGGCGCGTGAAAGTAACATCCCCATGTTTCCCTCCTTAAAATTATGGTGTTGATTTTGAGAGGAAGCCGTGGTACAATTACCTTGTCTAGAGGTGTATTGCGGCTTCCACCGTTTTGCGCCGGGTAGTCCTCCCGCCCCTGCGGGAGGACTACTTTTTTTGGCTCTGCCGTAGGTTCGCTTCCTGTTTCTGCGATGTCCTTGCATCTCCACAGGCGTAAATTCCGAGTGAGCCACCCCGTACTGTATGCCGCATTCTGGGTAATAATTCGCCTCCCTTCTTTTTTTGCATCAATCCTAGAAGTCTAGATTTCTCAAAAGTCGTGAACCCCGCTGTGCCGCCGCGACTTTTTGCACTTTTAGATTAACATATATATTTACAAAAGTCAACAGCGTGGTTTAAAAAAATAAATATAACAATTTATATTAGTGCATCAACCGTCTAAACACAGGCGCGTTATCTCAACAGATTTATTTATCAAGCCGCATGCTTGACTTTTTTTTATTCAAATGGTACTATTATTTAATGACGGGAGGTGTTCATGTGAGCGAAAAGGTAAATAAGGCAAACGACCTGTACGAATTCGAAGGTTACTATGTAAAGACAATGGCACTCACAGGAAGCAGAGATAGGTTTCCTAGGGACACAAACTTAGTCAAAAATGTAATCAACGTATTTTTACAACAGAACCCCAAGGTATCGCAGGTGGATATTGCAACAAAATATGAGCTATCCCCCAGTTTGTTTTCTCGATTTTTAAGAACCGAGAACGTTAAGTCAAAGCCTGAATGGAATCTGGTTGCATATAGATTAGGGCTGGACATTGACTTGGCGAAGTATATAAGAGACACACGCGAAGTAATCGAACTGATTCAGAGTTGGCAGCTACTCTACTACGGCACTCGCATCATATCTTTTATAGACAAGATATTTGAAACAACTCTCCTCATGCCATATTCGTCAAAACACTCTCCGCGTAGCTGCGGTCTAGATACGAATTATGAGAACATGCATCATTTTTTAGTCAACGAAAAAGGCGATGAAGGATGGTTTTTCTACTACTTTACCGGGCACGACATACTTGCTTCAGATGTGATCCTCGGTTTGCAGAACGATAAGAATATCCCAAGGATTCACACGATCATCATCCTGAACAGCGAAAAGGCATTTGAGGAGTTGAAGCATACTTTGCGCAGGCAAGATTGGCGAGCGAAGCTGCACTATGTTTCGCTGACAGTCATACGTATTGATGATGAAATATCTACTATCCTTGACGAATACACCGATGGTGATTTGGGACTCGCAAGGCGACCTGAGCAAGTAAGCAACTCGGACTCCACATCCACTGTAGCTCCGCAGTAGCCACAGCAGCTTTCGCAGACAAAGCTCAGGCAGGGACACTGCTCCTCGCCCGCACCTAACCCCCTAATCCCAGCGTAGCATAATCGAGTATATTGTCAATACGTTCGGAAGGACAAATTCCAAGGAAATCACTCTCTATCTAAGGGAAGGCTACCTGCTGTTTTCGGCAAGTGGTCTTCCTTCATTTATTCAACCGGTGCGGCCTATTCTCGACAACTGGCTCAATGCTTAACTGGCATCCCTGCTCTGACACATCAAATGCGTATTTACGTTCCGTGAGTCGCGCGGCGTATAGCAATTGCCTTCGCAGTCGCACTCAGCCCCTTCAGAGCCCCATAGTGCCATGACGTGGGGGTAGGCGGGGTTCAGGCACACGGGGAGGCCAACGCCCATCACGCCCGTGCCTGAGTCATTACAGAGAAAGAGCAGCCATTCCTAGGAATGGCTGCTCTTTTGTTCGTTTTGCGATTGGTATTTCAGGGTGTCTGTGGGGTCGGGAGCCATCTACTTACCAATACTTGGGATATTTGCTGGTGCTCTGCTGTTTTTCGGCATACTGCCACCAGGGAACTTGGGTGGCGAAATCCGTCAGCTTATCCCAGAACTGATCGGCCAGCGTCCCCTTGTCCACGTAGACCGTGACAGTATAGGTCTTGCTGCTGCCATCCTCCATGGCGGCGGTGTAGGTCACGGAGTTGGTGAAGTTCACCGTCTCGCCGCTGCTGGGGGTCAGGGACTTGACGCCGTTGGTAGCAATGACAGGAGCCAGCTTTGTCACATCCGTGCCGCGGGGCATGGTGATGGTAATAGTGTTGGTGGTATTATTCACCGCACCGGCCACGCCATTGATGGAGAAGCTGGTGATGCCCTTGGCCGTCGTGGTGGCCGTCTCCCACTTACAAGTGATGGTCACATCACACGCAGGCATGGTAAACTTGTTGCCGGTGATCTTCACCGTCTCGCCCTTATCTTTTGCCAGCGTATAGGTCAGGGAGCCTGCCTCCATTTGATAGCCGTCGTCGGGAATAACGGTAACAATGATCTCGTCACCCGCATCCGCCTTTGTGCGGTTGGTAGTGATAGTGCCGCCCTTGGGGGTAGTCACCGAAATCTTATACGCACCAGTACTCGGTGTGTCAGAACCACTGTCATAGGCGGGGATTTCCACCTTCAGGGGTGCGCTCTCGCTACCGGCAGCACTGACGACAACGATGTAAACGTCACGGGCATCTGTGGTCAGATTGCTGAGGGTGAATGTCGTCTCACCTGCGCTGGCTGTACCCTTGGTGGTGGATTTCTTGATCTCCTCCACTGTGGGAGCTGTTGCGCCGTGGGTCACTACCTTGTAGAAGTAGGTGCCTGCCTCATTGGTGGTAAACGTCACCGTTGCGGCGGTCTTGCTGCTGCGGGCGGCGGAGCCACCGGACAGGGTGGGAGCATTGGGAGCCGCAGCCTTCTTGATGGTGATGGTATAAACATTGGTAGTCGTGCCATCTTCAGCCGTTACTGTGAATTTGGCCTGCGTATCCAATGCCATCCCGCAGGGAGCGCCCGCTACCCAATCCTTGTCCGGATCGTTTTCCTTGGTGACTGTGGCAAATTCGGAAATCGTCAGCTTCAGGATCATGTCTGCCAGATTGGTGGTGTCCGTGTCAGCAGGCAGCGTGATCGTGTAGTTCAAGCCGGATTTGCTCAACGTACCGATCTTCGTTTCACCGTCATACAGGCCCACACCAGTCAACTGGCAAAGATTACTGTTCTGCGTCTCGTCGCGCTCAAAGTTTGCGGTGATAACAATTTCTTTGCCGGAGGTAGGTACCATGAACGTCGCAACATTGGAATTCTCCTCCGAGGGCATCAGTTCAAAGTCAACATCGCTGCCATCTTTATAGGCCGCTGTCCAGTCCTTGAACTTATACCTGAACTTCGCGGTAGCAGTTACCGTGACCGTTGTTCCTTCGATAACTGCAGCGCTGACGGGCTTGCCATCTACTGTGGCAGCAGCGCTGCCCCATACCGTATCGTTGGAACCCATGGTAATCGTTGAGAATGCTTTTGATCTGTACTTGGCTACGACACTGATGCTGGTTGCGTTCTCAGGTACGGTAAACTGACAACCGTCAAAGTCGCCCACTACATAAGAGATATCATTGCCATCCTGATCCTTCACTTCATAGCCTTCCAGAACAAACTGACTTGTTCCAGTTGGGCGAACAGCTATCGCAGCCCCCGGCTTGACGGTATCCTCGTGAGAGGTAAAAAAGGTCATGTAGTTGCCTGGAGTCATGCTGACAAGACTTACACTGGACAGCGCACTTGACGGACTGGCAGAGAAACTCAGCTTCACACCTTGCTTTTCAAACACGGCTGTCAGAGATACCTCATTCTCCGGCATTTCAAAGGTCATTGTGGGGACATACTTTTGCTCGTCGGTCAGTTTAACATCCTCCGTATCCCAGCACACAAATTTGAAGTTATACGCTGCATGCTCTACGGGAGTGGCCGTTACCGTGACCTCATTGCCGGCATGGGCGTCGCCAATCGGATTTTCGCCGTCCGTAACCGTTACAGTTCCCATAGTATTAGTATAAATACTTTCATCGCGATATTTCGTTGCAGATGCGGAAACGGTGTACCGTTCCGAAGTATCTTCCTTGAAGGTAATGCCTGTGACCTCAACACAGTCATTGGGCATTACGAAAGTGAACGTGTTGCCGGTAATCGTAATGTCACTCGCAGAAATAGCAGTCTTATCCCTGCTTTTGGTCAGCGTGACCGTATCAATGACCATGTTCTTATTGTCACCGGTCGGCTTGATGCTCATGGTGACCGTCCGCTCAGAACGAATATCTTTGGTATAAGTGCTATAGGCTTTAGACAAGTCTTGATATCCACTAAGCTTTTCAGTATCAGCCGACAATGCAGAAAGGTCATAACCTTTTTGCGGAAGCACATTGAATTCCCACGGCATATCCGACGCAACGGTATACGTCTGAGTGTTTCCTGCACCATTCGTCAAGGTGAAGCTATCGCTTCCACTGGTAAAATCCAGTGCTTCCTTACCGGCTGTTGTTCCCCACGTGTATTGAACGCCTTTTGAAGCCAGTTTCCAGTTATTATAATCCCTTTGGTAGCTCGCGGGTGAATAAGTAAACTCACTATCCGATTCACCCTGCTTCCATGTGCTAGGGACACTATAAAGGAATTCGCTGCAGGAAACCGTAACTTTGTAACAATACGTATACGAGGTGCCGCCAGACTTCGCTGAAACCGAGATATAGTCCTTCTCTCTAAGAGCAAGCCAAGGTGCCTTGCTTAAACTTGAAACAGAAAGGTCACTGAAGCCAGCGGGTGCAGCAGCAGCGGCAGTCCATCCGGTCAAATTAGCTTGGCCGGGTCCCGGCTGGGCTGCTTTCCCGTCATAGCGGATAATCACTTCGCCTGCATAGAACTTTGTGGTATCACCTGTGGTGTATGGCACAAGTTCTTCGTAATTGACAAGCTCGATATTCTCATTTGTCAGGGTAATACCATTGACAGACCATGATCCGTCTCCAAAGGAAAAGCTTGTCAGCTGCGGCCATCCAGCTGAAGTATAGGCATAGATGCTGATATCAAGCGGATCTGCAGCGTTATTTCCAGATGCGTCAGTTGCCCAGATACGCAGCTTTTTTGCACCCGCCGTAAGATTATCGACTGTAAAAGTATTTACGCCCGCAAACATCTCATCAGGCTCTATATCGGTGGGTTTTTCAGGGGTTGTTCCTTCATCAGCCCAGGCCCATACATAGCTGCCGGCTTCACTGGCACTGAAGGTGATCTCCACCGTCGTGTCACTGGTACGAGATGCAACGCCATCTGACAAAACCACGCCCTGTTCACGGACACCGCCTTCATAGATCGCCACGTCATAGCAGTTGACGGGACCAACCCAATTTACATCGGAGCCAAGGAAGCACTGTGCATTTTTGGCTTTCCAACTATCCTCGGCTTTCAGAGTTACGTCATAAAACTCCTGTCCGCCTTTATCCGGATAGTATGAATATGCGCCCCAGTCAATGTTCAGTGCCGCTTTAACAGAGGCACTAGACCATTTCAGCTCAGTGGCATCAGCGGGAATTGAATCCACATAGATATTGATCGTACCGCAGTTGTAAAAACATCCTTCTTCTTCGACCAAGGTCGGTGTGCCAGGAATTACCTGTGCGTAAAGCACCTTCACATTCTCTCCAAGATCGACCTTAGTTGCGTCTATCGCCGTTGCCCGCGGAGGAGCTGAAGCTGCATAGGCAACGCCACCGCCGATAGAGGTCAACGGTATCAGGCCAAGCAGCAGCACAACCGCTAGGAGAGTGGCGATAAGCTTTTTTTTCATGGAGTATCTCCCTCCCGTTCTCACGGTTTAATTAAATCTGTGTCCGTAGCTGGTCTGGTGATCCGCTACGTCGCTGTTATCTGCCACCTTATCCCAGAGTTGTTGAGAAATGCTGCGCTCAAAGATAACGGTGACGGTATAATTTCTGCTTTCCGTACCCAGCGTTACGGTATAGGTCAAAGGACTGGTAAGATTCACGACCTCGCCGGATACCGGACTGACCACGGCTCCCGCAGGAACGGTAACGACCGGCGCGACCGCCGTGACATTCGTTCCCACCGGCAGCGTGACGGTGATGGTTCCGGCGCTCTGGTCGATTTCACCCTCCACACCCAGGACGGAGAAGCCTGTGATCTTCGCTGTGCTGGTGGTGGGCGTATTATCGTCGCCTCCGCTGCTCTTGGCAGAGATCGGCTGGCCGCTCTTGTTCAGCACAGTGACGATGTAGGTACGGTTGGCAAGGTCGTTGTCGCCGCCCAGCGTGAACGTGACCGCATTGGCAAAGTCCACCGCAATACCGGAGGTCGGGGAGCAAGTTCTGCCGGTGAATTCGATATCCGTGACCAGCTTGGTGCTGGTCAGCTTGGAATCGTCCACGCCGGTAACGGTGATGGTGCTCTTGGCATTGTCAATGACGCCATTGTACCATTCGCCGCCTGCCTGCACACGGAAGCTGGTGATCTCCGCCTGCGCCTTGGACACAATCTTGATCCGGTAGATATTTTGCACCGTCTCGTCGCCGGAGGTCACGGTGAAGGTCTGCCAATCAGAGAAGTCCATCATCTTCTTGCCATCCAAAGACGGGTTGGAGGTCGCCTCGTAAGAGATACTGGCGCTGAGATACATCTTTGAGGTATCCACACCGGCACTCACCGTAAGCAGGATCTCCGTTGCGCCATCGGACGCCTTGGTGACTTCCTTCTCCAGAATGTCCGTTGCGTTCAGCACGCTGTTTTGCAGCTTGATGCTGTTGACATCCAGCTCGGCGCCGGAAGCACCCACATCGCCGTGGTTCACAGTGACATAATAGGTTTTCTGTGTCTTGCCATCCTCTGCCAGCACGGTAAACGGCTGCTTAACGCCTTCCACAAAGGTTGTAGGCAGACTCGGAGCCAGCAAGGTCGCACCCTCCGCCATCGTCACGGTTGGGATCAGGTTCGTCAGGGGCATACCCTTGGGCACTGTAACAGTGATGGTATTCTCGCCGCCTTCGCCACCCTCGGTGATAACGCCCTGCTTGCCTTCGATCTCGAAGCCGGTGATGGAGGCGTCTTTGGACAGCTCACGGGCAAAGTTGAACCGCTGGTAATAGAAGTAGCAGGGTTTCCCCTGACCACCCTTCTCAAGGAACTTCAAATACCACTGACTGGCATAGCAGCCCTCATACGTTGCCAGTGCATTATTCCGCACGCTGGTCGTGTGATGGAAGTAGCCCTCGTTGACGTTGGCAAAGGTATCCATCCAGTTTTGGAGCATGCTTTTTCCCTGTCCGTCAGAGAACCGGGGATCTGTATGACAGTCGATGCCCATGCTGCAAAGGCCCATCATGACCCATGCGGCAGACTCACTGTTTACATCGCCCCACGCCTCGAAGGAGAAGGAACTGCTCATTTTCTGGAGGATAATATCAAGTCCCTCCTGCATCTTGGCCTTTACGCGGTCACCATAAACGGGATCATCCTGATAAGGGCCAATCGCGTACATGATAGCGCCTACCATGTCGATACCAAATCCATCCGAAAGATACTTGTGACCAAGCAGTGTCTCCAACAGCCTCTCCCGCGTCCAGACGGCATTGCTCGGAATGGTGTAATTTCCCATGTCCATTGCGAGCAACGCAAATGTGGGGCCGTTGATCGTATAGGTGCCGCTGTAATTGTAGAGAGCCGCCACCAGATCGTCCACGTCGTTACCTTTTTTGTCAGTATAAGGCTCTCCGTCATGATACTGTGCAAGATTCGCACAATTGAAGCCACGCGCTGTCAGCATCATGATCGTGCGGCCAAATTCCGTCATGGCAACGCTGGTAGTCGTATCAAGCGTTGAGAGCTCCGCTTCTACATCGAAGTCATGCCCTTGACCGGTATTGTAGTTGGGAGATGTGTTCTCATAGAAGCCGAGATTCATCCATTCCCAGTCGTTGTTAGCCATGGTGCGATAGCGGCGGATAATGTTGGCAACGACCTTTTCAAGATCACCCTTGTAGGGATTTGGCAGTGTTTCATCCGACAGTGTTACCGTCACGGTATAGCTGCTGGAAGAGCCGTCTTGTGCTGTTACCACATACTGCACAGGCTGGGAGAAGTTCTGTGCCTCCGTTGCAGAGGGAGAAATCGTGGCGAATTCCGACAAGACAATCTTCGGCACGAAGGTCATCGGTGTGCCTCGAGGAACACTCAGCGTTATGCTTCCAGCCGCCTCGTTGATTTCAGCCGCATAGCCGCCGTATTTAAAAGAGAGGATACTGCATCCGGAGGCTGCCGGCGTTCTGGTAATCGTCACTGTATAGTCCTGCTTATTACCATTTGCCGCCGTAACCGTGTAGCGATTTTCGCCCACCTGCAGTGCTGCAGGTTTTGCCGTGACCGCCGCAAATTCGGAAACCTTGATCTCCGGCTCCGTAACGGCCAGATTTGTTGCATAGGGGATCTCGATTGCAATGTCATTACCATCGATCACACCAATCGCATCACCGATTTTGTAAGACAGGATATCGTTTTCCGCCGAAACCTTTGCGGTGACCGTTACCTTGTATGTTGTTTCCAGTTCATACTCGGAATTGTAGATCACAAGGTCTATCGGCTGGGATTCTGAATTGGTGAAGTCGATGGCCGTATCCTCGCTGGCACCATCCAGGCGGTAGTATTCGCCGGTGTGCTCGATCTCTGGCAGCAGTGCGGATAAGTCGGTTCCAACAGGCAGATTCAGACGGATCGTTCCCGCCTCGCCGTTTTCACCTTCTACGATCTTACCGTATCGTGTTACATCGTTCACTGTTACTGCGAAGGATGTTGCGCGGTTGTAGGGTGTTCCGTTCTCAACGGTAATGAGCCAATTCTCACTTAAATCGGCGCCAAAAACGTATTTGGCCAGATTCTTGCCGTCAAACGTAGTTCCAGTCGCGCAATCCCACGGCACCACCGAATACAGCATCCTGCCGCTTTCCAGGCTTCCAGCAAAGTAAGTTGCTTTCACACCCTGCGGAGTCTCAATGACGGGTTCGGGCAGCTTCGTCCAATCGGTTGAGTCAGGCAGCCGGATGGTTATCGTCTTATTTACTTCATCAATAATACCTTTCGAGGTGCCTACTGAGAAAGCCGTGATTTCCGGTGCGGCGATCACGCGGGAGCTGAACAGGTCGATGAAATACGGGGCAACAACATGCAGAATGAACTTCAGTTGCTCAACACCCCGCGCAGTGATCGTACTGGGTGTTGTGTACGGATCATCCCACTTATATTCATTTTCCCAATAGCTCTTGAGGCCCTCCAGCAAGCTTTCATCCTGCCAGCCCCGTCCGGAAAGCTGATACTCATGCGTATATGCAAAACCGGTGGTAATGCTGAAAGCACTCTGAATACCGGTAGCTACTTTTACAAGATAGTTCAGATCTGAAGGATACCGTTTCCCAATATGAACGCTGTCCGCGTTCTGGATCGAGCAGTAATATGTAAACAGATCATCAAACTGATGCATGACCTTGTAAATTTCTGGGGCAAGCTTCCACAGTTCAGCCTTTCGATCCAACTGCACCGTACTATCTGCGCTGCTGGAAAAAGCCCAAACTGGGTAATAATAGTGTCTGGAAGGGTTGTCTTTATTGTAGATATTCCACTGCTGCACAGAGGAATAATCTGCCGTCGGCTGCACCGCTTCAATACGGGATGGCCAAGAAAACGCATTGATATTTATCCGATTGCTTGTATAGAATTCGACCGGCGTAAAAACACTCGTTCCCGCCACATCCGCATCGATCAGACCGCCCCAATTTCCCGCAACGGAAATGATATTGATCTCAGAACCACTTTGATCTGTAAAAGACAAAGGGATTGTTTCGTATTTGCCTGAAGCAAAGGCGGTAAAAGAAGGCCATGTGGAATACCAGCTAGGGTCAAAGGCATAGGTCTTACAGGGAAGCAGTGCGAACAGAATTGCAAGAGCCAACAAAAGGCAGGGTAAACGTTTCTTCATGGGAATCATCTCCTGTCTGTCATGCTTTTCGCAGGGGGGCGGGCACTTTGCCCGCCCCCTCTGCGGTGCCTTGACAGTTAATCTGTCAGTTTAAGCTCCTGCTTAGTGCCAATAAATACCGTAGTTCGTCGTATAGAACCAGGTAATACGAGCACCGTCAGTCAGCGTGTAGTCGGCAGCACCTACATTGGGGATATTGCAGGTGGTGCTCCAGCCATTGGCACTGTCCGTATACATCCAGCCATCCGCACCGGTAGTGTCAAAGGCAGCCAGACCATTGATAGAGGCCACGTAGGTGGAAGAAGGATCATACTCAGAGTAACCTGCGCTCTGCATGAACCGCTGCAGAACAGTCATGGCACTTGTGTTAGGATCAACTCGAATGGTTCCCCAGGGCTGGGCAGAGGTACCGCCAAAATAAGTAGCTGCCGCCGCAGCGATCTGGTCAGCCTTGGTTTTCACATTTCCGGTGTACCACTCAGTGCCCTTCAACTCACTGAAATCGAAGCCAAAGGTCACGCTAATCTTGCCATCGGAGGCAAACGCCACCATCATAACGTAGGTGCGGGTGCTATTATTCGCAGTAACCTTCAGTGCCAAGTTGTCCGCATCGTCGCCGTTGCTGCGCAAATCAACCTTAGCGGTCACTGCGGTCTCAGTACCAGAAATGTCGCTGATTTTTCCACTCAGAGTCGCAGAGGCATTCTTGGTAAAGGTAACGGGGACAGCTGCAGTGTTATCAGCTGCAGGAACGTCAGAGGCCGAAATGAAATAATTGCAGAAAGTCCAGCCATTCTCGGCCGCGTTGGTGTTGCCTACGAAGAAGGGGTTGCCCATGCAGGGATTCTGCACAGTAACACGATACACGGAAGCTGCGGTAGTTGCGCCATTGAACTTTACGTTGGAAATTGCCAGAGGATCAGTGGAGTCGATAGCCATCTGAGCCTGATCATTGTCGTCAATGCCGGCGGCAAGAATGTAGGTCTGTCCACCAACAACAATGGTGTAGGACTCATTCAGGAAATTGACGCCAGTTGCGGTGTAAACACGGTTGGTCGTTCCCGTAACAGTCCAAGTACCTGCGCTCTGCAGAGTACCACCAGTAATTCTGCTGCTGCCCGACATGTTAATCGTTACGTCCAGAGACTTCAGAGTCTCCTCAACAGTAGCAGCAGGCAGTGTTGCGCGGATAAAGACCTGAGATTCATCGTAGGTAGGGTTATCGGCATCCGTGCCGTACCCGTCTACCTGAAACGCTGCATCAGTACCACCAATCGTTACAGAGCTGATCGTGGTAGGTGCAGTTGCAGGTGCTTTCGTAGCAATGGGCTTACCATTGCCGTCCGCCATGGCGATGGTGGTCAACGAGAGCACCATCACCAGTGCAAGAAACAGGGATACGAGTTTCTTTGCAACTTTCATTTTTGTTTCCTCCTATAATTTTTATTTTTTTCACCGAGATTGCTCTCGGATGAAAACAAAAGTGATAATGTGCCTATCGACAGGCATAAATGATTTTATTCTAATCCGATCTGGAAGCTATAGGTCTGGCTCAGTTCACCACGAGCGACCACCAAATCACGATCTTCCAATGTTAAATTCAGGATAGGCCGCCCACCCAGTTCGTTCACGATACAAGGACTATCCATGGAAAGCACCGCATCCGGGGCAAGCTCTACATTTGCGGCACAGTTTTTGAAATCCGTGTCCGTCGGCAGTGTAATGGCGATCACATAGCGCGTTTCGCCATCCTCTGTGTGGGTCTGGATCTCCGCCGTGCTGTTGCCGATCACGAAGCTGCGGATCAGCGGCTCCTCATTGGCGGCGTTTGCTTTCCCGCAACCCGCCAGACACGGCAGGATACAGAGCACGGCCAGCACTATGCAGTATATCTTTTTCATATCGTTACCTCACTCAGAGCGGATGGCCTCGTTGGGGCTGATGAGCGTTGCCTTTCGTGCGGGGATCCATGCGGCGGCAATGGCCACGCAGCCGGAAAACACCACACCGCAGACCGCCAGCCACCAGGGCAGCACGCACCGCAGCTCACGGGACGCGAAGATCCCCGGTATCAGCCACTTGGCGATAAAGCTCAGCACCAAGCCCGCCGCGCCGCCTATCACGCCCACGATCAGTGCTTCCGTCAGGAACATCCTGAAGATGTCGCTGCGAACGGTGCCCAGCACCTTCAGCACGCCGATCTCCCGCGT
>OIBL01000139.1_pt1 | contig 36109 bp, 40 predicted proteins | sample 1581041 | NCBI WGS metagenome assembly OIBL01 (sample SAMEA3882547, study PRJEB24775) | human gut metagenome | biome: human-associated habitat; feature: intestine environment; material: feces | place: Netherlands | collected 2009/2010 | reverse complement strand
ATTATTGTACTACATCAACCGCTGAAAAGCAAAGGCTTTACGCCTTACAAAGCGCAGTATTGCGCATTTCATATAAAAATGGTATAATATTAATAACGCTCATGTCCGACATTGATTGCCGTACATAAGCGTCTTTTATTTTTTTCAAATAGGGGGGGTTAACTTGCATAAGCAATATTTTCCGCAGCGCTGCTGCATGTTTCTCGTCGGTATCTTTACCATGACCATCGGCATTGCTCTTTCCTGCAAGGCTGATTTAGGCACATCGCCCATTTCCAGTGTACCATGGGTTCTGAGTATGTTTACACCCTGGAGCATCGGTGAAATAACTATTGTCCTAAATCTGCTTTTTATCATCGCTCAGCCCATCCTGCTGCGGCAAATTTACTGGCGTGAGCTGTTGGGCCAGCTGGTAACACTGCTCGCCTTCGGCTACTGCATAGATTTTTCGATGAACCTGTTGAGCTGGGTAAAACCGGACACACTGTTCTGGCAATGGTTTGACTGCATCCTTAGCACCATCATCCTTGCCTTCGGCGTTTTTCTCTGCATCCGCGCTAAAATTTTTGTTGCTGCCGGTGAGGGCCTCGTCTTGGTTATCGCCTTCGTCAGCAAAATTAAATTCAGCATCATCAAAAACTGCTTCGACTGTACGCTAGTCGCTATCAGCTTGGCAATTTCCTTCATGCACTTCGGTGCTATGCGCGGCGTAGGTGTAGGCACGATTGCCGCAGCCATTCTCGTCGGACGCTGGATACAGCTTTACAGCAACTGGCTGCATATTTTCGACAAATGGAGCATCTTAGAGTAAGATTTTTTCTTACTCTAATTATTTCGTTTTAATTTTCTGAATTTTTCTTGTTTTCTGCAAGATTGTATGTTATAATCCATTACAACAGCTGTTAGTATAATATTTGTCAAAGAAGGTGCTTAATTATGCTCAGTATTGGTACAGTAAAATGGTTTAATAATAACAAAGGCTATGGATTTATAGAAGCACGCAACGGTCAGGAAGTTTTCGTGCATTTTTCAGCCATCCGTTCCGACGGCTATCGCTGTCTGCAGGAAGGCCAGCGTGTTTCCTATCATCTGTCACGCGGTAAACACGGCCCGATGGCATTGAACGTGTCGCCGATTATTTAAGCCTAGCAGAAAAGCTTGTTATGTGCTTTATGTACTAAAAAACCGGTGGAGGTTTACCGTCAAGTAAAATTCCACCGGTTTTTCTATTTAAGGATGAGTTATGTCCCAGCAACTTTTTATGCCAAATTCACTCTTCTTAAATCTTTACGTCCAGCGAAGCGCTCACGCCCACGCCCTGTACACGGTTAACATTTTGATAGGACACATTATCTACCGGAATCAGCACCTTGCAGCGTACACCCAACAACGTCTGCTCAATCATCAGCGCTGCCTTCACCTGATCAACCTTAGACTGCGGGCCGGAAACCTGCGCCGCACCGGCACGGCTGCCGTCACCAACAGAAATAACAGGTACTACCTTCGTAGCATCCGTCGAGCTTACACCGTACTTGGCCGTTACAGAGTTAATTGCGTTATTCAACGCCGGAGCGGTAGCATCTACAGCATAACCGATAACGCCGCCCTTGAGAACCTTATCCAAAATACCAGCCTGCGCTGCAGGCATACTGTTACCTAAAACAAAACCGCACACAAGTGCTGCCGCAATCCATTTTTTATTTCTCATAACGCATACCTCCTAGAATACTTATTATATTCGACAAGCAGCGTCAAAAGCCTTGCAAGTATTCTGTGAAATTAAAGTAACGAGATTGTTACTGCCCGGAACTCGCATTTTCCATTGCCGAACCGTATCCTTAAAGGTCATAATACTGATGTTCTTGCTGAGTTATACTTTATTGAAAGCACCAAAGGCTGTTGTACCACCCCGCAGGTACAACAGCCTTCTTATTTCTTTGCTTATTATAATATTATATTCTCATCTATCTTTCCGCTACCATCAGTCCGTTATCATGAACGCGCAGAGGCACCTTCAAAACCTGACCGGGATAAATATGCTTAGAGTTAAGCTTGTTTGCCTGTTCAATGCGGAAAATAACCTCACGCACATCCTCACGCGCTTCTGTATGACGACCGGCAATTTCCCACAGCGTTTCGCCCTCAGCGACAGTCACTGTATACTCCTTGTAAACAGGTTCATCAGCAAACACAGCACTATATCCGGCATAAAGGAAACAAGCACAGCAGATAATACTTAAAAACTTTTTCATATCTATCACCGCCCAATAAATCTCTGTTTGCTTATATTATAGTGTGTCACACGAACTTTGTCAACACTTTTATGAATTTTTGTTTGTTGTTTGCTGACTCTTTGCGAACGTATTTCCAAATTCCAATATAGTTTATGCGTTATATTCAAAAAATTACTGCAGCAAAAAAGGCATCACCTCTCGGCAATGCCCTTTTGCTTAATATATGCTACTCTATATCGAAAATTTTGCCCGGATTCAGGATATTATTGGGATCCAGGGCTTTTTTAATCGCCCGCATCATTTCCAGCTCATCGGGATTAGTGAATTCCTCCATCAGCTGTTTGCGTTTATAACCAATGCCATGCTCACCGCTCAAGCGACCGCCATGTGCATAAATAAAGCGGTACAGCTCCTGCTGGTTGGCTTTGACTCTGGCATCCCAGTCCGCATAATCCTCCTGCTCCTGCTTCAAGATATTCAGATGAATATTACCGTCACCGGCGTGGCTGGCAATGCGTGTTACCAACTGATATTTATCGGCCAGACGCAAAATTTCCGCCAGCAGCGCAGGCTCATGATCTACCGGGCAGACAACGTCCTCCTTGCAGACAATCAGGCTTTCCGCACGCACTGCTTCGGCGAAGGCCTTGCGTGCCTGCCAGATTTTATCATGCTCCGCTACTAAGACATCTCCGGCACCGTTTTCCGAGCAGATTTCATCCATCGTGCAGGCTTTTTCATCCAGGTCATCCTCGCTGGTGCCTTCCACTTCTACGATAAAATAATTGCCCTTGTCACTGCCCTGCAGCGTTGTACCGAGATAACGCTCTACGGATTTGATAGTGATATTATCCATGTATTCTACGCAAGTAGGCATAATACCGGCCATAATCAGCTTGTTTACCGTGCCTATAGCATCCTCAGGGGATTCAAAAACCGCCAGCAGATCCATGCTGTACTTAGGCAACGGCAGCAGCTTCACGGTAATCTGCGTGATGATACCAAGGGTCCCCTCACTGCCGATTATCAGCTGCTCCAGGCAATAGCCTGTAGTCTGCTTTTGCAGGCGTGCTCCCAACTGCACGATTTTGCCGGTAGGATTTACCACCTCAACGGCATATACCTGATGACGCGTAGTACCGTATTTAACCGCGCGATTGCCACCGGCATTGGTCGCCACATTGCCGCCGATAAAGCAGGAATCACCGCTGCAGGGGTCGCCTGCATAAAAGGCTCCCTTGGCTGCAGCCGCAGCCTGCAAATCGGAAGTGCGCACCCCCGGCTCTACAACCGCATACATAGCATCGGCATTAACCTCGATAATTTTATTCATCTTTTCCAACGAAAGCACTACACCACCGTAAATGGGCACTGCACCGCAGGCAAGACCTGTGCCTGCGCCACGAGGCACAACCGGGAAGTTATATTCATTCGCCAGCTTGACCACAGCCGCCACCTGCTGTGCATTTTCCGCAAAAACAACAGCCTCCGGCATATGATGATAAGCCGGGTTAGTTACTTCATCATGGGCATATATTTCCATCTGCCCTGCATCCGTCACTACATTCTGCACGCCGACCAAAGCCTGCAGCTTGGCAATTATTTCGTCAGACAGCTTGTTATACTCCATAATTCAGTCCTCCTCATTTGCAACATTTATATTTTAAACTACTCTATGCTTATTTTATCACAAACAGTGACATTTATAACAGCAAATATTTTTCAGTGTATCAGCCACATATAAAACGGTATTGCAAAGACCGCCAGCACCGTGCTTACCGCCGTCAGCATGGCAGCATATTTATAATCGCCGCCGTAGCCTTTGGCCACAATCGCCGTATTAGTCATCGCCGGCATCGCCGCCATAATTACAAATACCTTTTCCATCATCGGCTCCAGATGGAAAAACGGCAGGATAAGGAAAACTATCCAAGGACAGATTAAATAGCGTCCCAGCATAGCAGCTACCAGCTCCTTGCCTACGGCAATTTCTTCCCAACGGGTTTTGCTCATAGCAATACCGATAAACAGCATCGCCAGCGGCGTAGTCATGCTTCCCAGATAATGAAAGGATTTGAATACCGGCTCAGGCAGATTCCATTCCAGCAGTACCATCACTACACCCAGCATAAAGCCCATAAGCGGCGGCGACATAATGCTTTTCAGTGTCTTACGGCTGAAAAGCGGCATGGTTATGCCATTGCTGCTTGCCAAGTCATGAAAGCCTATAGTCCAGAAAAGCGTTGTGTTCACCATGTAGTAAATCATAATATAAGGAGCGCCGGCATCACCGAACAAGGCTATACCTAACGGCAGGCCGATAAAAATTGTATTGGAAAAGCTGACGCAGATAGAAAAAATTCCTCTGTGCTCCCGCGGAACACCTATCAGACGTCCGAGCAGCCTGCTGATAAAATAGCCTGCCAGCATCGAAATAACCGGTACAATCAGGCCATGCGAAAGCGTGATAAGCTGGTCATGCTTAAACTGCCCCAAAATATTGGTCAGCATATATGTAGGCAGGCAGACATAATTTACGAGCCGCGAAATCAGCGCCACACTTTCCTCACTGAACCAGCCCCTGCGCTCTAAATAAAAGCCGACAGCAATCATCAGCATGATGGTCAGCACACCGTTTAATGCATGTAAAACTATTTCCATTGTTCATTCCCCTCATAAGGCAAAAATTGCCGAAGCATTCAGCTCCGGCAACGAAGATTTTAGTTTTTGGATTTTTTTACTTCTTCCAGTTTGTTTTTCATCCAGTCAATCATTGCTACCTTGCCAAAATCGTGCCAGGTTTCGCATTCAGTATTTTTAGCAATATATTCATTCCACTTATCCTGATTAACATTTTCTACTTCCATCAGGTTCATAATGCCAAAACCGCTGCGCCAGATCATATCATCCATAGAAGTAAATTTGCTGTTGTCCTGCAAAAACTTAGGATTGAATAATTCCTGGAAGGATACCTTGTTCAAAATCTTGCCCAGTTCCTTATCCTCAGTAAAAATTCCCAGATAATGCTTAAAGGTTTTATCTAATTTATTTTTTTCCATCTTACTTCCTCCAAAAAAATAGTTGTATAAGGGTATTTTAACACAAAAGCAATAAAATGGCACTAGCATTTTCATATTCCGTGTGCAGAATCATTAATTTATGCCCGTATAACACAGATATGATAATCATTATTGAATTCCTACTAAATTCATAGTAGAATATAGTCATTAGAAAGGTTGTGACCGTAATGAAAATTTCTACCAAGGGACGTTATGCCCTGCGATTGATGCTCGATTTAGCAATCAACCACACCGGTAGCTATATACCCTTAAAAACAGTTGCCCAACGGCAAAATATTTCCGATAAATACTTAGAGCAAATTATTCACCAGCTGAGTAAAGCAGGCTTTGTCCAAAGTGCCCGCGGCGCTCAGGGAGGCTATCGTCTGGCGCGCACGCCTGCTGAATACACTGTCGGTGAAATTCTGCGCACAGTCGAGGGCAGTCTTGCTCCCGTATCCTGCCTGGACTGCAAAACACCCTGCGATCAGTTTGACTCCTGTATCACCATCGGTCTTTACAAAAAAATTCAGCAGGCCATTGACGGCGTAGTTGACCACACTACGCTACACGATATGATTAATGATTACCGTGCCAAGCATCCGCAGGCTGAAAATATTTAAAAGCGAGCTAAGCACCCGCATTTTATAGAAAAATAACAAAGCATTAGGAGGAAAATAATATGAACAGAGAAGAAGCCTGGAATTTATTACGTCAATATAACAAGGAATCCTTTCATCTGCGTCATGCGCTGACTGTAGAAGGCATTATGCGTTACTTTGCCAAGGAGCTTGGCTATGCAGACCAGGAGGAATACTGGGGCATCGTAGGCCTGCTGCATGACTTGGATTTTGAGCTGTATCCCGAGGAGCACTGTGTTAAATCTCAGGAGCTGATGCGCAAGCACGGTGTAGACGAAAGCATTATCCGATCCACTGCCAGCCACGGTTGGGGCCTGACTGCCGCCAACATCGAACCTGAGCATCAGATGGAAAAGGTGCTTTTCGCTATCGATGAGCTTTCCGGCTTAATCGGCGCCGCTGCCCTGATGCGCCCTTCCAAAAGCGTACAGGACATGGAGCTGAAATCCCTGAAGAAAAAATTTAAGGATAAACACTTTGCAGCCGGCTGCAGCCGCAATGTAATCAAACAGGGTGCCGATATCCTGGGCTGGCCTTTGGACGAGCTGATGGAAAAAACTATCGCCGCTATGCGTGTAGACGAAGCAGCCATCAACGAAGTCTGCGATAAATTATGAGGCGCACAGTCTTAATCTGCTCGCTGCTGCTCAGCCTTGCAGGCAGCAGCTTTGCAGCTGCAGCTGAGGAGCTGCCAAATTATGCTACGCAGCCTGCTGTAGTTTCCACCTCTCCGGCTCAACCGGCTGAGCCTACGGAAGCAGAAAGCAGTATTGACGCATCTGCTGCAGACAGCACCGTCAACACTGTACCGGCAACGCCAAAGCAGGAGGAAGCCGTAGCTACCGAAGCAACAGCAGCAGAAGCTGCAAACGCTGCAGCCACGCCTCCCGTTATCAGCAATGAGCCTGTGCCGCCTGCAGATAAGCCAAAGCCTAAACCAAAGCTGAATCTGGTAGGCAAGCCGCCGCTGCCCAGGCAGTTCATGCGTACGCCACAGGCAAGCGATTTCATTAGCGTCAGCAGTGAAGCCGGCGGCTATAGTATGGCCGTGCCCAAGGCCTTCGGTAACAATCCGCTGGCAGACCTGCCGCAAGCCGAAGGAGCTATGCTGGTGCGCACTGCCAGCAACATTCTGATGTTGGCAGCAACCGTGCTTGACCCTGCGGATACTGCAAGCTTTAAGGCAACAGAAGCTCTGCCTGTCTATGAAAATGCCAAAGTATACTGGCAATGGCAGCATGGCAATCAGTTAATTTGGACCTGCCGCCTGAGTGCCCACAATGATTATCACGGCAACAAGCTGCTTTTGACCGCAGAAGCTCAGCAGAACGGCAAAACCTACCAGTTGCTGTACGTAATGCCTTCGCTGCAGGCAGATAACTATCTGCCCCAGGCCATTTATTCCTTAGACAGCTTTAAACTGAATCAGCCATAAAGAAAAATCCTCCGACAGCTCGCCAGCTGCGGAGGATTTTCTTCTTTCTCTCTCGTTAATTATGAGTCCGGGGACATTAGCTTTGTTGGGACATTGGCTAAAAGCATGGGGTGTTAAAGGTTAAGAAGAAATAAGCAGAGGGATAACACCATATGCAGACAAACTGTATAACTACGAGAATTTCTATGCAAATTGACTTTTAAAGAAAGGCTTTTTTAGTTAGCTCAGCTTTTTCAGATAAGCTTGTCCTTTTTCATGCTCGGACATAAACTGGAACAGGTAGAGGCCGCACAAGAATAAGAAGATGTTAGGCAGGAAAGGCACATACTCCAGCGAGACAAAATCTGCACCGGGCAGCCCCAGCCATACGTTCCAGTCACCGTACAGGAAGGACGGCAGATGTCCAATTATCTTACCCTGCCATATGATCACGCCATCGGTAAGATGCCTTGTCAAATCATAGGCTATTGCAGATAACAGCCAACCGCAGGAACCGGGAGACTTCTGCAGCCACCAATGAATAGGCTGCACTACCAGATATGCCAGACCAAGGAAGGTAAAGATGCCGAAATAAATCGGATGCTGCGGTGTGAAGATATAGGTGCAAAGCGAAATTGCAGTTCCTACACCCAAAAGGCCCAATCCCCATTTGAGGTAATTGCTGCCCTGGCTGAAGGTCATACCGCACAGAACCACAATGCTCCACAGCGTCAGCCGCTGCCACCAGGCATAATCCCAAGCAGGATTAGCACCCTGAGCAACATTAATATTATACAGGAAGTAGAAAACTGCCAGATTTAAGAAGGCTGCAGCCTTGAGTGCGTTCAGCACCCGGTACTGCTTCTTTGCTGCTTTGCTTTCTGACTGCTTATACATTTTTGCTAATAACTTTTCCATAATACTTACCTCGCTTTCATCTTGGGAGGTGAAGCGCCGCGCAAACCTTAGGGAATATTTATTATTCCCTGTAGTTATAATATAAACTATTCTGTCAGAATTTTCAAGAGGTCAAGTTATAACGTTTGGGCATGCGGTAATTAGTTTTATATAAATTATGCTTTATTAGAATATTAATAATGCATCGCAGGAATAACTATGCCCTGAAAAAGCCAAAAACAGCAGAGGAACTGTAAACATCATTACACTTTCTCTGCTGTTTTGTAACCTAGCTTCTTTTTTTATTTTTTACTTTTCTACACTAAAGGTGTTAGTTAATGCCGCAAAATCCTCCAGGCTGAGTGTTTCCGCTCTGCGCTTGCCGTCTACGCCGGCACGCTGCAGCCACTGCGCACACTGCTCGGAGTTGATGCCCATATTCTTCAGCGAATTGCTGAGCATCTTGCGTCTGAGGGAGAAGGCTGCCTTAACCACGCGGAAGAACAGCGCTTCGTCGCACACCTTTACCGGCGGCTCAGAGCGGCGCTTGCACACAATAATAGCCGAATCAACAGCCGGTGCGGGAATAAATGAGGTCGGCGGTACGATAAACGCTATCTCCGGCTCGGTATAATACTGGATAGCTACCGAAAGCGCACCATAATCTCTACTGCCCGGTTTGGCAGCCATGCGTTCGGCAACCTCCTTCTGCACCATAGCAACTAAGCGTTCCATAGGCAGGCGCTTTTCCAACAGGGCAAAAATAATCGGCGTGGTAATATAATACGGCAGGTTAGCGCATACCTTAAATTCCGGTGCTGCCACCGTTTCCATAATATTTACCTGCAGGATATCGCCATTGACGATGCGAACATTGTCATAGCCTTCCAACGTAACATCCAGTACCGGCAGCAGGCGTTTATCCAGCTCTACTGCCACAACGTCGGCACCGCTTTCTGCCAGCCCCTGCGTCAGCGTACCGATGCCCGGGCCTACCTCCAGCACCTTATCTGCCGGGGACAGCTCTGCCGCTTCTACAATACGGCGCACAATATTTTCATCAATCAGGAAATTCTGCCCCAGCTTTTTATCGGCACGCAGCTTAAAGCGGTGCAGAATATGATTCGTTACCTGGGGAGAAGCAATAACGGGTTTATTCACTCTTCACTCTCCAATTTTTCTAAAGCAGCCGTAAATTCTTCACGGCTCACTCCATAATGATTCAGGCGTTCCAAAAAGCGTTTGGCATTTCCATAGCCTATACCAAGCTCGGCACCCAGCGCATCACGGCGTGCAGAAGCACTCTCGCTGCCGTTCAGATTATTTTGGAATAAATCGCGCATAGTAAATTCCTGCTGCGGACGATATTCATGGTGACGCACCTTAGCCAGAGCTTCCAAAATCGCCTCCGGCTGCGCCTGCTCCACGCCTACGTCATTATTGGCAGTTGCCTGACGCTTGGGAATAAACGCCTGCCCTGCTTCCGGAAAGCGCTCTGTCAAGAAGCGGCGAATGCGTTCACCGGCACCGTCAGGATCAGTCAGGATAATTATCCCGCGTTTTTTATACGCAGCCTCAATCTGGCGCAGAGTATATGGTGCCAGCGTAAAGCCGCCGGTTTCGATAGTATCGGCCTCCAGCGCCTTCCCAATCGCTACCGTATCCATTTTTCCTTCTACTACGAGCACTTCCTTAAGCATCAGATAAATTCCACCTTAATCAGCTAAAATATAAATATCTACATCGCGTCTGCCCCACTGGATAGCACGATGATAATCATTAAAGAACAAATCTACTCTGTGGTGAACCATATCGCCACCGGTATCACCGGCCATAGCGATACCATAACCGGGGATATACATTTTTGTATAATACGGAATGAAGCGCGGGTCAACAGCCACAATACCTTCATACGGAACGAGGCCGATAGAAGTACGGCTGCCTGTTGCTACATAAGCAGAGGCATGGGCACTGATTTTTTTCGTATAGCGCTTATAGCCCTCAGGAGTATAGACGCTCATCGCCATACCCTTGCGGATAACCTTTGTTTCCGGCTCAATCAGCACATGACGTGTCAGCTCCTGTACGGAATGACTGCCATCACCGTTTTTCACCTTTTTGGAAACAACCTTCGCTGTACCGGCCTTGCCTTCAACATGTATCTTTTCCGTACCGAAGTTCAGACTGTAATCGTCCTCATACTTCACTGGAATATCTACACTCGCTTCACTGAATTGCAGCTCCTCATCGGCATTCAAAATATAAACCTGCATGCCTTCCTTGAACGGCTCATGCACATCCGGATAAACACGCTCCTTTTTGTAGGAGATGCCCAAATCCTTCAGCGCTTCGCCTACAGTCGGCTTGCAGCTTTTGTATTCTACCGTTTCATTGCCACGGATAACAGTAAAGGGCTTGCCGCGCAGTACCTCAATCACACTGCCGTTCTGTACCCTTTTGGTATTCTGCAGCTTCCAGCCATCGCCCTTCTCCAGGACAATGCCGGCCTCCTGCAAAATTTTGCCAGGCTTTACTGCATTAGTACGCACTTCCTTGGTCTGACCATCATAAAGAATAGTCACCTGCTGTGAAATATCAAAACCGGTCAGGAAGGGTACCATCAGCATAAGGATAACGGCAGATAATAAACAATTTAAATGTAATCTGCATATATGCTTAATCATAAAAACCTCCTTAATCCGATAATTATTTTAACATAAAACAGCAGGAAGCGTCAAATCCGTGACATTTACAGCATTTTCGCGTATCTAAAATGTATAATTTGTTAGCATATAGACTACTTATATTCTAACATTTTCCCGTCCATTGAGATTATTTAACAGCAGGCTCATAGAATTTTTTCACCTGCTCCGTATAACTGCCATCCTGATTATACATAATCAGCGGCGGCAAAACATCCAAGCCGTAGCTGCCACCCTTCTGCATTTCCATCAGGAAAATCCAGGCAGGCTTATCAATTTTGGAATGCACCCATTGCAAACGCTTCGGCTGCAGGCCATATTTCAGCGCCAACCGCATGCTTTCGGCAAAGCGCTCCGGCAGCTGCACCAAAGCAAAGCGTCCGCGATAGCGCACAGCAAAGGCCGCCGCCCGGAAAAAATCCTCCAGCGTCGAGGTAACCTCGTGGCATGCAGCAGTGCCTACCTGGCGCACGTTGCCGCTGTTGCGGTAGGGCGGATTGGCAGCCACCAAATCCATGCTCTCCGGCTGCAGCAGCTGCTTGTAATTGCGCAAATCACCGTCTATAACAGTAACCTTATCCTGCAAGGAATTATCCGCAACGCTTTGGCGTACCAGCTTTGTTACCTGCGGATTGCAGTCCAGTGCCGTCACCTCTGCGGCACCTCTGCTTTCCAGCAGCATACTTATAGCACCGGTACCACAGCCCAGCTCCAACACCTTAGCCTTACGCACGACATGCGGAAAGTTGCCTAAAAACACAGCATCCGTAGTATAGCAGAACTCTTTGGCATCCTGCCAGATTTTATAGCCGCAGCCCGGCACATAATCACAGCGCAGGCTGTTTTCCTGCTCAGACATTGTCAGCCTGGGAAGCATCTACAAGCTCTTCCCACTCCACCTGAATAGTATTATCCGGAGAAAGCTGCACGGCAGCGGTACGTTCCTTGCGGTTAATGCCTACTACCTTGCCTTCGCCCATAGTAGTCACTACCTTGCTGCCCATCTTGGGAATTTCAATACGCTCGCGACGACCTCAGCCGTTGCAGCCATGCTTGCAGTACATATGGTTTTCATACTTCAGGCAGCACATCAGACGACCGCAGATGCCGGAAATCTTCGTCGGGTTCAAAGACAGGCTCTGGTCCTTGGCCATGCGGATAGAAACAGGCTCAAAATCGCCTAAGAATGTTGCACAGCACAGCGGACGGCCACAGCTGCCGATACCACCCAGCATCTTGGCCTCATCGCGCACACCGATCTGGCGCAGCTCAATACGGGTACGGAAAACAGCTGCCAGATCCTTAACCAGCTCACGGAAGTCAATGCGTCCGTCAGCAGTGAAGTAGAAAATAATCTTATTCACATCAAAGGTAAACTCTACATCAATCAGACGCATGGGCAGACCATGATTTTTGATTTTGCGCAGGCAGATATTGAACGCTTCCTTTTCACGGATTTTGTTTTCTGCCAGCTTCATGTCATCATCAGCTGTTGCTTTACGCATAACCGGTTTGAGCGGGGAAACAATCTGCTTGTCTTCTACCTCACGCGGTCCGATAACAACCTCGCCGTATTCCACACCGCGCGCTGTTTCCACGATAGCGAAATCACCCTTTGCTACACCTGTTTCCGCCGGGTCAAAATAATATATCTTGCACGCTTTTTTAAAGCGAATGCCTACTACTGTCGGCATAAAATATCACTCCTTATAAATTTTATCTATTTTAAGCGCCATGGTTTCCAATGCCGTTTTCATACCGACACTGCTCACCAATGCGTCATATGCTTCCTGTACAATCACTAAAGCCTGCTTCAGCGCCGACAGTTGCCAGCCGCTGCTCTGACTTTTAAGCTCATCCAGTAAATCTATATTATATATTCTATCATAAAGCTGCAATTTGCACATCATTAAATCGCGCAACAGCAGCTGCCACAGCTGCACAAGCAGCAGTGCCTGCTCACGCTGCAGCTTTTTGTCCAGCCATCTGCGGCCGGCCAGATAATTCATCGGCATCGCCAAGGGCAAAGCCTCCAAAAAGGCTGCCGCCTGCTTACGGCATTCAAATACATCCAGCTGCCCCTTGGCTGCAGCTAAATTCAGCGCCAAGCCGATTGAGCCTTCGCTGATACGCGCCAACACCGCGGCCTTGGCAGGCTCTATCTGCCTTGCCTGCAGCGCCTGTTCCACCAGCTGCGGCTCGATTGCCTGAAAACGCAGCTGCACCACACGCGACATAATAGTCGGCAGCAGCCTGTTGACATTAGCTGCCAGCAAAATAATCACCCAGCCGGCCGGCGGCTCCTCCAACAGCTTCAAAAAAGCATTGGCGGCCGCAGGCACCATGGTATCCGCATCCTCAACAATGCACACCCGCGTCGGTGACATCACCGGTGCCAGCACCGTTTTGGCGGTCAGCTCCCTGATCTGGTCGATAATAATCGTATCTCTTAAACGGTCTTTTTTATCATCCCATTCGTGCTGCACCAACACAAAATCCGGATGACTCAAATTGCCGTCCTGCAGATTCATCAGGCGACAGGCCTCGCAGCCATCTGTTCCGCTATGGTTAAAGCAAAGCAGTGCCTTGGCAAATTCCAGAGCCAGTGTACGCTTACCCAAGCCGGCTGCACCGCTGAACAGCAATGCGTGCGGACGCTCCTTGGCCTGCAGATAGTTCTGCAGAAATTTTTTCTGTTCTGTGTGGCCGATAATATGCTCCCACATTTTATTTCTCTCCGCTGATTACTCTGCCGATGGCCTGCAGCACCTTCGCCGCAACCTCCTGCTGACTGCCTAAGGCATCAATCACCTGCAAGCGTTGCGGCTCTGCCTCGGCAAGCTGCAGAAAGCCTGCACGCAGACGCTGCTGAAATTCTAGCCCCTGCTGTTCATAACGGTCCTGCACACCACGCTGCTGGCGACGCGCCAGCAATTTTGCCGGGTCAGCATCAAAAACAAGCGTCAAATCAGGCTCCAAGCCTCCGGTAGCAAAGGCTCCCAGTCGGCGCAGCTGTGCAATCTCCTCCGGAGCTTTGCCCTGCGCCAGTCCCTGATAAACCAGCGTTGAATCATTGAAGCGGTCACAGATAATAATCTTGCCTGCTTCCACCGCCGGACGCAGCAGCTTGTCGACATGCTCGCTGCGTGCTGCCAGATACAGCAGCGTCTGCGTTGCCGTTGTCAGCGGCAGCTCCGGGTCAAGCACCAAAGCACGCACCTTTTCTGCCAGCTGTGTGCCTCCGGGCTCGCGGCTTTCCAGTACATCATAGCCTTGTTCGCGCAAGGCCTGCGCTGCCAAATGCTGCTGGGTAGTTTTCCCCGCTCCGTCTATTCCTTCAAATGTAATGAAAAATCCTCGCATTTTATTTACCTCAATCCGCAATAATACGTATCGTTTGTAAGCTGCTGTCCGCAGGTCCGCTTACCGGCAACCCCAGCTCCTTCTGCGCTCTGCAGTAGGCAATAATCTCTTCTGTTACCAGCTCACCAGGCAGCAGTACCGGTATTCCCGGCGGATAAAAGCTCACCTGCTCGCCGCAGATTTTGCCTGCAGCCTGCGCCAACGGCACCGCCTTTTTCGCACGATAAAACACGTCGCGCAAGGGCAGAACTGCCTGCGTCTGCGGCACCTTCGCTGCCGCTGCCAGCTGCAGCGGCGCACGCTTCTGCGCCTGCATTTTATTCAGTACAGCGGCAATTCTTGCCAACGCCTCGTCATAATCCGTAGTAACATCTGCATAGGTCACCAAAAAGAGCACATTATAGGCATCTACAAGCTCAACAGCAACTCTTGCCTCACGGAAAAGCTCACCAACCTCTACGCCGGTATAGCCCCAGGCTGCAAAGTTGACTGTCACCTTCGTGCTGTCCAGCTGCAGTCCGCCGCAATCTGCCGTCTCCATTACACGCAGGCCGCTATAGGCGGCACACAGGCTGCGCAGCTTGGCAGCAGCCTGTACAGCCGCCGCCGCCATCTCTCCGCCGTAGGCCTGCACCTGCGCTCTGGCAGCATCCAGTGATGCCATCAGCAGATAGTTGGGACTTGTCGTCGTCAAAAGGCTCATCACATCAGCCGCACGCTGCAAATCAAGACGTGCTCCCTGCACATGCAGCATACTGCACTGCGTCATCGCGCCCAAAATTTTATGCGTACTCTGAGCACAGGCATCAGCACCGCACTGCAGAGCGGATGGCGGCAAAAGCTCACTGAAGCCCAAATGCGGTCCATGCGCCTCATCCACCAGCAGCACTGCATTATGCGCATGGCAGCAATCGGCAATCGCCCGCACATCTGCCGCCACACCGTAATAATTGGGGCTTGTCAGCAGCACCGCCTTAATTTTGCTGTCCTGTGCTAGCGCCACCTCTATTTGCTGCACGGTAACCTGCATCTGAATTCCGAATTCAGGCTGATACTCCGGCTGCAGATAGACTGCTTCGATACCGCCCAAAACAAGTCCGCCGGCAACACTGCGGTGCGCATTGCGTGGCAACAGCAGCTTTTCCCCCGGGTTCAGCGCTGTCAGCAGCATGGCATGAATCGCCTGACTTGTACCGTTGACTGCCCAAAAGCAGGCATCACTGCCGTAGGTTTGCGCTGCCAGCTCTTGCGCTTCTTTAATATATGTTTCCGGCTCATGGATATCGTCCAGCTCGCTCATCAGCGACACGTCCATCTGCACGCTGCCACCCAGCTCCTGACGCAGCAAGCGCTGCATGCCGCGTCCTCCCTTATGTCCGGGAGTATGCATAGGATAGACGTCCTCACTTTTATATTGCAGCATCGCCTCTATCAAAGGCATGCTAATTTTATCTTTCATTATTTGCTCCCTCCGGCAAAGCTAAACTAATTTAGTACATCATTATATTTTATCATATTTAGCACTGCAGATATAGCTTTAAAGCAGCTATCCGCACAAATTTATTCTTTACGCTGCGCACGTCTGCACAAAAAAGAGAGGCCCGTGCATCACAGGACCTCTCTGAGTTACTATGCTTATTTTATCTTCCAGAATAATCTTTTCGTATTCGCCGTGGCAATTGCCGCCAGCTCCTCAAAATCCATTCCCAGCACCTGCGCCGCATTACGCGCTGTATATTCCGTATATCCGGGATTATTGCGCTTGCCACGGAACGGTACCGGTGTAAGATAAGGGCTGTCGGTTTCAAACAGCAGCAGCTCCTTAGGAATATACTGCATAACCTCACGCACCTTCTGCGCATTCTTATAGGTAGACGTACCGCCGAAGCCAAAGTAATAGCCACGCTTAGCCAGCTCCTTCGCCATCTCCAGCGAGCCGCTGAAGCAGTGGAACACTGCCTGTACGCCATGCACTTCCTTCTGGAACAGCTCCAGCATATCGCCGTGCGCATCCCTGTCATGAATAATCACCGGCAAATCAAACTGCTTAGCCAGGTCAATCTGCTCTAAGAAAATACGCTTCTGTACCTCCTTAGGTTCGTTTTCCTTCCAGTAATAATCCAGACCGATTTCACCTATTGCCACTACCTTCGGGTGCTGCGCCCACTCTGCCAGCTGCTGCAGATAATCAGCAGGAATGCCCTTTAAATTCTCGGGGTGCCAGCCAACCGCCGCATAAATAAACGGATACTTTTCAGCCAGCTCCACCGCAACAGCACTGCTGGTTGCATCACAGCCGGGATTGACGATGCCGTCCATATCCTGCTCCAGCTGTGCAATCAGCTGCTCTCTGTCCTCATTAAACGCTTCGTCATCTAAATGGGCATGCGAATCCCACAAACCAGTTCTGCTCATAATCTACCTCACATTCACAAAAAAGTTCAGATACAACTGCAAAAACAGCAGCATGCTGAACAAAATATAACGGAAAACCGCCGCCTTACGCGAATAATATTCGCAGCCCGGCAGGTAAAATTCTTTGGGATTTTGCGGATTATAAATAATTTTACGCGGCAGCTTCAGCGTAAAACCACGCTCCAACACATCGCCGCTCTTTTCCTTGGTTCCCTTGGCTTCATTCAAAGCCTCACTGTATTCCTTGTCGCCAACTTTATAAGTAAAAACAGGACACAGCTGCTTGCCGCGGCTCCAGCTGCTCTTATAGCCGGTAATCACCGCGCGCACCTCTTCCGTACACAGGCTGCTCAGCTTAGGGAAATAATTCTTCGTAAAGATGCAGACGATACCATACAAATAAATCAGCAGCGCCAGCTTCAGCGTCCAGGCCATGCCCTTAAACATGTAGAAGTCATAACCGGGATAATGCTGTCCCAGCCATGCATGCGGCAGGATATAGGGCACCATGCTGCTGAGCAGCACTAAAACCATGCTGATGCCTATACAAAGATACGGTCGCCAAAACAAGCGCGAAAATAGCTTTTCGGACACTGATAAGTCCTCCTTCCAAAACAAAAGACAATATGTTAATAGACGAAGAGCAGGCACTCCTCATCCGCCAAAACGTATCAGAGTGACTGCTCTAAATCTCAGAGTGCGTCAAGCACTTTTTTATTTTACACGACTGCCGGAAGCAAGATTTTGCGGGTCAACAAGAGCCAGATTGCCTTGTCCGTCGGAAGCACACAGCAGCATGCCGAAGGATTCGATACCCATCAGCTTAGCCGGTGCCAGGTTTGCTACAACAACAACGTTTTTGCCTACCATCTGTTCAGGCTCATAGTATTGGGAAATACCGCTGACAATAGTGCGTACCTCATCACCTATTTCTACCTGCAGCTTGAGCAGCTTTTTGGATTTCTTAACCTTTTCTGCTTCCAGAACCTTGCCTACGCGCAGGTCAATCTTCTCGAAGTCAGGGAAAGTGATTTCCGGTTTAATCGGCTCCATAGCAGGCTTTGCTTCTTCTGCCGGAGCAGGCGCGGGAGCTGCAGCCTTATGCTCATAGCGTTTGCCGCCGATGATGGTTGCGCCGTCTTCGGTAACCTCGATACGCGGATACAGAGGCTCGCCCTTGCAAACCTTAGTGCCGTTTGCCAGACCGCCCCATTCAGCATCAGCCAGCAGGAACTGCTCAGGCACAGCCAAGCCAAGCTGGGTGTAAATTTTCGGGCTGGTGGTCGGGATATACGGGCTGATTAAAATAGCTACGATACGCAGGGTTTCAGCCAGGTTATACATAACTGTCTTCAGACGGTCAGCCTTAGCCTCGTCCTTAGCCAGAATCCACGGAGCGGTTTCGTCGATATATTTGTTTGCGCGGCTGATTAAAGCCCATACGCCCTTAATTGCAGTGTTGATTTCCATGTTGTCCATAGCCTTAACATAGTTAGCTACGGTTTCTTTAACGAGAGCCTTCAGCTCATCATCAATCGGTTCGCTAGCACCGGTATCGGTAACAATACCGCCATGATATTTTTCAATCATGCTTACGGTTCTGTGCAGCAGGTTGCCCAGGTCGTTGGCCAAATCTGCATTTACACGGGTAATCAGTGCATCACGGGAGAAGTTGCCGTCGCTGCCCAGGTTGATTTCACGCAGCAGGAAGTAACGGATAGCATCAGCGCCGAACTCATCAATCAGGCCCAGCGGGTCGATAACGTTGCCCTTGGATTTGGACATTTTATCGCCGTCAACTACGAGCCAGCCATGACCGTAAACCTCTTGCGGCATTTCCAGACCCATAGCGTGCAGCATGATTGGCCAGATAATGGTGTGGAAGCGCACGATTTCCTTGCCTACCAGATGCAGGCTTGCCGGCCAGTATTTGTGGAAGAAGGCATCATCGGTGCCGTATTTAATGCCGGTCAGATAGTTCAGCAGAGCGTCGAACCATACATAAACAACGTGTTTTTTGTCAAACGGAACAGGAATACCCCAGTCAAAGGTGGTACGGGTAATGCACAAATCCTCCAAACCTTGCTTAACGAAATTGATCATTTCGTTGCGGCGGCTTGCCGGTTGGATAAAGTCCGGATGCTCTTCTATGAATTGCAGCCACCAATCCTGGTATTTGCTCATTTTAAAGAAGTAGCTTTCCTCTTCCATCTCCTCTACCGGACGATGGCAGTCGGGGCAGCAGTGGTTTTCATCCAGCTGACGCTCCAGCCAGTAGGATTCGCAGGGTACGCAGTACAGGCCCTTGTAATTTTTCTTATAGATATCGCCCTGCTCATAAATTTTTTGCAGTGCGTCCTGAACAACCTTATGATGACGCTCCTGGCTGGTGCGGATAAAGTCATTGTTGGAGATATTCAGCTCTTTCCACAGCAGCTTGAAGTTAGCAATAATTGCATCTACATACTGAATCGGGGTTACGCCTTTTTCCTTAGCCTTACGTTGGATTTTCAGGCCGTGCTCGTCACTGCCGGTCAGGAAGAATACATCTTCACCCTTCAGACGGTGAAAGCGTGCCAAGCTGTCAGCGATAGTTGTGCAATAGGCATGACCTATATGCAGATTGTCACTCGGATAATAAATTGGTGTTGTAATATAATAACTCGGTTTAGTCATTGTCAGACCCATCTCCTTCAGAAATTAGTTGATTATATAGCTCCCGTTTGGGGATTTTACGTTTTTTTGCTACCTGCGCCAAGGCAGCCTTTTTATCTACGCCATCAGCCATCAGCTTGCGCACCTCGTCAAGAGGTTCAAGCTCCTCCTCGGCTGCAGCGAAAGCACCGTCTCCGGCACCAAGCACCAGGCAGAACTCTCCGCGCGGCGAATTGGCCTCCAGCCACTCCAGACAGCCGCTGACCGTACCACGGTAGAATTCCTCATGCAGCTTCGTCAGCTCGCGTGCTGCCGCCAAAGGACGGTCGCCCCACGCAGCCAGGATATCCTTCAGCACCTCCACAATCCTGTGCGGTGCTTCGTAAAGAATAATCGTCGCAGGAATATGCTGCCATTGCTCCAGCTGCTCGCGTCTGTTACGCTTACTCTTTGGTAAAAAACCGCCGAAAAAAAACGGATATGTCGGCAGACCGCTGGCAATCAAAGCACATAAAGCAGCGTTGGCACCTGGTACAGGCACCACTCTGATACCATGAGCAATCGCATCATGCGCCAAAGCTTCACCGGGATCAGCAATTCCCGGAAAACCTGCGTCGCTTACAAGAGCAATATTTTTGCCTTCCAGCAGCTGGCCTAAAAGATATTCGCCCTGCTTGTCCTTGCTGTGCTCATCATAACGCACCAGGCGTCCTTTGATGTTGAAGTGATTTAAAAGCTGCAGCGTATGACGTGTGTCCTCCGCCGCAATCAAATCTGCCTCCTGCAGCATACGCAAAGCGCGCGGTGTCATATCCTCAAGATTACCGATAGGTGTAGCGCATAAATAAAGTGTTCCATATATATTATTTTGCTCTGCTGTCACAGCTCCGCCTCCTATCATTTAACGGTGGTCAGCAGGTGCAGTACATACTAACCCATAATATATTAATTTTATCACACACAGCGTGATAAATAAAGAAAAAACGCGTAACTTTCGTTACGCGTTCAGCTTATCAGTAAAAAGCTCGTCCGGATTTCCAACCGGGTGTAAATGTAGACTCGATAACAGCACATTTATTATTATAGCTGTCTGCCAGCCAGGAAGGATAATCAAAATACCAGGTATTCCAATATTCCCCGTTGATAAAGCACTTTTTGTAATAAATCCTGTCATTTTCCAGATAGGAAATAACATACCAGTCATCACCCTTAGCCTTATAGGCAGCAGACGGATGATTTTGGATATCCATATCATATTCATCGGCAAGCGTCATGCCCATATTATGACCGCCGCTGACAGTAAAGCTGGAGCCGTATTCATCCTTAAAAATGCAGCCGTCGCCATTAGTGCTCTCGAAGGCCTGATTGAAGTTTGCCGGGAGATTAATCGCAAAAGCAAATCTGTCATTGATATAGCGATAATAATCAGGATTATCCGTTGTAAATACTCTGACGTACTCTGCTGTTCCTTCGCTGGGCTCATACCATTGGTTTTTCAAAAAAACAGCGCTGGCTGCCGATACGGTAGCAGTAAAAATAAACATCAGCATCGACAGAAGCAGCAAGATTTTTTTCATAGCATTCACCATCCTTAAATGTATTCTCTGTACTTTAATTGTAACCTGCGCAGGAATTTTTGTCGAGATAAATTCTCATAGTAAAAATATTTCAAGCACGTAATTACTATGCAGTTCAGCGGAATATTTTTCTGCATTATTTTCAGTTAACAGGTGTATATTTCTTTTCCAGCAGACGCACAAAATAATGATAGGCTGCAAAAACGAAAACAGCACAACTGATCCATGCAATCGGCTCCGCCATACAGATGCCCTCATAGCCAAAGGGCACACTGAGATATATCGCCGCGATAGAACGCATGATAAGCTCCACCACACCCGAAAGCATAGGAATCATGCTGACACCCATGCCCTGGCAGGCGTTACGGTAAATAAAAATCTGACTGAGGAAGAAGTAAACAGGCACAGTATACATAATGTAAAGATGTGCGGCCTCCATAACCGTCGGTGACGGATTATCAAGGAAGATACCGATAACCTCTTCGCCGAAAGCAAAGACAACAACTGCGGCAAACAAGCTGAAGGCCAGCGTCAGCAGCGAGCAGCGGTGCACCGCATCGCGGATGCGGTCAAAGCGGCGAGCACCGAAATTCTGCGCCGTAAACACAGCCATAGCAATGCCGAAGGAAATCATCGGCTGCAGCGCCAGCTGCTCCACGCGCATTGCCGTAGTAAAGCCGGCAATCTGATCACTGCCGAACTTGTTGCAGACTGACTGCAAAATAATAATGCCCAAGCCCAAAACCGAAAACTGCACTGCCATCGGCAAGCCCATACGCAGATGCGCCCACAGCTCCGGCCAGTCTAAATTGAAATCACTGCGATGAATATGCAGCTGCGGAAAGCGCTTGTAAATATAAATTACGCACAGCACTGCTGAAAAAGCCTGGGCAATAACCAAGGCAAACGCACTTCCCGGTACACCCCAGCCAAAGCTGATGATGAAAACAAGTGCTAAAATAATATTCACTATCGAAGACACAATAAGAAAGTATAGCGGTGTTTTACTGTCACCCAGGGAGCGCATAATACCTGATAAAAGATTATACGCCATCATCGCCAACAGACCGTCGACAATAATCATTACATAGGCATAAGCATCCTCCATCAGCTCCGGCGGGATATTCATCATCACCAGCATCGGGTCGATAACCAAATGCATAATCCCCATAATGAGCAAAACAAAAAACAAGCTCAGCACAACGCAGGTAGCAATGCTGCGGCGCATTCCCTGCATATCCTGCGCACCGTAACGCTGTCCCGTAACAACGGTAAAGCCGTTGCTGAGACCAATCGTCAGCACCATCGTCAGCATAAACAGCGGTGATACCGCACCTACGGCAGCCAAGGCGTTAACGCCAATCGTCCGCCCGACAATAATAATATCGGCAATATTATACAGCTGCTGAAAAACATTTCCTATCAGAAGCGGCACCATAAATGGAATAATCAGCTTTAATGGTGCGCCTTCAGTCATATTCTGAAGCATAAAAAAAGAACCTCCTTTAGCTGCTCTCTCCCAAGCAGCAGTATCAGTCCGGTATTACAATATATATCACTGACTTATCAGTCAAAATATAGCACAATCAGGAAAAAAATACAAGACGTGCAGCAACACACGTCTTGTAAAATCTTATTCCATAACTACTCTATTGGAAATCTTGCCAATACCCTCAATTTCAACGGTGATTTCATCACCCTCATTTAAGAGCCCGGCACCAACCGGAGTACCTGTCAAAATCAGATCACCAGCATCCAATGTAAAGCTCTGAGAGATGTAGCTCAAGATTTCATAGGGATTATAAATCATATTGCTCGTGCGCGCATCCTGCTTAAGCACACCGTTGACATAAGAGCGGATGGATAAATCGCTGGGATCCAGCTCCGTTTCCAGCCACGGTCCCAAGGGACAGAAGGTATCAAAGGATTTACAGCGCAGCCACTGGCGCTCCTTGCGCTGCAGGTCGCGGGCCGTAACATCATTAGCACAGGTATAACCCAAAATATATTTAGGTACATCTTCTGCCTTAACATTCTTCATCCTCTTTTTCACGACAATACCCAATTCCGCGCCAAAGGCCAGCTCCTGCACCTGCTTCGGCCAGATGATATCCGCACCTGTACCGACAACGGTATGCGCAGCCTTAGAAAAAATACTCGGCTCGCGCGGAATTTCTACACCGAATTCTGCCGCATGCTTCTGGTAATTAAAGCTGACGCAGATAATCTGCTTCGGTACGCAGGGTGCCAGCAAGCGTACATCACGCATAGCAAAGGTTTCATCCGTTATCTGCCAGTATGTTTCCAAGGAACCATATACGCAACGGATAACATCGCCGTCAATAAAGCCTATACGCTTGTTGCCTGTCCGCAAATCCTCAAAACGCACGCATTTCATTTTAACCCCTCCATAATCTGCATCCTTCTCGCTTTAAAATAAACAGGTGTCAGTTCTGCCTGCGCTGCCAACGCCAGCGCCTCCTGCAATCTGCGCCCTACATGCTCCTTATAATGGGCGTCACTGCCAAGAGTGCAGTATTTGCCGCCAAGCTCACGGTAACGCTTGTACAGCGGCAGCAAGCCTGCTACCGCAGCAGCATCATCCAGGCGACGTGTATTGATTTCGATAGGCTTATTCTGCTCAATCAAAAGTAAAAACAGCTTATCGAATAATTCCGGTGCATCCTGCAGGCGCAGCTCACGCTCCGCTCCCTTATACGGCCAATAACGGCAGATATAGTCAATATGCGCAAACGCATCAAAATCTCGCTCCTGTTCCAGGCAGGTAATCGCATCATGCAAAAATTCTTCTACAATCTGCTGACGTGTGCGTCCCTTGTAGCAAGTCTGCTCGTATAAATCACGTCCGCCGATGCAATGGATAGAGGCCAGCACATAGTCAAACGGATGAGCCTGTGCCACCTTTTTATCCTCAGCTGCAGTATGTGTCTGCATGCCGATTTCAATGCCTATCAGCACCTTGTCGCTGCTCAGCGGCTGCAGACGCGCAAAATATTCGTCTATATCAAAGGTAAATGCTTCCGGATTAGTCGGATAATCATAATCCCAATGCTCTGTAATCGTTATACCAATTCCCTGCTCAGCTGCTGCGCCGATGGCATCAGCAAATTTCATTTCGCTGTCGCAGGAATAATCGCAGTGCATATGTGTATCATATATCATTTAGTGTACCTTCCTTCCGTAAATTATATTGTATCAAATTGCAATAAAAAAGCAACGGGGAAAGGCAGGATTTTTTGCTTAGTTAACGAGAAAATTACAAAGAAGTTAGCAGAGAGTAATCTCAAAGAAAAATTAAATTGTTCTTTGAGATTTTCTGAAGAGCTCTCTGCAAAATTCAATGTATCTTATACCTCGCCGTCGTCCATGATTCCCAGCTTACGCTTCCAGTAGCGGGAATAAATAGCGCCCAACGGATTGTGGGCCAGCAGACGGTCCTTAACTACCAGATTCGTTACCGGTCCTTCGGCATTCATATTGAAAATAGCATCGTGTCCAACGCACAGGCCACAGGAAATGTACAGCTCAACGCCCTTTTCTGCCAAAAACTTAGCTTGGAATTTAGGATTGCACATTGCTTCATGCTCCAGCTCCGGCTTAACCTGCTTCAGTCCCAGCTCTTTTTTGGGGAAGCTGCAGTTTTTGCAGCATACGCTGTAAAACTCAAAGCCCTGCTGCTTAAAATATTTAGCAATATAGCGTGCTTCCGCATTCAGACCGATGCAGAAGGACATGCCCAGCTTTTTGTAGCCCATAGCTTTGGCAAACTCCGCGGTTTCCTGCAGACGGCAGATATTGCTGTAGAACGTGCCTTCAACGTAGGCAGCAGCCTGCATGAGCTTCAATTCTTCCTCGGTATAGGCTTCCTTGACAGCCTCCAGGGGCACGCCTGTGCAGTTAACACCCTTGGTGTAGCAGGCATGTGTAGGACAATTAGCGCAATCACATTTCATTTTACATTTCTCCTTTCGCCAATAACCTTGTTAAGCCTATTGTAGCACAAACAGCAGACAGATTAAAAGAGCTGCCGCACTTTTTCGTGCAGCAGCTCCGGTAAAGCTAAAATATGAAATTAGAATTTACGTTGGTAGGAAATAGAAGCAATCTTAGTGAAGCTGTCGTAAGCATGAGCGCTCTTATAAGCATCGGTAGCATGACCTGCAAAATCCAGATTGCCGACATCCATCCAGCCCAAAGCAACAGCAACAGTCTGTTTCTTATCGTTGTAACGGGCACCGATGGAATAGGTACGGCGCAGACCGGTCGGAACCATGAAGTCACCGCCATTGTAAGGAATAGAAGATTCATCGAAAGCAAAGCCTGCCATAGCTGCATACTTATCGCTGAAGTTGTGTTCTAAACCGATAGCATAACGCCAGCCGTTGGACCAGTTTTTAGCAGAAGGAGAGCTTTCTGCTATATCAGGAATACCTACAAGCGATTTATCAAAATAAACATTCAAAGCATCATAGGTACTCCAGTTGGTACGAGTAGCTTTCAATTCCAGACGGGTTTTCTTGTCAAATTTATGGTTGTAACCGATATCCCAGCTGTCCGGCAGAGTTACCACACCATAAGCGTTGCCGAAAACGTCACCGCCACCCATTAAATCGGGTTTTGTATTATAACCTTTTAAATCTGCTTCTAAAGAATGCTTAATACGGCTGCGATAAACTACACCGATTTCGTTTTTATCATCAAAGGCATAGTTGGCAGCAGCATTCCAGCCCAAAGCATAACTTTCGCCTTCAATCTGAGTAGTGCCGTCGATAGTAGCAATCTTGGTTCCCACAGGCATTTTCATCTGCAGGTTTTTCTGCAGCTCCAGACCGACATAGTTGATTTCCGCACCAACTGCTGCGCTCCATTTTTTGTCGAACTTGTGCGCATAGGTCGGAGTAACGCTGACACCGTTCAGTTTAGAGAAAAATGCATTAGTAGATGCCTTGCTGGCACGCTCAAACTCGGATACCATGGCAAAGCGCGGGAAAGCGCCGATGCCGAACCATTCTTTATCATTAATCTGCCTTACGTAGTAGCTGCCTACTGCCCAACCGGCATGAACAACGTTTTTGCCGTCCTCAATTTCTTTGCCTGCACCATCATACAGCTTATAGTTGCCGTGCGGGCTCAGATAAGTGTAGCTGCTCTTCATTACCTCACCCTTTACTTTGGTGATAGAAGCAGGGTTGTAAGCCACGTTTGCAGCATCGTCCTCAGCAAACATACGCGCACCACCCATAGCAACGCCTTCAGCAGACCATTCGTTAATAGCAAAGCCTTCAGCGCCTGCTACCTGGGGTGCCAGCAGAGCTGCAGCTAAGCCTAAAGCTAAAAAGTTTTTATTCATATAAGTACATCCCTTCTCACATTTTTATTACCTGCTACTAATTGTAACAGATTCGTGAAAAGTGCGTACAAAATCTTTTAATCGCTCGTTTTAATTACTTAATTAAACTTTGAAAAGAACCCTTTTCATCCGGCTCCTCACCGGCAGCCTTCGCTGCCTCGCGACGGGCAAAATTGCGCTCCTGCAGGCGGCGTACATCCTCCAGCGTCGGCACATTATCCTTCTCCCACGGCTGGTACTGAATCGTAGTGCAGTGATGATACATCGCATATCTTTCCTTAGCATCTGCTGCAGCCTCGGCCTCAGCAAGAGCCTTTTGGGCAGCCTCGTTCACAGGGAAGGATTTGTAGGCATCTGCCAAAAGCAGCGCCGCCTTAGCATAATCGCCCTGCTCCGCCATGCTTTCCGCAATAAACTTCAGTGCGTGGAAACGGTACGGATTAACACCTTCCACAGCCTTTTCCGCCTCCAGCATTGCTCTCGCCTCGCTCAATGCAGCATCCTCGGCGCCGCAGGAACGCTGCATCTCCAGTCTGCGCGCCCAGATAGCACCACGATCTGCACTGCGGAAAACCTTCTTATACTCACGGCACAGTCTGTAGGCTTCATTCAAATAAATAATCGGTGCATCACCGGTACCGGTCAAGCGCCAGACGATTTCGGCAATATCACGCAGGCACAGCACCTTATGCTCTGCCTCACTGAGTCCGAACTCCGGTGCATCCTCCATATCCGGCTGCACATCCTTTACGGTTGCCAGCACCGCCATAGCTCCCTCGATATCCTTTAAAATCATCAGCATACGTCCTACGTTGCTGCGGCATTTCCAATCATCATAATCGTTTATCAGATTCAACGGTATAGGGTAATCACAGCTTGCTACCTTCTGTACATAACCTTGCCATTCCTGTTTTTCCATTTCAGTATCCTCCTCAATCTGTTATATATTCTACTCAAATTATCTGCGCTGCCGCCGTCTTTGTCAAGCGTCAACCTGTACAGGAGTAATAATATTAATGCTTATATGTTATCTGTCATAGCTTATCAACCTTTTATATTCCATTTGGTTATAATGTAAATGCTTAATCGCTATTTGACTATAAAATTTAAAGTAGTACAATAACTCTACTAGAGAGAAAGAAGATGTATAAAGCTATGAGTTTTCCCCTATTATTACGTGGCTTCGTGGTTCTGGGCGTCATGCTGATGCACACCACCTGGTACTTCAGCCACGCTCACGCGGAATCATGGGTCACTATTTCCGAAATGCTGCTGGATATTATTTCCCTCTTTGCCGTACCCCTGGTAATGTTTGTTTCGGGATATATGTTCATCAGCCACAATCGCCATGCCGATTATTATAAGTGGTCCTTCTTCCGCAGAATGTTCCTGTCGGTGCTTTCGCCGTATTTGCTGTTTTCGCTATTGTATTTGGGCGGTGCCTGGTTTTTCAGCAATGCCAGCTTCACGCTTAAGCAGGCAGCTTATCTTATTATCACCGGCAGCAGCGCTGTTCACATGGCCTTTTTCCGGGCGTTATTTGGTTTTTATGCTATCTATCCGTTGCTATTGCGTTATTTTAACCGTTGCCGCTTGCATCACAGGCTGCACCGCTTTATTATTCAGGTAATCCTGCTGCAGCTGTTCTGGAAAATCTGCAACAATATCAGCTGCAGCAATCAGGCAGTTATCCTAACGCTGGAGATTACCACTTTTCTGCGTTATATCGCCTACTTCTCCTTCGGTATGTTGGCCTATATCTACCATAAAAAAATGCTGCGCTGGATTGACACCCATCACGTTCTTTTGATGACAGGCTTCATCCTGAATCTGATTTTAATCGGCGGCTGCTGGTTTGCCAAATATTACCTGCATATCCTGCCGCTGCTGGAATTTGTCTGCTTCCCGCTCAACCTGTTTTTGTACAGCATCATTATCGCTATGCTCTTCCGTTATGCCTGCACTTTGGAATCACAAGACAGCCTCAGCAAGCGCTTTATGATGTATCTGGGCAACTATTCCTTCGGTCTATTCTTGATTCACATAATCTACATGTATGTCGGCAGCGAGCTGCTTACACTGCTGCATATGTCACCGCAGCAGCTCTGCTTTTATCCGCTGCTCTTCATCATTATGCTCAGCCTCAGCCTGCTGACCATGGAAGCACTGGCGCGTGTTTCCTGGGGCCATTATTTCATCGGCCATGTAAGCCGTCTGTAAAAAGTTTTCTTCTTATTCCCCATATATTGTAAAACACCACTTGCGTTTGCAGGTGGTGTTTTTGCTTACATCCTCAAATCAAAATCTCTTCTTGTACGCCTCTCCCCAGTCACGCATAGCCTCCAAAACAGGCTGCAGACTGTAACCAAGCTCAGTAAGCGTATATTCAACACGTGGCGGCACCTCAGCATAAACCTTGCGCGTCAACAGGCCGCTGGCTTCCATCTGCCGCAACTGTGATGTCAACACCTTTTGGCTGACTCCGTCCAAAGATTTTTTCAATTCGCCAAAGCGCTTTGTTCCCGTCAAAAGGTCGCGCAAAATCAGCACCTTCCATTTATCACTGATTAAGGTCAGTGTAGTTTCTACCGGACAAGCCGGTAAAGCATCACTCATTTCATGCAACATTTACAGTCACTCCTTCAGCTCCTTGCTGTATATCCATGTTTCCTGTACACCCAGCTGAGGCAGAATATTATTCGTAAAATGCGCTGCTTCACTATAACCACGCTTGCGGTAATATTCATAATCGCAGGTAGCATCCGCCCATAAATAGAGCTTTTTAACGCCATTTTTCTGCGCAATCGCTTCCACATTATGCAGCAGCTTGCTGCCAACACCGCTTTTCATACTCAAAAACAGGCACAGCAGCAAATCCTCCGGATTTGCCAACGCCCTCACCTTTTGTCCGTTATAAGACAGATAACGCAGATAATCGTAAACAAGATCCTGCTCCTCGCATGCAAAATGCTGCAGGCTTTGCTTTAGCCAGAACTGGGAATTGTCACGCTCACTCAAGGGCGCCGCCAGCAAAAAGCCCTGCATGCCGTCTTCATCAGTCATTTTTAAAGAAAAGGCCTCACTGCGATAATAATAACGTACCATCGCCTCGTACAGCACATCCTTCAAGCCATCATTAATCAGCGCCATCTCATCACCCCATGTCAGCTTAGTGAGATGGGAGGCACAGGAAATATCCTGCGGGGTAAAATTTGATAACATTTATGCTTCTCCACTTCAATAATCGAATTACAACACTTGCATAATCAGTTTTTAAGTGTCTTAAACATTCTTTTTAACTCTATTTTAAGCTATCCTCATGAAATATGCAACTACTGCATATTTCATGAGGATAATAGAAAAAAGGGCTTATTTTCATATTAACACTATAACATTTCGCTTAGACAGTTTTCAGCAAATCATTACATTATTTTCCATTCCGCCCCCCACCTTGACAATCCCCTCACTAACGCAATATAATTATCTTTGGTAATTACTTTTGGTAATCATTTATAAAGGAGAATCATCATGACACATAAACTGCCTATCGAAGCAATCAAAACTCTGCTCATCGCCTGCCACGAAGCAAAGCGTGTAGTAGAGCTGCAGCCGCCTCTGCCGGAAGGCTTAACTCCCGGTAATCTCAAAGTGTTGGACTACATTGAATATCTGGAACGCACCGCACAGCCTCCCAAGGTCAGCGACATTGCGGACCTGCTGCAGGTAACGCGCCCCGGCATCACTCGTCTGGTAAGCGAGCTGCAGGCAATCAATGTTATCGAAAAAATCAGCGATGATCAGGATAAACGCATAGTCAGACTGCGTATGACAGACGCGGGACGTAAAATTCACGCCTATTACATTGAGCAATATCACAGCTGGCTGGCAACACAGCTTACCGATATCAGCGAAGCAGATATCAACACCACTGCTGCCACCATCGCCAAGCTCTACCAAGCCATGTCCACCCATAAACCTGCGCTGCAAGGCCAAGCACCCGTTATCATGCATAGTGAGGAGAAAAATAATGACTGACAGCTCTGCGCGTGTGCTGGATGCACGCTTACTATTATCAATTATCGCCGCCGGCATTATGTCCTTTAGCGGCGTGGTTGTCGAAACCGCTATGAACGTTACCTTTCCCACGCTCATGCACGAATTTAATATCGGCACCTCACTCGTACAATGGATAACCACCGGCTATCTGCTGGTGTTGGCACTGATTATCCCTACATCCGCCTACCTTAAACGCCGTTTTGCAACGCGCAGCCTGTTTACTGCTGCAATCAGCAGCTTTCTTGCAGGCACACTGCTCGCCGCCTGGTCACCTTATTTCAATATCCTGCTTATCGGCAGATTGCTGCAGGGCATCGGTACAGGCATTGCCCTGCCGATGATGTTTAACATTATTCTGGAGCAGGTTCCCGGTGAACGCCTGGGCTTTATGATTGGCATAGCCTCGCTTATCACCGCCATGGCACCGGCTGTCGGCCCTTCTCTCGGCGGTATGATCGTCAGCTGCTTCGGCTGGCGGATGATTTTTGTCAGCCTGCTGCCATTTTTACTGCTTTCTGCCATCTTGGGTATCAAAAATATCCGTCAGGCAGGCAAGCTGGAGCAAACAAGCTTTAACTTCGGCTTATACCTTTTGCTTATCATCGGCTTCAGCAGCCTGATTTTTGCCACCAGTATTGCCTCCGACTTCGGTTGGTTCAGTATCGAGGTGCTGGCTCTTTTCGCAATCTGCCTTATTGCTTTGACTGCCTTCTATAAGCAATCATTAAACAGCAACGCGCCGCTTTTACGTGTAGAAATTTTCCGCTATCTTCCGTATACGCTCAGCACTGCCAGTCTTTTGCTCGTCGGCTTTATCTGTTTAGGACTAGGTTTTTTAATTCCCAACTATGCACAGCTTGTTTCGCATACAGATGCCTTCACCGCAGGCTGTCTGCTGCTGCCCGGCTGTATCATCGGCGCTATGCTTGCGCCTATCAGCGGCAGGCTGTTGGACAAGTTCGGTGCCAAACGCCCGATTTTACTAGGCAATGCATCCATTCTCGTATCCGTCATCTGCTACAGCCTTTATCCGGGCGAGCTGAGCTCGTTGCTCTTCATTGTGTTCTATCTGTTCTTTGCCTTCGGCCAAGGTTTTTCCATGGGAACGATTATGACCAATGGTCTGAGTCAGCTGCCGGAAGAGCTGAACGCCGACGGCAACGCAGCCATGAATACGCTGCTACAGCTGGCAGGCGCAGTAGGTACGGCAGTTATCAGTACGATTGTTGCGACCGCACAGGCTGCGGACCCGTCAAATATCGCGCATGCTACTATGCTTGGCAGCAGACATGGTTTCTTTGTGCTTGCTGTCAGTGCAGTGCTCATCCTTTGCTGCTCCTTAAAGGTGTTCGCTCTTATTAAAAATAAACAGCTTGCTCACGCTTAATATATTGCGTTCTATTACAGATACAACAAAGCCTCCCTCGCGAAGATGCGCCGGGAGGCTTTTTATATCAAAAACATTATGCCGGCATGTCAAAAAGGCCGCTTCCTGCATCTGATGCACAGGTAAGCGACCTTTTAATATTTCCCTTATTTTTAATTACTGCAAGCCACGCAGCTTTTATTTTTCTATGCTGCGTTTACGGCTCACATTCTTTCCCTTATTTTTCGCAATCCGGACAGCTGATTTTTTTCTGTATGCTGTCCTTACCGGATTACGCTCTTTCCCTTATTTTTGTTTATCGTAATCCCGGCAGCTATTTTTTTCTGTACGCTGCCTTTAGCGAATTACGCTCTTTCCCTTATTTTTATTTTCTGCACTAAAAGTGCTTATAAGCTGTTGATTATTTTTTCTTCAGGAAGCTCATCATGCCACGCAGTTGTGCGCCAACTTGTTCAGCCTGGGTTGCTGCAGCACGACGACGCATAGCGTTGAATTGCGGACGGCCGCATTGGTTTTCCAGCAGCCATTTCTTAGCAAAGGTACCATCCTGAATTTCAGCCAGAACCTGTTTCATAGCAGCTTTGGTTTCAGCAGTGATGATGCGCGGACCGGTTACATAGTCGCCGTATTCAGCGGTATCGGAGATGGAATGACGCATTTTAGCCATGCCGCCTTCATACATCAGGTCAACAATCAGCTTCATCTCATGCATGCATTCGAAGTATGCACTTTCAGGCTCATAACCTGCTTCTACCAAGGTTTCAAAGCCTGCGTTCATCAGAGCGCAAACGCCGCCGCAGAGAACTGCCTGCTCGCCGAAGAGGTCGGTTTCGGTTTCTTCACGGAAGGTGGTTTCCAGAGCGCCTGCACGGGTACCGCCAATGCCCTTAGCATAAGCCAGAGCCAGGTCGTGAGCCTTGCCGGTCGGGTTTTGATAAGCAGTTACCAGAACAGGAACGCCGCTGCCTTCGGTATAGGTACGACGAACCAGATGGCCGGGGCCTTTAGGAGCAACCATGAATACGTCTACATCAGCAGGAGGAACAATCTGACCGAAGTGAATGTTGAAGCCGTGTGCAAAAGCCAAAGCATTGCCTGCCTCCAGATTCGGAGCAATATCTTTTTTATATGTAGCAGCCTGCTTTTCATCCGGAATCAGCATCATGATGATATCAGCAGCCTTAGCAGCTTCTGCGGTAGTCATAACCTTCAGGCCGGCAGCTTCTGCCTTAGCTTTGGATTTGGAGCCTTCATACAGGCCTACAACTACGTTTACACCGCTCTCCTGCAGGTTCAGTGCATGCGCATGGCCTTGAGAACCATAGCCGATAATAGCAACTGTTTTGCCATTCAATAATTCCAGATTCGCATCGTTGTCATAATACATTTTAACCATTGTTATTACCTCTTTCTTTTCCCTTATTTTAATATACAAATTTAATAAAAAATTTCCCTTATTTATAGCTGTTTATCTGCATCTGTTAATCTTGACGAAGTCATCTACCGCAGCACCGGCTGCCACCATAGGCTCCACCAGATCTCCCTGCTCTACGATTACTTCAATCAGGAAGGGCTTGTCAGCCTCGCGCGCTGCCTTCAGCGCCTCCTGGAATTCCTTGCAGGTCGCTGCTCTGCGACCGCCTGCACCGCAGGAATGAGCAAAACCGATGAAGTCAAACTCGGTCAGCAGCGTATTGGAGTAATGCTCGTTGTAGAAGAGCTGCTGCCATTGACGGACCATGCCTAAGCAGCTGTTATTAATAACAATGCTGATTAGCTTTTTGCCTTCACGAGCTGCCGTATACAGCTCCATGCCTGTCATCTTGAAGCCGCCGTCACCGCAGATATGTACTACCTGCTTATCAGGCTCGGCAAAAGCTGCACCCAACGCGCCGGGGAGACCGAAGCCCATCGTACCGCAGCCACCGCTCGTCAGATGGTGACGCGGTTTATCAACAACTAAATGCTGTGCTGCCCACATCTGGTTCTGACCAACGTCAGTTACATAAATCGGATTTTCTCCTTCAAAGCTGCGGCTCAGCTCCTTCATCAGCCAGGGCGCTGTCAGTCGGTCACCTGCCAGCAGGCTGCGATCCTCTGTTGCATCCCAGGTCTTAATCTGTTGCCACCAGTCGGCATGCGCTGCCTTCTGCACTAACGGCAGCAGGCTTTGCAGTGTCTGTTTTACATCACCCATTACGGAAAGGCTTGTTGCTATATTTTTATCTATTTCCGTCGGGTCGATATCAAGCTGGATAATCGTCTTTTGTCCTACGTAACGGTTGCGGTCACCGGTTACGCGGTCGCTGAAGCGGCTGCCGGCTACTACCAGCACATCAGCCTGCGCTACAGCCATGTTGGAAGCGATATGACCATGCATACCGGTCATGCCCAAGGAGCGTTCATCAGACTCGGGATAAACGCCAATGCCCATCAGCGTATTTACTACCGGCAAATCAGCCTTCTTGGCCAGCTCCAGCAGTTCTTCCTGCGCGCCGCTGTTGACAGCGCCGCCGCCAACCAGCAGTACCGGACGCTGTGCCTTGTTCAGCACTGCCGCTGCCTGCTGCAGCTGCTCCACCGTGAGGTGCTGTTCCAGAAAACACAGGGAGCCGAAGGCCTTGTGCTCATCAAAGTGCAGCTTTTCGCAGCTGGCCTGCCTGCAGCCGCAGGCCGCAATGGCGGCAAGGTCGGCATCGGTAAGCCGTGCCCAGTCCTTGGTGATGATCTCTTCCGGCGCAAAGCGGCGGGAGCACTTGCAGCCCTCCAGCGCACGGGTCAGGTGGGCCACGGCGGCAGCGGTCTGCTGCTGCCCGGCCAACTGGGTACGGCTGACCAGCACCCGGCCCGCGTTGGCCGTCTCGGACGCCAGCACGTACTCAGCCTGCGGCGAAAGCGTTTCCGGCAGCATGGCATCCACTATGGCGATCACATTGCCGATGTGATACCAGCGGTCCAGCGGGTCGTCCCGCAGCACATCAAAAAACTCGTCCACATCAAAAATGCCGCTGGGCTCCACCACCACCCGGTCGAACCCGCGCATAGCCATTGAGATGAGCTTGGTGCGCATCCGGCGCTGGTGGGTATCACAATCACACCCGCCGCTGATGGTCTCGATCTCGCAGCGTTCCCCCAGCAGATCCTGCACCAGCATGGCATCCACGTTCACAGCGCCAAAGTCATTTTCCAGAATGCAGACATGATGCCCCTGTGCGGTCAGATACGCAGCATATCTGCGCAGGAACGTTGTCTTGCCCGCACCCAGAAAACCGGTGATGAGATCGACCTGTACCATACGTTCCTCCTTATGCGTGGTTGAAGCCCTTGCCGAACACCTCAGTAGTGCTCAGCATGGACATGAAAGCGTTCAGGTGCTGTTTGTGGATAAAATCCTGCAGCTGGTCGGCCTCGCGGCGGGTCAGGGTGGTGTAGATGATGTAGTGGGGCTTGTCGGTATACGCGCCGAAGCAGGGCGTATAGGTTGCGCCGCGCACCAGCTTGCGCATGACAAAATCACAGATCGGCTTCCTGTCGTCGCAGACGATGAGGATGGCCTTGCACATCTTGATCTTTTCCAGCACAGCATCAATAACCAGCGATTTCACGGTCAGACCCACGAAGGAATAGAGGGCGGTGTACAGGTCGAACACGAAGCAGGCCGCAATGACCATGAACAGGTCGGTCAGGAACAGCGCCACCGCCACGTTGTGGATGTGGGTATACTTTTCCACAATGAGGGCAATGACATCCGTGCCGCCGGAGGAAGCGCCCACATTGAACAGCAGAGCCGACGCAATGGCCGGCAGGGCAATGGCAAACAGCAGGTCGAGCATGGGCTGGTCGCTCAAGGGGCCGCGCAGGGGGCAGATCTTTTCCAGCACCATCAGCTCCAGCGACATGACCACAGTGGCATAGCCGGTGGTCATGGCAAACTTTTTGCCCAGAAAGATCAGGCCCACCCCCAGCAGGATCATGTTGGCCGCCGAGGAAAAGGCCGAAGCCGACAGCGGGGTGAGCTTGGCCGCCAGCGCCGCCATACCGGTCACACCGCCAAAGACGAAGTTGTTGGGGAATTTAAAAAAGTACACACCCACCGACATGATAGAAATGCTCAACGTGATCATTGCATACTGCTTGACATATTCAATGACCTTGTTCTGCATGGAAGACTCCGCATTCGTATCCATAAAATTTACCGTTCAATACTCCTTTTTTGTGTTCCACAGCCCAAACAGACAGGCTGTACCGGAAATATTGTAACACGGAACGCCCCGGGGTCAAGGGCAAATTCCACACACGCCGTCTTTTACGGGTGAAAACTGTCAACTCCACCAAAAT
>OIBL01000122.1_pt1 | contig 39046 bp, 40 predicted proteins | sample 1581041 | NCBI WGS metagenome assembly OIBL01 (sample SAMEA3882547, study PRJEB24775) | human gut metagenome | biome: human-associated habitat; feature: intestine environment; material: feces | place: Netherlands | collected 2009/2010 | reverse complement strand
CGCTCTTCCGATCTGAATGATAATGGATATGAAGCCAAAGGCTTGAACAATGCCAACCATAGTTTAAACAAACTTTATATTGCTTTAGAAACGGCAACCTACATCTGAAGTATATCAGAATTGTAAATTCCCATTTAGCGGACTATATAAAAAGTATTCCATAACCATCTATACGTGGTTTACGGAATGCTTACTTTATAACAATTAGGTTTACACTCGTTTATTTTGACGGTGCAAAGTTACTCATGCTATCTGGCTCCCACAACGGGCAATAGTGCACATTTTCAAGAAAATGACGTTTTCAAGAAAAAAAATATCCCTACAAACTTAGACTATGCCAAGTTTCGTAGGGATTTTGGAGGGTATAAACATTAGATTACTTCGTCCAGTGGTAGTGACTGTCGAGCATCAGGAAGATAGCCAAGCCGAAAATAACGAGTCCAAGGACAAAGAAGAACCAGAAGAAATACTGCACATAGTGTCCGAGGTAGGTTCCGTCGTACTCCTTGTACCTTTCCTGAACCCTTCTACGTTCTTCATAAAACATTTGATTGACCTCACGGATATGCTTCTGCATCTGAGTGGTCATCCATTCATGTTGTTTGTCGAACATGTCCTGAATCTTCTTCCAGTCAACATCATCGACTCTGACTGAAACCTTCAACTTGGTTGGGGCATCCTTCAGAACATTGTCAATGTGGGTATTGATGGTGTCAACCTTACCACTGATAGTGTCAACGGCATTGCCAAGAGCAGTCTGAGCTGAATTGTACTTACGGATGGCAGACTCCAGTTGAAGAGTTGCATTGATCCAAGTGTTGGTCGCTTTGTCAATGTTCTCACTCAACTGCCTGAGTTCAGGCGCACGACTGACAACAGCATCCTCGGCATCATGCTCTTCAATCTCTTCCTGGACTTCGTTCATCATGTCATCGAAGTCAGGCTTCTGCTCGTCATCTTCGATGAGTTCTTCTACATGTTTTGTTCTTCTCATTGATATGTAGGATTTGTCTAACGGTGGAATGAACGTCTTTTCTGCGGTGGCTTGCACATGGCATGAGCCATCTGGAGGCAACGGCGAGCCCGCTCACGCTCGTCTTCGTCATCATCCTTACCCCAACCAGAGGAAGGAGCAGAACCACCACCGCCACAAGATTCGGACACGGTTGTTGCTGCATCAATCATATCAAGGAAGAGAAGCATACCTACATGAGAAATGTCCTCTCTTGATGCAGTCATATCAGAATCAGGAACCTGAACCTAATTGAGGAAGATGTCCTTGACCGTGTTCGGAATATAGATTCTCTTCATTTCACCGCCAACATTGACATTGAAGGCAGTCTTGGTAGCAACTGGCAATGGCTTAGAATTGGACTGGGTAGGTTTCGTTGTCTGAGCAACAGGGCGAGCAGGGCGAGCCGGTGAAACGGAAGGTGAAGCAGGTCGCATCTTGACCTGAGTAGGCTTAGGATGCATCTTCTTCCATGTGGCTTCAAGCTGTGATACCATGAACTTTCGACCGATGGCAGAAGCCTTGAACACTGAGGCATTCTTGCCGATGGTGTAGCCCACAAGTTTGCAGTTAGTAGTGTCATACCTTGGATTGACCTCATAGCCTCTCATGCGAAGCATATCAAAGTAACGGTCAATGTCGAAACTATCCATCTTCTGAAGGGTATATTCGCAAAACTCCGCTATATCTTGTTGGCGCATTTCACGAACCTCCTGAGGTTGCTCCCAACCATGCCTTGCGTTGATAATTTCCGCAGCCCTTATTGCTCTGATGTGAACATCGTGAACATCGTTGGTCTTGCCGTCATTATCCACACGGCAACAGTCAAGATGCAGGTGAAGGGTTCCAGACTTGGAATCCCGATGCAAGGCAGCAACACTCATAGAATTGCGGAAATTGGTCTTGACCTTCTCCTTAAAGCCTTTGGGTAAAAGTCCGACTGAATCCAAAGCTTCCAATCCTTCATCAGCGAGGTTTGCCCAGTCATCCAAGGTATAGTTCTCTGACTCTTCCTTGGATGGGGAGAGTACAAACGTGGTCATGAAGCGTTCCAACTTTCGCCCAACAGTCCTGTCCTGTTGATGCAACTGGCAGTGATGCTTCATCCGATACCAGATTTCGGTGGCATCGAGATAGTCAGGCATGTGGTTCACCTTGACCACGGTTGCATCCTCCTTCTCCATTGCGTACCTTGCGGCATTGCCGCCATAGGCTACTGGTCTTGCGAGTATAATCATTCGTCTTCTTGAACTTTGGTCAGTACAGGAGAAGTAAGGTTGTCTTCAATGCTATACCAGTGTTTGATGAGTCGTTCAACGGCTTCAATCCACCACTTCATGAACTTTGGAGATCTGAACATCTTCTGCTTTTCCTCGGGTGAAGCATCGTGCAACTTACTGCGGACTTTTATCAAGTCGGTACGTGCCTCAGTCAGAGAGTTCAGGGCTTTGCTTTCCTCTGGAGTGAGTCGCTGACGTGGGTGATGCTTCTTGCCAGTCTCAACGAGATACTTGCCTATGCTCATACCACATTCCTTAGCGAGTTTTTTCAGTTCCTTCCAGTCCTTATCGGTACAGCGGAAGGAATGCACCCTTGTGGGTGTCTTCTTGATAATCTTCTTTTTCTTAGCCATATCTTTGAATATGATTAAAGGGATGAATATAAATCAGTTAAAAAGAAGGACATAGGTCTGCGAGCCTGCGAGTAGCCCGAGAAACTTTTAGGACTGCATAAATTTGGTCACAAATAATGTAGTACAAAAGGATTTCTCGAAAAGTACCTCTTAAAAATCGGTCCTTTTACCTGCTAAGTTCCCGTCAGGGCTTAGAAGGTCGTTTCGGCTTGCCGTGTCGTCCTGTATCGGTAAACGTCCTTTGGGATGGTTTGGCGGTGCAGGTCGCATTCCTGAGTCCTCAGACGGCTATTTGTTGCCGTTCTGGTGGTAGTAGCCGTTAGGCTTCTGATAGCCGTTGTTAGGCTGTCTTTGGTTGCCGTTAGGCTGCTGTGGCTGCTGTCCTCCCTGCTGAGAAGGAGTCTGCTCATGCTGCTTCCCTTCATTCTGCTTGCCATCGGCTTCACCTTGGGGCGAAGGGCTGTCAGCAGACTGAGGGGAATTGTTTTCAGGAGGTGATGGTGACTTGTTGCCATCTGCTCCAGACTTACCCACATTGCCACTATCATTAGATTGTGGTGATTGGTGCGACACATTGCCAGTTGTCTGAGGATTGTTGCCCTCGGCAGAGTCCTTGGATTTGTCATCGGCAGAAGCGGAACCTTCCTTGTCCTTCTTCTTGTCATCAGGATCCTCAGTGATGATGACCTTGGAGGCAGGAACTTCCGCATGGATGATTGCCGTGCTGTCGTTGTTGCGCTTTAGGGCAAAGGCATTCGACACGAACTTGGCATCAACGTACCAGCCTGAGAGACAATGAAGGGTGTAGATGCGGTTATCTTCCACTTCCTGAGAAGAGAAAATGCCCACAGCCTCCATAGCATCCAACAGCTTTGGAACCGTCTTGCGGTCTTTGTCCCAGAGTTTGGCAAGTTGGGTGTTGTCAACCATAACCTGACCTGCCAAGATTTCTACCTGCTTGGTCTTGCTGATTTGCACAAGTTTTGGAACTGGCTCGGCAAGATCCACAAGCGACATGAAGCATTCCATACGGTCAATCTTGTACTTCTTGCTTCGAAGATGCTTCAACTGCTCATCTGAGAAAGTGAAGCAACGATGTAACTTTTTATCGTCCATAGTCTATGATATTTGAAAAATGTAACCGAATAAAGGGAAAAGGAATTTGCCATCAAAAAGAAGAGAATCACTGGATAAGTTCAACCAGGGATTTCTTCATGTCATCATCAATGACTCGGTATCGGGCAAAAGCAACGCTGCCTTTGGCATGACCAGACATAGAAGCAACCAAATCAGGGTCTTTGACCATGCGGTAAAGATTACCGATAAAAGTCCTTTGTGCAAGATGAGATGTAGCCACATCTGAGATTGGCTTCTTCTCTTCAAGCCGTGTCTTAGGGTTAATCACAGTGACAACACGATTTACCTTGGCACGCTTCAAGATTCTACGGATAGCATCGTTGAACTTGAAGTTATAATGCTTGGGGAAGATTGGTTCATCATCACCATGGTCATGGCCATCAAGGATAGCCATAGCCTTGGGGATAAGAGGAACCCTTACAACGTCACCAGACTTGCCCTTGGTCTTGATGGGGATATATTCCAGAACACCGTCAATAATGTTCTTGGGGGTGAAGGTCACAAGATCACTATGACGGCAACCGACCATACACTGAAACACGAACATATCACGATACTCAGCAAGTTCTGCATCATCCGTGAGGTCTGCATCCAGAACTTGGTCACGCTCCTGAATGGTCAGGAGATATGGAGTGCCATAGAGAGCCTTGGGCATGTCATAGCCAAAGAAGGGGTCATTGTTTGTGACTCCCTGCTTTCGTACCCAGTTGCAGACGGTACGCAACAAGGTCATGTTAGTGACGATGGTATTCATAGATATGTCATAGTCAGAAGACAGGAAATCCGCAAACGCACGAAGATCATCGGCAGTCATGCTGTCAATGTTCATCGGGTGTTTGTGTTCATCCTCAAAGCGAGTAACCTTGTCAATCAGGCATCGGGTGTTACACTCCTGATGCTTGTTGAATTTCTTGTTCTGAAGGTATCTCTCTGCCCAGATGACAAAAGATTTGCTTACCGCCATGCCACTGCCCATGCAATAGGCATTGGGGTGGTGATAGGCAAATATCAGTCGTCTGAGCCAGTCGGAGTTTGCTCCGATATAGTATTCCCTGGTTATGATACCTGTAATCTCCTTGACCTGTGCGTCAAAGAGGTTTCTGGTATCTTCATCCACAAGATTGACACGGCTCTTGTAGCCCTGTCGGTCTTGGCTCCAGTGATTGGGATTGATCTGAAGTTCGCTTGCGCACTTGACATCAAGCCCTTTGTCACGGACACGGAAGTACACCGAAGTACGGCTGTCGAGGTCGTTCTTCGATGTATCTTTCTGACGTATGTAAGCGGTAACTCTCATTGATATGTCTATGATATGACAAAAGGGAAAGAAGAAACTATCTGCGGAAATGCAGGTGACGATGCTCGGGATAGTCCGAAGCAATGTCCTTCAGCTGCTGTTCAAGTCGCTCGTTCTGGTATGGAGTGAGCGCATGGATAGCCTTGATGCAGACACTCTGCACAAGCAGGGTTCGTCTGCCGATAGTGTTTTCTTGGTCAATGCCCTTGTTGGCATGTGAAATCTCGCACAGTTCATTGAAGGCATCCTTCATACTGTGATAGCCTGTGCCATCCTTGGCATAGGTAACGGCAAGGCTGGCTACCTGAGCCAGTTTGTCATTGTACTGCTGTTGGTTGAAATCCTGATTCATATACTCATTGATTAGTGGTTGGCAAGTTCATTAAGCTTCTGGGCTGCTGCCTCCTTGGTCTCAGCCTCGGACATGTTGCGGTTCTGACGCATCCACTTCAGAAGTTCAGCCTTCTCAAAGTAGATGAGTTTGCCGTTTGGACGGAAGAAAGGAAGCTCATGACGGTGGGTCATCTTGTAGAGACTGCTCTTTGAAATGCCCATGAAAAGGGCTGCTTCTTCAAGTGTCAATACCTCCTTGGCTGCGCTGAGAGTGTTCTCCAGAACCTCGATGCGATGCTCAAATGACTCTACCTTCAAAAGAAGAGTCTCGTTGTCAATAGTCTTATTCATAATCTTGATATTTAGTTGTTTATGTTATCCTGAACGCTTGGTTTTGAGATAGCAAGCCCCTAAAGGTAGCGGAAACCACTACCTTGAATCAGGGCACTGCTTTTGATGAAATGAAACTGGTTGTTATCCTGAATCGGCTCGTTAGCCGTTATTCGTTATCCTGTATATCTATGACCTTGCGAGGGTGCGTGTTGGTCGCTGCCGTTCGCTTGGTTCGTGGAATCTTCTTGTTCTCGGTGTGTGGCTTGCGACTCCTGAATACCGTCTTGGTATTGGAGATAGCCTTGACCTTGTCCTCAGTCAGCACGTCTGCATAGACTGCGGTTGATTTGAGCGACTTGTGACCCATGAGTTTCTTGGTGGTCTCGATGTCACCAGTAGCCGCTTGGATCAAAGTGCCAAAGGTGTGTCGGGAGGTATGGAAGGAGATTGTCTTCTGAATACCTACCTTCTTGGCTATTCGTTTGAGAGCTGCATCCACATTGGCATGGGCAGGAAGGTGGAAAACCTTGTCATCCTTCTTGGGTGGCATCCATGCTTCTGCGGTTGAGCAGATTGGGACGGCATTGAGTTCCTTGGTCTTCTTCTGGACGATTACAAGTGTGTTCGTTGCCTCGTTCCTCATGATGTTTGACCATCGCAAAGCCCTTATGTCGCTGATGCGAAGTCCTGTAAGGCAAGCAAAGCCAAATGCCAACTGGGTTTCCCTGACTCCGTTTGTCTCTTCTGATGCCATGAAGAGTTTGAGTTCATCGGGTGTAAGGTACAGCTTGTGACCAGACTTTGGCTTGGAGATAGTGTCTTCCTTCTCCAACTGATAGAAGGGGTTTGCCTTCAACCTGCCAGTCTTGACAGCCTTGTTGAATACTGCGACAATGCGTTGTTGCATGTTCCGCAAACTGGCATTACTCAATGGCTTTGCCTTGACTCTCACATACTTCTGAGGTACATAGTCATTCTTCAGCCAAAGAAAGAATGCCTTAAACCATGTCTTATCGAACTTCATCAGAGTGATGTGCGGTCTGCGCTTTGCCTTTAGGAACTCCTTCATGCGTTCCTGAAGGTATTGGGTCTGCTCGACAGTCCTTTTTGAGTATTCAGGATTGCCGTCCATCCACTCCATGTAAGTCTGGATCCAGTCAATGACTTCGGGTGAGTCATCGTTGGGAATGTCGGGTACGACCATCAAGTGACCTTTCTCGGGAATGGTCTCGGGATGAAGGATGCGCTCGGCACGAATCTCCTGCGCACGTTTCAAGGTAGCCTCGTTGCGTTCCTTTGTCTCTTGGTTAATCTCTGGGATTAGGTAGAGGGAAAGGAACTCAAACTTGCGCTTGCCATTGTCATAGATGTCAAGATACAGGCTCTTGTTGTCGTTTTCGAGGTCTTTTTGTCGAAGTGTGATGGTCATATCAATGATTGTTATAATTGGTTATACCACTGGGGTAAAACACCACCCTGGTTTATCAAAGGGGGTGCTTTCAAGTCACCTCCTTTACTTGAACATTCCATCAATGAGGTTGATGGCTTCCTCCTTCTTCTTATCTACGATTTTCGCATAGATTTCAGTGGTCTGAATGTTGGTGTGACCCATCAACTTGCTTGTGGTGAACAGGTCTGCGCCAAGTGTCAGCATCATAGTTCCGAAGGTGTGACGTGAACAGTGGAAACTGATGTGCTTCTCTACACCTGCTGCCTCTGCCCATTTGCGAAGGGCTCTGCCTATGACGGTCTGAGTAGTTGGTATATCAAAGAAGGGAGTTGTTATTCCCTTTGGTTTTGGTAACCAACGCTTTGCCTCTTCAGAGAGTGGGATGATGACAGGCTTCTCCGTCTTCTGCATTTCCATGTCAATGTACTCACCCTTTCCGTCAGGAGTCTTGAAGATGTGAATCGGTGCAAGTTTGTACATGTCACTGAGTCGCAATCCAGTGAAACAAGCAAAGATGAAGGCTTGCTTGACCTCTGGGCGGTAACTGTCGGTTGCCATGAGGGCTTTAAGTTCCTCTATGGTAAGGTATTCCTTCTTGCCATCCTTTGGCTGAATGCGCTCCTTGGCATCCAGTTCCTTCATTGGATTGTTTCGGATGATACCTTGACGGACGGCATTGTTGAGAGTAGTCGAGAACATGCCGAGGTAACGGCTTGCCGTGTTCTGACTGATAGGTCTTGGCTCAATGTACTTGCAGTGTGAGTTTGGGAAGGTGCGAAGGAACTTCACATACCCACGGCAGAAATCAGCATTGACCTCTTCAAGGGTGATGAAGGTCTGATTGGACTCTTCAAGATATTTCTCCACGGTGTGAAGCATTTCAACACGACAATGGAGGGTTGACTTCTTGGTGCTGACTCCACCTTCACAATACTTCTTGATCCATCCTGTCAAGAGTTGTGAACCCTGCTTGACGGTTTCCCAGTCTTGCACACCGTGACCATGGAGAGCCTTGATGCGCTCTGCCTTGATACGTTCTGCAACTGCCATCGTTTCCTTGTTCTGCTCCTTGCAGAGTGGATTGACCTCAGGAATGATATAGAGTTTCAGATACTCATACTTCCTGACTCCCTTCCAGTAGATGTCAAGATAGATACTCTTGTTGCCATCTGCGAGGGATTTGAGACGAATCTTTATCGGCTCCTTCAGTTTGACTTGTTTCTTTGGTCTTGCCATGCTTGTATATTTTTTATTGGTAATTTACTCCCGAAAGAAGGGAAAATGAATTTTGCAGAGGGTCTGCATCGGTTGGACTTTTCGGATGCTGATATATTGTTTCCGCATCGTGATTATGTCCTTGAAAGCATGTGCAAAGATATGAAAATCAAGCCATATATGAGAAACAAATCAGAAACAAAAATCATTTTATTATATCTTTTTAAGAGTCGGTTGAGCAAGAATCGGAAAATCCAAAAATTCGCTTATTCGCTTGATATTAAGCACTTTATTTGTCACTTCCTTTCTTATCCTTTCCAACCAATTTTGGAGGACTAAGATATTTTTGACATCCTGCTCTTCGTTGTTCATGGCGATGTAAACGGAGATGGCGCCGATAATGGCGACTACACCGGCGATGGCATAGCAGAGCTTGACCATGACTGGTACATACTTGACAATTTCCTCCGCCACGGTAGAAAGTGCGGTAGTACCGGCTGAATAGTCGCCGGCCGTACTCTGGGCCATTGCCGTGGTACCAGAGAACAAAGTGAGTGCAAGCATCTTCACTTTGGTGGAAACACCTTGGATGAATCCTTTTGCCTTTTGGCACATTTGTTTTACTTTCTGAAACATACTTGATCGTTTTTGAGTTAATATTTATGTATTGGATTGTTAAACAGCCTTATATGCGATAACCGAAAAATGCCGGAAGCACGATGGAGGCCCCGATGATGAACAGGCACGCGCCAAGCAGCGATAAAAAGGATTTGACGATGCCGTCCTCTCCAGTGTTCATCTTGATGTAGATCTGGAAGGCGGACACGATGACCAGAACGGATGCGATGGAGTAGCATATATACAGGACATACAGCATCATCGTGACCACGAAGTCGTGCATCGTGGCCAGCGCATCCGCTCCCCAGCTGTAGTTCACGCTGCCGCTCTTGGCGAAAGCCGCATAGGGTACAAGAATTAACAGGCATACTATCTTTTGCTTAATCGACATGCTACAATTTGTCTTTAATTGGTTTCCAGGCCATCTCCGGACGATTTTCCAGTTTGCCCCTGGAAAGCATCGCCTTGTACATTTCATCTGCACTGAAGCCATCAGACAGGTAGGGCGTGGTTTCCTCCATCTTTTCCTCCGCCTTGGCTTTGAGACGCTCCAGTCTTTCTTCCGGGGTCTCCTTTGTCTCCGGCTTTTTGTCCGCCGGCTTCTGGTCGGTGGCAGAATCGCCGCCTGATGTTGTTTCAGTATCGTATTGCTCGTTACCGACACGGAACCCGGTTTCACTCTCGCTCACGGCAACACTCTCTTCGTCCTCAAGTGTGCCGAGGTCGAAAACTTCCTCCTCTGTCTTGCCGGTTCTCCTTTTTCCATAGAGATCCTGCATAATGATGACCGCGTAATAAATGAGGTACGCGACCGTCAGAACAATGGCAAAAATGAAATATGATCTCATATCTTTTAGTATGGATGTTGAATTTTGTATTAGTTTGATTTCACAAATAAAAAAGGAGAATTCCGAACTACGAAATAATTGTGTATTAAACGGATGTTTTCTTTGCAAGATTTATATCGATTTTGAAAATCGTACTATAAAATCGTACTATATCGCCTTAATGAACGGGAAAAATGAAGAAGTCAGGGCATAAAAAAAGCCCTCCGTTCAGGAGGGCTTCCATTGGCAGATTCGCTTTTTTTAGGTCAGCGTTTCTTGCCTCGCAAGCAATCATTCAGATCCTTGTATTCGCTATATCGGACAGCTTCGTTGCTGACCCGTTCGCCGTATAGTCCGGCTATGGTTTCCACGGTCTTTTGCCCGGCAAGGTCGTTGTCGAGATAACAATGTATATGCAGGTATCTCTGCAGGTACATCAATGCCTTTTTCAGGTTGTTTACGGAGTTCATGACAAGGTAGTCGCAAGGCTGGTCTATACAAATGGTCCAGTTGCATGACTGCTTCAATGTCAGGTAAGACAGAAAGTCCATGAACCCCTCGAACACGCAGACCCGTTCCTGTATCTCTCCGCACTGATGTCCGATCAGGGAGATGTCCTTGTTCTTGATACATCCTTTATAATAGGCGTTGCGCATTTCATATCCGCCCGAAACATTACCGAACGCGAGGGCAAAATAATGCCGGTCACGCAATTCATAATGGATTTCCTTGCAGAACATACGTCCTATGTCAGCATCTATTTTCCGGGACTGAAGGTAAGAGTATAACGCGTGATGCCGTAACGGGACGACAATCAGATTTTTCATATCCGATTCCACGGGACGGGGCGGAAGAGCCTGGAAACGGACTTTCGGCAAAGGCATATCGCTCGAATGCCGCCCGATGTATGCCAGTACCTCGCTTACACTTTCAGTCTGGTAAAGGTATTTACCCAACTCCACGAGGTCGCCTCCGGTGGCCGCCCCAAAATCATACCATTCGTTCAACCGGTCATTAACCTTGAACGACGGCGACTGCTCTTCCCTTAACGGCGAGAGATACCAGTACTGATCCGATTTAACGTATTGCGCATGGTGGCCGAGCTGCGCCAGGAAGTCCACTATGCGTACCTGTTTTGCTTCTTCTATAGTCATGGCTGTTTTCTTTCACTTGTTCACACGGAAATGGTTTAGTTTAGTTTTATTCCCTATATATATACATACTAAAGTAAACTGAAATATATATGCCCGCGCCCGGCTTCATTCTTCATCAAAAAGCCTTGCTTCCGCGGGGGTCATGTCATAGTAGAACAGCTTGTCCTGCTTGACAACAAGTTTCAGGTTGTCCGTCAGGTACTGCAGCAGTTTTATCATGACACTGCGGCCACGTTTGAAGCCTATGTTTTCATAAGAGGCGATCAGACGTTGCAGTACATTCTCAAAGCCCCTGATGGGTTTGCCGTCAAAGGCAGCGGAAAGGGCTTCCCGGTGCTGCTCGATGCTCAGCTCCGTAAAGCTTGTCCGTTGCCTGGGCTTCGGGGTGTCGCCGAACGTGTGCCCTTCGGCGATGACCGGGAGCCCGTTGTCGTCCACGGTGAACGCGAAGGGTTTGAACTCCTTTTCCCGGATATGCAGGGCATGGACTTCACTGACAGACGGATTCTCGTTGCATTTGCTGATGACCAGTACTGTTTCCGCCTTGTTGCTCATCTCCGTACCGATATGGCCTCGTACATTGTTGTCCCCTTTGTTCAGGTGCAGCACGCAATGGATATGGAGGTCGTAACGAGAGGACCATTCCATCATTTTGTTGATTACCTCCACCGATTCGCTGGTGCTGTTGATGTCCAGCATAAGGTCGCGAATACCGTCAATGATAACCAGCCCGTAACCTTTACCCTGACGTAGGGCATAGTCTATCACACTTATACGGACTGTTGGAGAATACTCCCGCAGGCAGATGAAATTAAGGTTCTCGCTGTCTGCTGTGGTAGGAAGCCCGGCCAGACGCAGAATACGTTCCAGCACCGTGTGACAATGATAGCGGCTCTGCTCGGTATCGACATACAGGATCCGGCGTTTGCCTTCCGGCAGATGCGCCCGGTAGTTCAGCACCTGCTTTCCTGCCAGGGAAGCGGCGACGAGGGCGGAGACATTGAATGTCTTCTTGGATTTTGCCTTGCCGGTCGATGCACTGAAATTGCCGAGAGTCGCTATGGTCGAATTGTCAATCCAGATAATTTGCGGCGGGGTCTCGTATGTATCCGTCGCCTTGATTTGGGAAGCTGAAAGAATATCTGACAGACGGGTCTCTTCCAATCCCATTCCCGTCTTCTGGTCAGTTCTTCTTTCGTTTTCCATGGCGTTTCTCGTTTAAGAAGGGTTGTACTGCTGCCGCCTCGTGTGCCATCCGCGTGGCATCATCGACGGCAAGTTCATGATTCTGCAGGAGCCATTCGTCCAGTTCCTCCTTGGCAAAGTAGATCATCTTGCCGCGAGGCTTGTAGTGAGGAATCTCCTTGTTGGCCGTAAGTTTATACAGCATACTTTCTGATACCCCGATGTACATGCAGGCTTCCGAAAAAGTAAAGACCTTTTTGGTCGCGTAAATGTTCTTTTCCAGCAATTCCACCCGTTCCAGAAAGCTCTCGACCGGCTCCAATTTCCGGATAATCGCTTCAAGGGCCGTGAGCCGTTCGCTCAACCTTTCCATGAATGTCAATCTGTTGGACATATTATTCGTGATTAAATTAGACAATAAGAGATGCACCTCTGTTTGTAACGCGTTGTATACAGAGGCAAAGGTAGAGTGTGAATATCTAAAAGCATTGGATGACAGTATGATACCGGTTTGGTATCATATCAGTTATCATACTTTTGCTTTTCACATGGTTGACTTCTTAGCACTTCCTTTCATTCCTTCAGTTGGCTTACAAACTTTCTGATATTGTAAGCGGTTGAAGTCATTTTGTTCCTGACCAACGAAAGCGTGGTGGATATGCTCGTTGCGGATATGAAGTGCGAGCCGTCCTTGGATTGCAGGAAACGCCCTCTTTCGAGGACTGATTGCCAGTAAGGCTGAATGAATGAATTCTCAAGAAGGGCATCGAACAGGATAGCCACACGGCGCACGCTGTTCACCCGAAGACAGAAACCTATCTTGCAGGAGAAGAGAGATTCCATGTCGTCAATAGTTACGGGAGAACAGAACAGATGATAAGTATTGGCGCAAGAAACGATACCGGCCAGTTGTTTGCGCGAAAGACTGCAGTCAAAAGAAAGAAATGAAAACTTTGCCGGATTACAATCGGAAGATGCCAGTTCCGATGTGTCATACTTCCGCTTTAGTTCCATGCACTCCTCGAAAGAGAGGCTCGGGGCGGAAAAAAGCGGTTGGATAAGGTAGGGGCAGTCGGTCAGCAGTCCCTTGACGATGTGGATGTTCATTTCGTGGCAGTTCCGGCAGACCGCGTTATCGCAGTCAATATACCGGTGACTGTTCACAAAATCCTCCACATAACGGCGATACTGTTTGCCGTGGATTTTGACCTCCTGGAGATAAACTGTTTTTGCTTCGGTAAGCTGGGCGAAAAGTTCTTCCGCCACGTCTTGTGCCGATTCAATGTGATGCGGGTGTTTGCTCCCCTCAAAAAGAGAGAAGGCCTTTGTCAGCTCTTGTCATGTCGATTTACATTTTATTGGTTTATAATAATATATCATCATAAAGGTATCGTTTTTCGATTGTATCTGCAATCGATGACGCCCTTAAAATATCTACTTGTAAATATGACATGATATGGTATATCATTGGTCACTCAAACAATCCGTTGACCAGGTTGACCGCATCATCCTTTTTCTGGTTGATGATTTTGGCGTACACCTGTGTCATTTTCACGTCAGCATGGCCGAGTAGCTTGGATGTCGTATATAAGTCTGCTCCGAGTGTCAGCATCATCGTTGCGAACGTGTGCCGCGCCGTATGGAATGTAAAACGCTTGTTTATTCCCGCCGCTTTTGCCCATGGTTTGATAAGAATATTGACCATTGCTGGGGACGGCAGGTCAAACACATGGTCATCAGGAGTTTTGTCTCCACGCGCAGGCATCCACTTCAACGCTTCTGGTGAAAGCGGTAAATAAATCGGTTCCTTGGTTTTTTGCATGGAAACCGACAGACGGTATTGTCCACGGTCAACGAATACATCTTTCCATTGCAACTTGATTATATCACTGATTCGCAGACCGCAGAAACAAGAGAACAGATAGGCACCTTTCACGGATTCATTTTTCATCGGGGTTGCGATCAATGCACGCACCTCTTCAATGGTCATGTATGACCGTTTGCTTTCAGGCAGACGGATCTTTTCCGACTTGCTGATTTTCGTGAAAGGATTGGACTTGATGATCTCGGCCCTGACAGCCGCATTCAAGGCTCCGTTCAATACCCGGTAATAAGTATGCAGTGTGTAATTCGACACTCGTTTACCTCTGGAACGGTATTCGGACTGAAGGTAGTCAAGATAATTCTGGCAGAATGTCTTGTCTATTTGATCCATCAACATACGTTCTCCCGCGTAATCCTTTAAGATGCGTATAGTGATGTCAATTTGATAACCGTCCTTTTTGCCACGCTTGGCCTGGTTCTCCTTGTAGGTATTCATCCAGTCAAGCAGGTAAACTCTCTCTTTGGTTTCTATACCGGCCTCGCCGTTGGTCAGCTCGATAATACGTTTGGACTTGATGGCATTGGCGGCATTCATAGTCGCCTGATTCTGCCGACGGGCATTGTTATCCGTTTCCGGAATGAGATACAACTTAAGATATTCGTATGTTCGTTTTCCGAAACGGTATATATCAAGATACAGACTTTGGCTTCCATCTGCCAGCTTCTTTGTCCGAAGGCGGACAGGCTCTTTTACTTTTGTAGGCTTCTTTACTCGTGGCATATCGATCCCTTCATAATTTTGTTTCTGTTGCAAAGATATGAATAAAGGTTGATATTGAGAAACAAACGAGAAACAAAATTGTACCGAAAAAGAACCAATCAACTGAAAAGAAAGAAAACAACTGAAAACATCAAGTACACTATAATCAATTGTAAATAAGCGGTTTTATTTGCACTTGTTTAGCTCTTGTTTTCATTTTAGGGCTTTACTTTATAAATCTAAAAAATCTGTAGACTTTTTTATTTATCCTTCTCCAGACACACTCTTTGAAACAGTATCGGTTTCTCGATACGAAACCCGCCGTCAATCAGATTATCGAATAGAATAATCAAAAGTTTAATAAAATTGCAGATTTTTGGAACCTCTTATATTACATCGATGAAAGCACGGTCCCGAACAAACCGATCTCATCATCCTGGCTTTGCAGATGCCGATATACTCGAGTGATACGTCTCTTTCGCGTTTACGAGCCGGAAAATGTTGATCAAGTCGAGTTCTTCAAGATTGTCTTATGAAAATTTGGGAAATCTTCGTTTTTCCCCGAAATAGCACGTATCTTTGAAATCGAAAAACAAACGGCCATGAAAACCAATCGGGAAGAGATTCTGCAACATGCCCTTCAACTCTTCATGTCGATGAACTACGAGAGCGTCAGCCTGCAGCTGATTGCCCACAGTGTCGGGTTGACCAAAACCGGGATCTTCAACTATTACCCCTCGAAACTAGACCTCTTCATCGCCGTGGCCGACCGCTACCTCTTCCACGTCCAGGACCCGGAAAACAAATTCGAACCGTCGGACGGGTCGCTGCGCGACTTCATCGACAAATACGTCGAGGGCGTCGAGCGCACCATGGCCGAGATCGTGCGGCTGGGCAATATTCAACGCGAGAAGATGCCTGGACAGTTGGCCAACGCCGGGTATTTTCACCTCTTCCAACAAGTGCTCTTCTACTATCCCGACGGCAAGCACAAGCTCCACGAATGGATGGAAAAGGAGTTCCGGCTCTGGTGCAACGTCATCGGCCGGAGTGTCGAACGGGGCGAACTGCGGGCCGATACAGATATTGAGGAGGCTGCCGCTCTGTTCCGGCAGGTTTTTATCGGACTCTCATACCAGATGTCATTCTCCGATGGTCTCGATGTCGAGATTCTCCGCCGGCGTTTCATCTATATATATGGGCTGCTGAGGCGCTAAGCAGGCTTTCAACGGCTTTTTTCACGAATTGAAGCAAAAATATGACCGTATGGTCATATTTTTGCTTTTTTATGCTATCTTTGTCTCCGTAAAAAATGACCAACCGGTAACTTTTATGGAAAACAAACCTTTCGAACGCATCCAAAGGAGCTTTAACTACACTCCAGCAAGTATCTTCACAAACCAATGGTCGAACCTGGCCTTCGGGGTGGGAATGATCGTCATTCCCGCCATCTTCCCCTTCGGCCTTCGCATCCGACATCTGCGGATTCTCTCGCCGGCAGTCTTCTCGACCATTCTGATTGTAGGCGGCGTACTGCTGCTCTTTTTCACTTGGCGGAGCATGCGAAATGCCCGGGCCTTGAAAGCCTCCGAAGGAAAGATCACCGTAGACGGCACGCGCGTAACCTACCCCGAGGTCGAAAAGGGGAAGGTCGAATACCGCTCGTTCCTCACCACCGACATCGAGTATGTGAAGGATGACGAGGAAGAACACCAGTGCAAGGTCAAGACGCCGGACAACTACATCATCTTCGAGACACGCTATTTCGACTCCGAGGAGGAGTTCGAAGCCTTCCGCGCACTTTTGGGATAATAACATAAAAACATACGGACATGATTACCAGACTTATGAAAATTGCCGTGGCAATTGTTGTTGCCTCATTGACGCTCACGGCCTGCGGGTCGGGCGAAACCTTCCCGATGGCCTCCGCCGAGGGACTTGCCAAAATTCGGGAGCTCGTTGCGGAGCACGTAGACACTTCGAAATACAAGATTTACATGGTGGAGTGGCGCGAGGACAACCGCGACCGCCAGCTGGAGAACATCCTCACACATATCGACGTTTACTACCTCGATGCCGACAACAACGACTACTATCTTTCGTTCCAACTCACCAACGGAAAGTTCACGACAGACGGCCCGGAAAAGGACGACCGACCAAACTACTCCTACGCCTGCTCGACACCGCTTGACCTCGCGGCCATCGACTTTGACTATCTCCAGAAAATCGGAGAAAAGGCAGACTCTCTGGTTATGTCAGATGAGGAGGGCAAACACCTGACACTGAAGTCGGCCGGGATATTCCGTTTCCAAGTCTGGCCGGTGTCGTTGAGCAATGTCGACCGCTGGAACCGCAGCGAGGAGTACCGCGCGGAGTCGCAGCAGATGCAGGTGCAGTTCGAACTGAACTACGTCGACGAGAGCGAGTCTCCCGAATATCAGGGACGCTTCACCGTGACGAACTACTACACCGTCGCCTTCACGGCCGACGCTTCGGGCGAGGTTGCCATCGACGATTAGCGAAGCGAAAATGGGACTGCTGGGCGGCGCCCCGCCGACTGCGGGAGCGGACTCCGGACGACTCTTTGCGGCCGGAGTCACCTACATCTGTTGCGGAGCATGGCCTTTGGCCTACGACTGCTTCGTCCGTTGTGCGAACGGGGATGCTCCAACGCGCTACAATCTGGCCTTGTGCTGCTTCCATGTAGGGTGGTACGAAGAGAGCTACCGGCTGCTCGCAGAGGCCGAACGGCTGCTGGACGACAAGCTGGGCAAAAGCTCCTGCCCGGGAGTCCCGTCCATGTCGCGGCGGCAGCCTCCCGAGGCCTTCCGCCACTGGGATGCCGCGAGCAAATTGCCCCGCTGTCCGCTGCTTCCCGAGACGCCGCGCGACGATGCCCTCACGCTGATCCTCCGCCTGCGGGCCGAAACGGCCTTCCGGCTGGGCCGCTACGAGGAGGTGCACACGATCGCCGCCCGCCTCGGACACCGATACGAACATCTTGAAAACCTACTCAAAACGATCGACCGATGACACCGCTCCGGGAACTCTATGACCTTTATTACTATCCGAGCCCTGCAAAGGAGGAGCGCCGGCGACAACTCCTTGCCGAGATTCCGACCGACGCACGCGATGAGGACAACTACGGCCGCACGTCGCTGCATATCGCAGCCGAATTTGCCGACTGCGAAGCCATCGCTTCGCTGCTCGACCGCGGGGCCGGGGTGAACGACCGCGACACGGAGGGGCACACACCGCTTTTCCGCCTGGCCTCGCGCCGCAGCAGGGTCACCGCCCTGGAGGAACCGATTGCCTCGGCGGCACGGCTGCTGCTGGATCGCGGCGCGAACCTCCCGCGTTCGGCACGCGGCACGACGGCGCTGATCGAGGCCGTGCAAAACCGTCACCACGCGATGGCCGCCGTGCTGATCGACTCCGGGCAGCGACTCGACTCCGCGAACAGCTATGGCGACAACGCCCTGCACATCCTCTGTCGACGCGCCGCCGATACCGCACGAGAGATCGCCGGCAAGGAGCGTTTTATCGCCAGTTTCGGCGAACGATGGGTCTCTGAGAAGCAGCAGCGGAAGGCCCGCGAGGAGCTGGAGGAGCTCCAGGCGGAACAGATGCGCTGCTATGCGACGGCGGCACTGCTGCTCCACAGCGGGCAGATCGACCCCGACGAGAAGAACTCGGCCGGAAGGCGTGCGTTCGACCTTGCCATGGAGGGTGGGGCCAAATGGGTGGGCGCCCTGCTTTCGGGCGAGGATCCGTTTGACGAACTCACGATGGAGACCGGCGGGATGGACCTCTTCCAGGCGCTGCGCAAAAGGGACCGGAAGGCACTGGAAGCGCTGCTGCAGGCGGGTGCCGATCCCGATGCGGAGTGCGACGACCGCGAAATGAACGACTGCACGGGCAAAACGCCGCTGGTCTGCGCGCTGGAGTGGGGCGAGACCGAAATCGCGGCGATGCTGCTCCGGGCCGGAGCCGATCCCAACCGACGGACTGCAAAAGGTATGTCTCCCTTTGCCGTTTGGATCGAGCAGGGATGTCGCGTATCGGACGGCATGGAGCGATTCGCACCGCTCCTGGAACTTTTCGAGCAGCGGGAGTGGCATCCCGATGCCCTACAGACGGGGAAAGACGAACGGGCCCTTATGCTAGTGTGTCAGCACGATGACTATGAACTGGCCATCTGGACCTTGCGACGCCTGCTGAAACAAAAGGTCGAGGTAAATGCCCGCGATGCGCTGGGCCGCACGGCCTTGATGCATTTGCTAGGCCCGCACAGCGCTGGGCCGTATCAATCGGAGATGCTGGAGCGGTTGCTGGAGGCCGGTGCCGATCCCTGCGCCGCCGACAACGCGGGGCGCATCGTACTGCACTATGCGGCCGAAGGCTACACGCACGCGGCGGCACGGCAGGCGGCCGAACTGCTCCTCGACTTCGGGCGGCCCGATGTTTCGGCCGTCGACAACGAAGGGCGTACGCCGCTCGACATTGCCATGCGCAGCAACAACGAGTCGCTTGTAAAGTTTTTGCTGAAACACGTCTGAAATCAACGCTATGGATACCTTCCAGACCTTTCTGAACGCCTGCCGCAACGGACAGAAAAACATCGTGAAGATTCTCCTCGAACGGGGCGGCATCGAACTCAACCGGCGCGATGCCGAGGGCAACACGCCCCTCCATTCCGTCAGCCGCGAGGGATACCGCGATCTGGTCGTGCTGCTGCTGGAAAAGGGAGCCGACGCCTCGTCCGCAAACAATCGGGGCGAAACGCCCCTCCATGCCGCCGCCCGGAAAGGCAACCGCGAGATTCTGGCCAAACTCATCGATGCCGGGGCCGATCCCGATGCCGCGGACAATGAGGGTTGCACGCCACTGATGCGGCTTGTAGAGAACCGCCGCACGGATGCCGCTTTGTGGCTGATCGACCGCGGTGCCGATACCGAGGCTACGGACCAGACGGGACACCGCGCGCTGGACTACGCCACGGCACACGGTCTGACAGAAGTAGTTGCACGCCTCACACAAACCGATGCGGCAGACGGTGCGACGCGCGACGCCGAGGGCAACACGCCGCTGCATCAGGCCGTCTACAACGATCAGGCGGAAGTCGTGCGCACGCTGCTTGCCGCCTCGAAGGCGCAGCTCGATGCGCCGAATGACGCGGGCGAGACGCCGCTGCTGGTGGCGTGCGGACGCGGCAACCTGCATATTGCCCGGATGCTCCTCGATGCCGGAGCCGACACCTCCCGTGCGCTGCCCGACGGAACAACGCCGCTGCATTGGGCGGCGCAGGCGGGCAATCGCTTCCTTGTAGAGGTGCTGCTTGGGGCCGGAGCGTCGATCGACGCCCGCAACGGGGTGGGCGAGACGTCCCTGCTTGTAGCGGCGCGTGCTGGAAACAACGAGGTCGTGCGCCTGCTTGTGGAGCATCGTGCCGAAGTCAATGCGGCGGACAACCTCCAGCATACGGCGCTCTACTATGCCGGAGAACGCGGCTTCACTGAGATTGTCGAACTGCTGCTCACGGCCGGCGCCGAAGGATAAAATGGATCGAATACCTTAAAACATACCAAACATGGCAAACGAGAAGATGAAACCCCAAAGCCCGGAGGAGATTGCCCGGGCGGCGCAGGAGGCAGCCCTGGAGCAGATGCGAGCGATGATGGGCTCGATGCCGGGGATGCCCGACATGGGCGACATGCAGGCACAGATCATGGCCCAGATGCAGGCTGCCGTGCCCGATCTGGCGGAGATCCAGGCGCAGCAGGCCGCCCTGGGCACGCTCGGCGGCGTGGATGCCGCGGCCGTGGCCGAAGCCGCCCGGCAGAACCTGGCACAGGCCGCCGCAACCATGCAGGCGATGCAGGACGGGAGCCTCGAAAAGGAGTTGCGCGAGGCAAATGCCGCCGCACTCGACTGGCTGGGGGAGGATGACGGCTGGGAGATCAAGCACGCCGAGGCGTGCCGGCTGACTGCAGAGCAGTGCCGGCTGATGGCCTTTGCCGCGCCGCTGCTGGTCTACAACGACGAGGCGGTGGATGCCGTCGAGAGCGAGGTCCTGCCCGAAACCTACCGCGCGCAGTTGCAGAGCTGGTGGAACATTACGGACCGCGACTCGACGCTCGAAATCGTCCGGTGGCTGCTCCACGAAGGACACCATGCGGATGCCGACGCGGCGCTGGCGTTCATGCGCGGCGGTCAATCCGAAGCGGGCGATCCCGAAGAGAAGACCGAGGATGTGCAGGCCATCGCTGAGTTCATGATCGAAAACGGCTGCTGCACGGCCGGAACGCTTCCGCAGACGGTCATCGCGTGGGATCTGGTCCGCATTGCCAATCTCGGGCGCTGGGCCCTTCACGCCGGTTATCTCTCCGAGGAAGAGATGTGGCAGGTGATGCAGGTGGCCGCCGATGCCGCCCGCGAGCACTTCGCCTCATGGGAGGAGTACGGACGCAGCTTCGCCATGGGTCGCGGCGTCTGGCACGGCGACGAGGAGGATTGCCAGACGGCCTGGGAGATCGTCACCGCACTGCTCGAAGAGGAGACCTCGCCCTGGCGGCAGATTCCGTGGAACGCATAGCAACCCGTCAACGCCGAAACGATGGAACGGGGACTTGAATTCTATGTAATGCTGGCCGTTGTGGCGGTCGGCGCCCTGACGTGGCTTTACAGGAAAGGCAGCCGGGTCTGGCGAACGGTGCGCAAGCTGCGCCGTTCCTTCAAGGAGATCTGCCTGAATCCGAAATCGACGCTCGACGACGAGCAGTGCCGCCAACTGGCCGTCGGGGCAATGTACACCTCGCAGCAGGGGGCCTGGCAGAATTCGCTGGAAACGGGGATTTTCGATACGCTACCCGAGATCCTGGGCGGCTGGTGGGGCATTGACTCCACCGCGGAGGCCCGCGAACAGCTGGACTACCTTTGTGAAAAGGGATTCCGCTACTATTGGCCCGTGGTGTTCGAAGCCTTTCTGCTCGACGGCCGCGAACGGCAGGACGAACTCCTCCAGCAGCGGATGACCTCGCAGGAGGATTACGACAAGGCCTCGTCACAACTCGAGAACCTGCGCGAGACCTTCGACGAACTCCTCACGTGCGGCGTGGTCGCCTCAAAAGAGGAACTTGGGCGCTGCAACGTGACGGGTTGGGACGCCGGGCGCATGGTCTTTCTGGCGCGCGCCTGCTGCGAGATGGGCTACCTCACCGAAGAGGAGGCGTGGGCGTACATCGGACGGGCCGACACGCTGGCGCACGAGGCGTGCGGGTCGTGGCGCGAACTGGCGATGAGCTACATCCTCGGGCGCTCGCTGTGGGGCGGCAAACGGGCCTATAACTCGGTGATGAAGACGACGGCCGACGTGCTGCTGAGCGACCCCAAGAGCCCGTGGGTGCGCTATCGGTGGTAACGGGCAGGGGGCCCGCCCAGGCGAAAGGATGATGAAACCCGCGCTGAAATACCCGGTCTTCTACCTCGCTCCCGAGGAACACACGGTCTATGTCTTCTGGCGGGAGGAGAACGTGACGACACGCCGGCAGCTCGCCGAGGCCGACGGCTGGGCCGGGCAGGAGGTGGTTGACGCCTCCGGGCGTTGCTACACAATCCGCCGCTGCCGGGAGATCGGGCCGGTCGGGCTCTACGGTCGTATCGGCCCGGCCGACCGGTGCACCGTCCGCTACGACACCGACTTCGAGGAGACGGTCCGCGATTGTCCGCTCCCGGAACTGCAGGCGTGGATTGCCCGTGAGCACCCCCGGTCGGCGTGGTTCCGGGAGGCGTGCTGGCGCAATGCCGCCGACTTCCGGCAGGCGGTCTGCCGCTGCCGGAGTTTCGAGGAGCTGGCCCGGATGTTCCGCTGCCGGCCCGAAGAGGAGTCCTCCATCCGACGCGATCTGGTACGCTTTCTCGCCGTGGCACTCGTTGTCGGACTCGTTATCTGGCTGCTGGCCCGCTACGCATAAAACCAAAAACCATGAAAATCAAGTCTCTGACCGCATCCATCCTTCTGCTCGCCGCCACAGGCTGCGCAAGCACCCGCAAATCCGCGGAGATCGTCCCGACGTTCGTAGCCTCCGAATCGACCTGGTTGTATCGGGATGCCGAGGTGGTAAACCGCCGGCTGAAACCCCTCGAACGTCCGCAGGTGCGCTTCGAGGTCGAGCACGCCATCCGGCACGCCGATTCGGTCTGGGCCGTGGTTCACGTGACGGTTCCCCACCGCTCGATCCGCCGCGGGGAGTGTTTCAAGGCGACGTGCGTCCTTCAAGCCCCCGAGGGCCTGATGGAGCTGGGCGAACTGTCGCTCGACTCGGGTCATTTCTTGCCCGACGGAGAAGGGGATGTGGATGTAGTGACCCGTCCCGGCCGGATGCAGAACCTCTATCTCTCGTGGCGCTTTGCCTGGGACGAGCGGATGCGGATGAATACCTTCATCGTGGTCTTCGCCAGCCTGACCGACGGCCGCCACCTGTTCGAGTATCTGCCCCTGATGCTGCCGCTCTTCTGGAACGACGACACGGAGGATGAGTTTTACTGGCCCCGGTCGACCGGAATTCCCGAGGAGGCCCTGCTCGATCGTTCTCCCTTTGAATCCACCGGACAATGATGGAAAGAGTCATCCGGGGAGGGTTGGGGCTGCTGCTTGCACTGACTCTTCCGATCCGGAGTGCACAGGGCGGCCAGGACCCGGCGGACGACCGGTCCGACTTCGACGTTGTACCGCGCAACGCCGCCCGGGCGGTCCTGCTCCATGCCGCCACCCCGGAATGCGACACCGTGCAGTGCTGCCTTTCGATCGAGGCCGGGCAGCCGCGGGCCCGGGGCGACTACGAGATTGTGCTCTCCAGCAACCAATACACCGACCGGACCCCGACCATCGTCTCGGAGGAGGGGACATCGCTGGCATGGATTCGCAGTTCCTCTTCCGAATCATGGAGCAACGGCACGTCAACTCGCATCTGCCGGCACTTCTATCGTTTCTCCCCGGCCAAGAAGGGTGAGTACCGGCTTCGCTGTCGGGACCTCTCGTTCGATGGGGTGGCCTACGACGGTGTGCTGACGGTCCGGGTCGGAGCCCCGGCGCCAAATGCCGTTCCGACCCTCCTTTTATGGGTGGCGGGAATCGGTTGTCTGCTCCTCGCTGAAATCCTCATCCGGATCGGATGCCGCAACGAAGCCCGGGTCGATACGGCCGACTTCATACGGCGACACCACAGGCTGCCGCTCAACGCCGAGGGGGTCTGGACCCATTACCTGCTTCCGATCCTGCTTCTCTGTCTTCCGCTCTTCATGGTCATCATCACCCTCACGGGTATGGTGTCTATCTCGACCAGCGCGCTTCTCTGGACCTCGGGTGTCTGCATCCCGGTGGCTTTCGTCCTCTTCCGCCTCCAATACCGCAGGCTTTTCTTCCGCTGGAGAAAAACGGTGCTGCCGCCGGAGCGGATCGACGCTTTGCTTCGGGAGCTGGCCGAGCAGTACGACTGGACGATCGACCACATGGATCGGGATTTTTTCGTCGCACACACCCATCCCGCCTGGTGGAGCGCCACGTGGGGTGAACAGATTTTCGTCGCGCACGACCGCGGCGGCATCTGGATCAACAGCATCAATGATCTCAACAAACGCAGCTCGATCGTCTCGTTTGGATATACCCGCCGGAATATCCGCCGGGTGACAGAGGCAATCACTGCACAGGAAAAAGATATCCATTCACCAATGTAAGCCCGACACCATGACACCGTTGAAAATCGCCCCGCTGCCCGGATGCACTCCCGGGACGGCCGAAAAGATAGACGCACTCAACCGCAAACTCGGATCGTTCATCCACGCGCCGCTCAATCTCAAGGAGGTGTTGCGCATGGAGCCGTTCGCCGCCGACGCGGAGGTGGTGCGGGCCGTTGCGGCGACGCTCGACAACTACGCCATCCTCCCGACCTCGCCCACGGAGCGCGAACGCCAACGCACGACGGGCCTTCCGAAGGATTACGACATCGTGGGGTTCTGGTACTGCGTGGCGCTTCTCGCCCTTTCGGCAGAGCCGGAGGCTGTGCGTTATTTGCTCGTGCTGGCGCGCATACTGATGGTCGAGGATCCCGCGGAGCTTTTCCTGCTGCGGCGCATCGTCCGCCTGCTGGAGGGATTTCCATTTCCCCACCTGCAGGAACTCAGAAGTCGGATTGAAGGCTTCTACGACACCGTTACGCACCAGCTGGAGGCCTTCCGGTGGCTTGAGGCCGCCGGAATTCCGTGGCCCGAGTCATACGAATGGGAGGTCATCGCGCAGTTCTCTTCCGATGGCGAGCCCTATGCCGACCCGGCGGCACCGAAAGAGGAGCGGCGCCGGCGCGTGGTGCTGACGCTCCGGCTGAACAGTCCCCGCAGCCTCTACGGCAGTTGCCGCCAGCACAACAGCTACGAGATCTCGCTCCGCAACGACGACAACACAACACGCGGCCTATGGAACGAAGGTCACGGTGATCTCTTCATCGAAGACCGCCCCGTGATGCAGCACCGGATGTTCACGCCGCTGCAGCTCCCGGAACTGTTCGACGCACTGGAAGGGTTCGGCATCCGGCTGGTGCGCAAACCCGTGATGGTCTACACGAGTCAGGGAATTCGGAATGCCCATGTGAAAGTGTTTCAGATGCTCGAGAATCAGCTCGGACGCAATCCTTCTGAGGTTGAACAGACGGTAAAGGAGGCGCTAAGCAAGCCGAAGGCGGCGGACGATCCGGGCGACACGTCGGCCGGTGGAAGTAAATTCCCAGAGGTAGAGCGGGCCGTAGAGGAGGCGCTGGACCTGCTCAAATACGACGGTGACGTGAACGACTCGCTGGCAGAGATGCGGGAAAAATGGGGCGAAGGGATTTCGGTGCTGCATGAAGCCCGATTCGACGAGATCGGGGTGCAATATGCCTGCCGCTCGCACGAAGAGGGACTTGCTGCTCTCGGGCAGGAGCTGACCTGCCACGGATACCGGCTCTACGACCTCGACGGCGACGATATCTACCTCCTCACGTTGCAACCGGAGGCTCACGCTGCGGATTTCGAAAAGGCTTGCGGAAAGGCGGGTCAATATTGTCGGCAGTTGAAGCAGCCAGGGCGTGCACCGGGCACTCCGGCCCGAGCACTCGATCCCAGGCGCACAATGCCCTGCGAAGAGGTGCCATGGCCCGATGATGCCGACTACATGCTCGACTCGCTGGCCGGCGATTTTTGCAGCGGGCGGTGGAAAAGCCGTGATGCGGAGCAGTGGCAGGGGAATTTCGTAGCCGATCTCCGCCAGCGTCCGTTGCAACCGGTCAAGGTGCGTTGGAACCGGTTTTGCTGCCTGACCTACTCCCCGGAGATGGATTTCTATGCGGCGTTTTACTACATTCCGCCCATGCAGTGCTGGATGCTTCTCGGGGGCAAGAATCCCTTGGAAGCGAACAGCTGGAAGCGGCTGTGCGACCTGCCGAAACAGGAATCGCCCTATCTTTTCCTCGACCAACGGCCCCGGTGGTTCGGCCGCTCACTCTGCTTCGGCGACCGGCAGAGCGCCACGATCCTCACGATGAATCCGCAAGGAGTGGAGCGTGTCCAGCGTTTTCCTCTGCCCAAGGCGCAGCACCCTTGCAGGTTCGCCTGCGACGGACTCGGACGCATCCTCCTTGCACACGGCGAAGAGACCTATTGTTTCGAAAACGGCTCGCTCTCACCGCTGGGCTTCCACATATTGAGCGGCGACGGGTTCAACGGCTCCATTCCTGTCCCCGGAACCGGCCGACTGGTAATGTGCGGCTTCTCGGACCGGGAGGTGGTTGCCCGGCTGCTGGAACTCGACATCGACACGCGCCGCTGCCGGTCCTCCCGTATGCAGAATGTGGATCCCTGGTCGGTTCTTCTCCCGTTTGGAGAAAATTGGGTGCTGGTCAAAGGATCTTGCGATTCGATGCGACTGGATTTCGCCCGGCTCTGGAATCGCACGACGGGCGAAGTGCTACGCATCCGTCCCGGGATGTTCGGCAGCGAAAAACTCGAACATATCGGACGGCTGAGCGATGGCCGTGTGGTGTTAACCACACTTCGCTCCCATGTGGGACAAGTCGTGCACTTTCCCGCGGATTTCTGGAATTTCCTCCGCTCGGCCAGTCGTCCGCAAACTCTGGAGCCGATGCAACCCTACGAAACGCTCTATCCAGATATTCCGCTGACACTGCCCGAAAGATCATAACCCAAAAGCACACAATTGCTATACTCGTAATTATTACCTCATAAAAAGACCTTGCTTTTTTGAGGCTGGTTCTCAAAATGTTCTCCACATTCTCTCCGAAGGTGATACAATGTGTAAGAGTGAACGGATAGAGCAAATCTGAAGGTATCGTAGCTCAAAGACGACAAAACAATATCCATTCCTTTCTACCACAAAAACAAGTCAGAACAGACATCGCAAAATCATGACGAAATCCGGCCAATAATCTTGCATACAATCCATCCTATGACCTCGGCTTGTCGCTACTAAACGGGAAGAATGACAACTAAAAACCGCCCAATAAACTATTTGCAAATTACCTTATATAAATTGATTAAAAATGAACAGAAACCCCATAATCCACCACCTGAAAGTATTACAGCGATAATTCGAGATAATATTGTTGAGAAATTCTTGAATCCCTGAATAGCAAAATACATCAGAATTATGGCTATTATCAATCCTATTACAGCCTTTAGCATAATCCTCTTATGATTTGTAATCTGTAAAGATAGTTTCTCAATTTCTGTTCTGAATTGAATATGCTTATCTTCCAATGCTTTTATCCGCTGGCTTAATAGAGCATTATTATCGGCCTCTTGTTTTTGGGCATCCAATGCCTCTTTAATCTTTTGTGCTTGTTTGACCTTACGAGTTTTTTCCTTCTCTACAATACTAATAGCCTGCTGTTTTGCTAAATTCTTATCTTGTACAACCAATTCATTGAAATGTGCAATTTTTTTAGCTGATTGACAAGCAACTGATTCCAAAAGAATGCGATAATCTTCGTCAGATACACTATCCAACGATGAAATTGCAGCTTCAAATTCTCCAATTAACTCTTTACTTGCTATTTCTTCGTTCAACGTTGTGGCCATCAATTCTCGCAATCCAATCTTTCGAACTTGGGATGTTAACTTTGCAGGATCTTTCAACCATAGCATACTAGTAAGAACATCCGGCAAAACAATCTCAGTTACACCTTTTACGGATGCATGTTCTTTATTAAACAGAAGAAGATCATAGTTTGTTGTAACAAACCAGTATTTACCTTTTTGGAAACTACTTATTACAGCTCCACGCTGTTCCCTAACAAATAAATATGCAGCAACATCATGAAAAGCATTACCCTTCTTTTTACGGGTATCTTTCAATGCTTTTACATCAGGACTTTTCTCAAATTTCTCCAATAAAGGTGTTCCTATATTTTCTTTCGAAACTTTAAGCGTTTGACAAACATAATCTTCAATTCTAGCGCCAATATTAATTAACCATGCCTTATTTCTACCTAACCTTAAGCATGCATCATTTATAGTCGTAATAGGTTGTTTATTATTATAGCTGTCAACCGCATTAGAAATTACTTCACTGAGTTCATTTAAAGTGACAGATAAAACTTTAATCGTACCACCTGTATTTCTGATTAAATCTAATAATTCCAATGCTGGTTTTGTCTCCTCTTCTTTTTGTAAATCTAAAGCTCGCAAAATAAGAGGTGTATCAATGTAGTAAACTTCATTAGAAGCAAAATTAGTTTCAACATTGATTCCTGATTCCAAAAAACCTGCTACTATAGTACCTAAATACAATTGCTCTGCAATTTGAAACAGCTCATCATCAGATGTATTTAAGTATTCTAAGAATTGGACATGATAAATGAAGGAATGTTCAATATCATCCCTTTTAATCACGCCATTGCCTCTAAAAAAAGAAGCAATTTGACATTTGTTCCTATCCAAGAAATCCGTTAACGATGGAAGTTTTGACGAATCAATCTGTTCAGTTGCAAGATATGTATTAAAAGCCAATTCAAGTTTTGATGCATTCCGTAAGCCTTTTTTATATTTTGCCTCTAACTCTGTAAAAGAATATTGAGTTAATTGGAACGAATTACCGTGTTCAAAACATTGCGCTCCTAATTCAGTTTTCTTGCGTCGTGATAAAGAAGAAAAGACAGACTCAATTAATTTTCGAACAATAAGAACAGGAACATCAATTCCATATTCTTGTTTTATAATTTCTTGAATGTCTTGGACTGTCCCTTGAGAAGCACCTCTTAAGCTATATAAACTCAATGCTCTTTTGCAGATAGGCACATATACATGATTATATAAATCATTCTGATTTTCTGTCAAGGCAGCAAGGAAACAATAATTTGCCAATGTATCATTTAAGGTTTTCATAATCTACCAATTAAGAAAGCAGCGATAAAGAATCAAATGTATATAACAAAAATAGTGAAAATACCGGAATTTATTTCATCCGAGGTTTAGATTTGCTTTCTAGATCTAATTTAGTAGGATAATTTTCCGACAAAAATCACCCTGCTAACAGCCAAGTCAAACATTATTCACAGCACGTGTGGGGAAAATGTGGGGAAAATCCAGAAAATAAAAATCGCTTAATCCGTATGTATCAACAGATTAAGCGATTTTACTGGTACCCGGAGCCGGGGTCGAACCGGCACGACATTGCTGTCATTGGTGTTTGAGACCAACGCGTCTACCGATTCCGCCATCCGGGCTGCACGTTCCGGAATCCGCGGCCGCATCCGTCAACCTCTCCGTGAAAACCTGTCAGGTAAACGCCTTCCGTAAAAGAGCATCCCCTTCACAGGAAGCCTCTTCCCTGCCATCCGGGCATGCCCGCGCGGGAAGAGCCAAAATGCGGCGCCGTTCCGTAAGAATCGGGATGACAAAGATAGGCCTTTTCGGGCAAAATCCAAAGCCCGGGGGCTATTTTTCAAAAAATTCGCGGATTTTCTTCGCCCTGGCAGGTCCGACCAGCGCCGACAGCTCCTCGATGTTTGCCGTGCGGACCTTCTCCACCGTGCGGAAATGTTGCAGCAGCGTGCGGACCGTCTTCTCGCCGACCCCTTCGATCTGTTCCAGTTCGCTGTGTATGAAGGCCTTGCTCCGTTTCTGGCGGTGGAACGTAATCGCAAACCGGTGCACCTCCTCCTGGATGCTCGCCAGGAAATGGAGCAGCGGCGACGTGGGCCGCAGTCCGACCAGCAGCGGCGGATAGCCGCTGTAGAGCTCCGCCGTGCGGTGGCGGTCATCCTTCGCAAGGCCCGCAATCGGAATATCAAGTCCCAGGGCCTCCAGCACCTCGTGGATCGCCCCCATCTGCCCCTTGCCGCCGTCGGCGATAATCAGATCGGGCAGTTCGGCCCCTTCGGCCTGCAGACGGCTGTAACGGCGGAAGACCACCTCGCGCATCGAGGCATAGTCGTCGGGGCCCTCCACGGTCTTGATATTGAAATGGCGGTACTCCTTGCGCGAAGGCTTGCCGTCGCGGAAGACGACGCACGACGCCACGGGATTCGAGCCCTGAAGGTTCGAGTTGTCGAAACACTCGATGTGGCGCGGCTGCCGATCGAGGTTCAGCGCCTTGCACAGCGCCTCCATCAGCCGCTCCGTATGGCGCTCGGGATTCTTGATCTCGAGGTTCTTGAGCTGCTCGGCCCGGTAGATGCGGGCGCTCTTCTGCGAGAATTCCAGCAGGTCGAGCTTCTCGCCCCGCTTGGGCACGGTGAAGGTTACCCCGTCGAAGAGCAGCGTCGTCGAGGGGAGGAAGGGGACGATGACCTCGCGGGCGAGCTTGCCGTCGGCGACCTGCTCGACGACGTGCTGGATGGCCAGCGTCAGCATGTCGCGCGGATCGCCGCCGACGCCCGCTGTGAGCCGCACGGTATAGACCCCGACGATCGAGCCGTGGCGGATGCGCGTGAAGTTGCAGTAGGCCACGTCGTCGTCCTCGAGCAGCGAGAAGACATCCACGTCGACGATCCGCGCGCTGACGATCACCGAGCGGCCGGCATAGTTGTCCAGCGCGTCGAGGCGCTGCTTGTAGCGCTGCGCCGCCTCGAAGCGCAGCTCCGCGGCTGCCCGCTCCATTTCGCCCGTGAGGTACTGCCGCACGGGCCGCAGGTCGCCCTTGAGCACCGAGACGACCAGTTCGACCTGCCGCGCATACTCCTCCTCGCTCTGCAGCCCCACGCAGGGGCCCTTGCAGTTGCCCAGATGGTACTGCAGGCAGACGGTGTATTTTCCGCGGGCGATCTTCGCGGGCGAGAGGTCCAGCTTGCAGGTGCGCAGCGGCACCACCTCGCGCACGAACTCCAGCACACTGTGCTGCATCATCACCGAACCGTAGGGGCCGAAGTATTGAGACCCGTCGCGCACGACCTGCCGCGTGGACTGCACGCGCGGGAAGCGCTCGCGCCGCACGACGATCCACGGATAGGTCTTGTCGTCCTTGAGCAGGATGTTGTAGCGCGGCTGGAGGGTCTTGATGAGCGAATTTTCGAGCAGCAGGGCGTCGGTTTCGCTGCCGACGACGATGTGGCGGATTTCGGCAATCTGCCGCACCAGTGCGCGGACCTTCGCGCTGTGCTCCTTCGACTGCACGAAGTACGACGAGACGCGCTTGCGCAGGCTCTTGGCCTTGCCCACGTAGATGATCGTGCCCGAGCGGTCCAGGAACTGGTAGACGCCGGGCGACAGGGGCAGCAGCGAGACCTGCTCCCGCAGGTGGTCTTGCAGGGTTTCGGCCATGGGTCGTGTGCGGAGATTGCAGTCGCACAAAGGTAACAATTATTTCGCAAACCGCGACACGCACCCGGGCGGCTCCGCGGACAGCGGAAAAGAGAGGTGGAAACGGGCAGAGGAAAAAGCAGCGGAAAAGAGCGGCCGTTTGTTGTATTTTTCCCGCCGAATACCTATATTTGTCCTATTACCATCCACCCATCATTGAACGCCTATGAAAAAATTGCCGCTTCTGTTCCTTGTCGGACTGCTCGCCGCAGGATGCGTCGACAAGGAGTACGATCTGAAAGATGTCGAAACGGACAACATCGCCATCGGCGATTCGCAGAGTGAGTTCCGCTGCCCGCTCATGACCATCCGCGTGAGCATGCAGGAGATCACCGACAACGGCATCGACATCGAAAACGTCTTCCGCGAGACGGACATCTGGCTGCCCACCGAACTGCCCGACGCCTACGTCGACATCCGGCGGCTCGTCTCCGACGAGGCCTACGTCTCCACGCTGCTCGACCTGCTCGTCGACGAGCTGCTCGTAAGCGACACCAAGCTGGACCAGGTCGTCGAGCTGATCTGGAACACCCCCGCGTACCGCCAGTCGGTCACCGGCTCCGTACCCGAGCTCGATCTGGACGACGCCGACACCTTCCGTTCGCTCTTCCGCTCGCTGTACCAGAACAACGCCCAGGTGCGCGAGCTGCTCGACGAGCAGGTGCGGCTGCTCGCACACGACTACCTGACGGCCCTCCAGGTCGACGACATCACCTATGACATCGACCGCATCGACCTCGACGACAACATCGTGGACATGCTTTCCAAGAACCTCGACCCCGAAGGGACACCCGACGCGAAAAACACGCTGCACATCTACGGCACGATCGCCAACCGGCTGCCGTTGAGCGCCGAGATCCGGGCCCGGCTCCGCCCGACGCTCATCGAGGTTCCGGTGCAGATCGACGCCAAGAGCGAGGAGAACGTCATCGCCGAGACGCCGATCTACGGCGAAGACCTGCGCACGCTCATCCACGGCTGCCAGGTCGTCATTCCCGTGACGCTCGACCGCTACTACCGCAACGGATTCGACAATACGGCCGGCTGCCAGCTGCTCATCGAGCTGCACCTGGTCAAGCGCGGCGGACTGAAACTCAACCTCTAAACCACCTCCGACCATGAAAAAGACACTTGCACTTCTGCTGTCGCTGACGTTCGCGGCCGGTGTGTCGGCTCAGAGCAACACGGCCTACTTCATGGAGGGATCGACCCTCCGCAGCCAGCTCAACCCGGCCCTTGCGCCGCAGCGCGGCTACTTCAACATCCCGGGCGTGGGCGGCATCAACGTCTCCACGAGCGGCAACATCGCCCTCGGCGACGTGCTCTTCCCGCGCAACGGAAAGCTCGTGACGCTGCTCGACAGCTCCGTCTCGTCGGCCGACGCCCTCGCGGGGCTGAATGCCGAGAACTACCTCGGCGTGGAGACCCGCATCAACATCCTCGGCTTCGGCGCCTACACCAAAAACCGCCGCAACTTCTGGTCCTTCGACCTGAATCTCCGCACGGCAAGCGACGTCGACCTGCCCCGCTCGCTCTTCGAGTTCCTCAAGACCGGCCGGGAGGGCGTCGTGCGCAACGTCGGCGTCTCGACCGACGCCTACCTCGAGGCGGGCTTCTCCTATTCGTTCCCGCTGCTGAACGACAAGCTCTACCTCGGCGCCCGCGCCAAGTTCCTCGTCGGCATGGCCCGCGCCCGGCTCAACTACGACCGCATGGACATCCGGCTCGACGAAAACCGCTGGAGCGTCGACGCCTCGGGTACGCTCGACCTGACGGCCAACGGCGCGGCAAGCGACGACATCTCCTGCGACGAGAACGGCACCTACACCTCGGCGACCTCTCGCCCAAGCCCTACAAGCCCGCCGGATACGGCTTTGCCGTGGACCTGGGCGCCACCTACGACATCCTGCCCGAGCTGCAGGTCTCGGTGGCCGTCACCGATCTGGGATTCATCTCCTGGAACGAGAAGTACAACAGCACGGGCCGCTCAGTCAAGAGCCTGGAGTTCACGGGCGTGCAGATCGAAAACGGCCAAACGGCCGAACAGCCCGACTTCGACATGAACCTGCTGGAGTTCACTCCGGCCGCGGCACAGGGCGCCACCAAGAGCCTCAACGCCTCGCTCAACGCCGGCGTCGAATACAAGGTATGGCGCGAGAAGATCGGCATCGGACTGCTCTACACGGCCCGTTTCTGGGAGTTCAAGACCCGGCACAGCCTCACCGGCTCGGTGAACTTCCAGCCCGCCCGGTGGTTCACGCTGACGGGCAGCTACACGGTCATCGACAACCGGGGCGGCGTCGTGGGTCTGGCGATGAACCTCTCCCCCGGATGGATCAACTTCTTCGTGGCCACCGACCTGCTGACAATGAAACACACGCCGCAGTGGGTTCCCGTCCGGAAGAGCGCCGCACACCTCACGCTCGGACTGGGCATCCCCATCGGCCGCCACGGCATCCGGTAGCACCGCGCGGGGTCGGTGCCGATACGACAGGCAAACCGACACGACAGGCAGAGCCGGAAGTTCCTCGAAAGGGACTTCCGGCTCGCTTTGCTGTTTCCATACCGGCGGGAGCGGCCGGCGGCAGGAGGCCCGGACAACGCTGACGGCAGTGTCGGCGGCGCATCCGAAAAGCCCCTGCCGGGGATGCAATCTTCCGATTATTGCACCGCTACATGTTGCCGAACGGGAAAGTTTTCCTATCTTTGTCCTGTAAAAAAGTCGGAATCCGGAGGCGCACCAGAACCCTGACGCCCGCTGCAACCCCGGACAGCCGACGCTCCGAAAACGATTTGCGACGGCCCGGGGAATCTGTGCGAAGTTGCGTCACTTCATCATTTTGAATTCTTCAGCATACGGGTCGTCGCAATCTTTGTTTGCTCCGGCAAAAAGCGTGCCTCAACGATCCGCCCGGCCCGACGCCAGGCGTTCGAGCGCCGTGCGGGTCGCCGCCCGGCCCGCTTCGATCAACTCCTCGGCCCGATAGAATTCAAACATGCCGTAGCTGTCGGCCGGCAGCTCGATCAGCAGATCGGGCGGCGTCAGGCGGCACATGAGCTGCGCGATGTGCTGCTGCATGATCTGCGACGAGGCGGTGAGGAGCTTGTAGTAATTGAGCGAGGCGCCGGCCCGCGGTGCGGGATCGGCGGCAAACGGCGCACAGACGTCCACCCCCACCAGCAGGTCCCCTTCGGTACGCCGCACGTGGTTGAGCGGCAGCGGATTGACCGTGCCGCCGTCGATGAGCACCATGCCGTCGCGACGCACCGGACGGAAGACCGACGGGATGGAGATCGAGGCCCGGATGGCGTCATAGAGCCCGCCGCGGTCGATCACCACCTCGCGGCCCGTGAGCAGGTCGGCCGCCACGGCGGCATAGGGCAGCGGCATCTGCTCGATGCGCACGTCGGGAATCAGCTCCTCCATGGCATGGATGACCCGGTCGCCCTTGACGAAGCCCTCCGCGCTGAGCGAAAAATCCATCAGCGAAAAGACCTTGTAGCGGTCCAGCGTGCAGAACCACTCCCGGAAGGAGTCCAGATGTCCCGAGGCGTACATGCCGCCGACGAGTGCCCCCATCGAGGTCCCCGCAACGGCCGTAATCTCGAACCCACGGCTCTCCAACTCTTCGATGGCGCCGATGTGCGCCACACCCCTTGCTCCTCCGCCGGACAACACCAGCGCTGCCTTCCTTCGCTCCATAAGTCAAAAAAACTGATTCACCGGCATTCGTCTGCCGATACCTTGCTATTTTTCCATTCCGCCGTGCGGGCTTCGTTGCGGGCACCCTTCAACGCACGGCCGCATCGCAACCGCTCCGCACACACCGTGCCGCGCCGTCCGCCCGAGGCCGGCTCAACCCGCGCAGACCGCATCCATCCGCACGTCGTGCGGCTCGACGAGCAGCTCCCCGACCAGCTGGTGGGCAAAGCAGACACCGACCTTCACGGCGTGCATGCCCGGCTGCGAGAGGTAACGGTCGTAGTAGCCGCGGCCGCGCCCCATGCGCTCTCCGGCCGCCGTGAAGGCCACGCCCGGCACGACGATGAGGTCGATCTCCGACGCATCGCACGGCACCGCCCCGGGGCCCGGTTCGGCGATGCCGAAGGCCCCGGCAACGAGCGTCGCGGGGTCGTAGTCGAAAAACTCCATCTCCTCGCCCGCCACACGCGGCACGACGATCCGCTTCTCACGGCTCCAGCGCGCCAGCGCCTCGTCGGTCGGCGGCTCGTCAGGCAGCGAACAGAACACCGCCACGCACCGCGCGGCACCGAATGCGGGCAACTCCCCGACCCGGCGGAAGATCCGCCCGGCGGCCGCGGCTCGCTCTTCGGGAGCCATCTCCCGGTTCCGCCGTTTCATCGCCCGGCGCAGCTCCTTTTTCTCCATAAAACCACTCTTTCGGGGCGCAAATTTCCCGCCCTCGCTATTGTTATTCCGCAAACAATGGCTATCTTTGCATCGATGAACACAAATCTTTAACAAATATAAACAAATTTAATCCATTATGAGCTGTTTCCTATCCAATTCCTCTCTTGGCAAGAAGTTAGTGATGAGCGTGACGGGCTGCTTCCTCGTGCTCTTTATCCTCTTCCACATGGCCATGAACCTGACTGCGATCATCTCGCCCGAGGCGTACAACGCGGTCTGTGAATTTCTGGGCGCCAACTGGTACGCACTGGCCGGTACGGTTGTCCTGGCCCTCGGCGTGCTGATCCACTTCATCTACGCCGTCGTCCTCACGCTGAACAACTACCGCGCACGCGGCACGCAGCGCTACGCCGTCACCGTACAGGAGCCGGGCGTGGCCTGGGCCTCGAAGAACATGCTCGTACTGGGTGTCATCATTCTGCTCGGCATGGGGCTGCACCTCTACAACTTCTGGGCGAAGATGCAGCTCGTGGAGATCATGGGCAACCACGTGAACTCGCTGGGCTACAGCCCCACGGACGGTGCCGCGCTGATCGCCTACACCTTCTCGCAGTGGTACTACGTCGTTCTCTACCTCATCTGGTTTGTCACCCTGTGGTTCCACCTCACGCACGGCGTATGGTCGATGTTCCAGACCGTGGGCTGGGCAAACGACACGTGGTATCCGCGCCTGAAGTGCATCGCGAACGTCGTGGCCACGATCGTCTTCCTCTGCTTCGCCGCCGTCGTGGTGGTCTATTTCATCAAGAGCGTATGCCCCTGCTGCGCAGGCGCCTGCTAACCTTTGTAGATTGTAGAACGATAAACACACAAACGATATGGCTTTCAAATTAGATGCTAAAATTCCTGCCGGCGCTCTCGCAGACAAGTGGAGCAACCACAAGGCAGCTATCAAGGTCGTAAGCCCCGCCAACAAGCGCAAACTCGACATCATCGTCGTCGGAACCGGTCTGGGCGGCGCCTCCGCAGCCGCTTCGCTGGGCGAACTGGGCTACAACGTCAAGGTCTTCTGCATCCAGGATTCGCCCCGCCGCGCCCACTCGATCGCCGCGCAGGGCGGTATCAACGCCGCGAAGAACTACCAGAACGACAACGACTCCGTATACCGGCTCTTCTACGATACGATCAAGGGCGGCGACTACCGCGCCCGCGAGGCCAACGTCTACCGTCTGGCCGAGGTCTCGAACCTCATCATCGACCAGTGCGTGGCGCAGGGCGTACCCTTCGCCCGCGAGTACGGCGGTCTGCTGGCCAACCGTTCGTTCGGCGGCGCGCAGGTATCGCGTACCTTCTATGCCCGCGGCCAGACGGGACAGCAGCTCCTGCTGGGCGCCTACGCCGCACTGAACAAGGAGATCGCCGCCGGCTCGGTCAAGAGCTACCCGCGCCACGAGATGCTCGACATCGTCATCGAGGACGGCGAGGCAAAGGGCATCATCGCCCGCAACCTCGTGACGAGCGAGATCGAGCGCCACGGCGCCCACGCCGTCGTGCTGGCCACGGGCGGCTACGGCAACGTCTTCTTCCTCTCGACGAACGCCATGGCCTCGAACGGCTCGGCCGCATTCCAGTGCTACCGCAAGGGTGCCGGCTTCGCCAACCCCTGCTTCACGCAGATCCACCCGACGTGTATCCCCGTACACGGCGACCAGCAGTCGAAGCTGACCCTCATGTCGGAGTCGCTGCGCAACGACGGCCGCATCTGGGTTCCCAAGAAGCTCGAGGACGTGAAGGCCCTGCGCGCCGGCACCAAGAAGCCGTCGGACATCGCCGAGGAGGACCGCGACTACTATCTGGAGCGCCGCTACCCGGCCTTCGGAAACCTCGTGCCGCGTGACGTCGCCTCGCGTGCCGCCAAGGAGCGCTGCGACGCCGGCTACGGCGTGAACGAGACGGGTCTGGCCGTCTTCCTCGACTTCAAGACCGCCATCGAGCGTCTGGGCAAGGACATTATCAAGCAGCGCTACGGCAACCTCTTCGACATGTACGAGGAGATCACCGACGTGAGCCCCTACGAGCAGCCGATGCAGATCTTCCCGGCCGTGCACTACACGATGGGCGGTCTGTGGGTCGACTACAACCTGATGACCACGATCCCGGGCCTGTACGCCATCGGCGAGGCCAACTTCTCGGATCACGGCGCCAACCGTCTGGGTGCCTCGGCCCTGATGCAGGGTCTGGCCGACGGTTACTTCGTCCTGCCCTACACGATCGGCGACTACCTCTCGCACAAGATCCAGGCTCCGAAGGTGAAGACCGACACCAAGGCCTTCGACGAGGCCGAGAAGGGCGTACGCGAGAAGATCGCCAAGCTCTTTGCCATCAAGGGCAAGCAGTCCGTGGACGACATCCACAAGAAGCTCGGCCACATCATGTGGGAGAACGTCGGCATGGCCCGCACGAAGGCATCCCTCGAGAAGGCCATCACCGAGATTCAGGCCCTGCGCAAGGAGTTCTGGAAGGACGTGAAGGTTGTAGGCCGCGAAAACGACTTCAATGTCGAGCTCGAAAAGGCAATCCGTCTGGCCGACTTCCTCGAGCTGGGCGAGCTGATGGCCCGCGACGCACTCCACCGCGAGGAGTCGTGCGGCGGTCACTTCCGCTCGGAGCACCAGACCGAGGAGGGCGAGGCCAAGCGTGACGACGAAAACTTCGTATATGCCGCCGTCTGGGAGTACAAGGGCATGGACCAGGCTCCCGAGATGACCAAGGAGCCGCTGAACTTCGAGTTCGTACACCCGGCACAGCGCAACTACAAGGATTAAGGTTTTCTGACGTTCAACATTGACAACAAATTTGGAATTATGAATTTCACATTGAAGATATGGCGTCAGAAAGACGCCAAAACCAAGGGTGCTTTCGAGACCTACAAGGTTGAAAACATCTCGGCCGACACCTCGTTCCTCGAGATGCTCGACATCCTGAACAACAACCTCATCCACGAGGGCAAGGAGCCCGTGGCCTTCGACCACGACTGCCGCGAGGGTATCT
>OIBL01000111.1_pt1 | contig 40916 bp, 27 predicted proteins | sample 1581041 | NCBI WGS metagenome assembly OIBL01 (sample SAMEA3882547, study PRJEB24775) | human gut metagenome | biome: human-associated habitat; feature: intestine environment; material: feces | place: Netherlands | collected 2009/2010 | reverse complement strand
AAAAAAAAAAGAGTCTCGCCGGTAGGCGCTTCGTCGTGACCGCGGGGGCCACGATCGAGCCGATCGACCCCGTGCGCTTCATCTCGAACCACTCGTCGGGCAAGATGGGCTACGCCATTGCGGGCGAGCTGGCGCGGCGCGGCGCCGACGTGGTGCTCGTGAGCGGCCGCACGGCCCTCGACGCCCCCGCCGGGGTACGGCGCGTGGACGTGCTCTCGGCCGAGGAGATGTACACAGCTGCGGTCGAAGCCTTCCGCGAGGCGGACGGCGCGGTGATGTGCGCCGCCGTGGCCGACTACACGCCCGTGGCGGTTGCCGACCGCAAAATCACGAAGGGCGACGGCGAGATGACGATCACGCTGCGCCGCACGCGCGACATCGCCGCCGAACTGGGTGCCGACAAGCGGGGCCGCCTGCTGGTGGGCTTCGCGCTGGAGACCCACGACGAGGAGGCGCACGCCGAGGCGAAGCTCGCGAAAAAGCACTTCGACTTCATCGTCCTCAACTCGCTGCGCGATGCCGGGGCCGGTTTCCGCGGCGACACCAACAAGGTCACCTTCATCAATGCCGCGGGGCGCGAGCCCCTGCCGCTGATGTCCAAGCGCGACGTCGCGGCACGCATTGCGGACAAGATCGAATCACTCTTAAAATAAAGGTCATGTTACGCCGTCTGTCGGTCGAGAACTATGCGCTGATCGACTCCCTAACGCTGGAGCTCGATCCGCACCTGAACATCATCACGGGCGAGACGGGCGCCGGCAAGTCGATCCTGCTGGGGGCGCTCTCGCTGCTGCTCGGGGCCAAGAACGACGGCTCGGCCCGCAAGGATGCGGCCCGCAACTGCACGGTCGAGGGGACCTTCGACCTCGCGGGGCGCGGCATGGAGCCCTTCTTCGCCGAACACGACCTCGACTACGCCGCGGAGACGACCCTCACGCGCATCATCACCCCGGCGGGCAAGAGCCGCTCGTTCATCAACGACGTGCCCGTATCGCTCGCCGAGCTGCGCGAGCTGGGCAGCCGCCTGATCGACATCCACTCGCAGCACCAGAACCTGATCCTCTCCTCCGAGGAGTTCCGCACGCAGGCCCTCGACACGCTGGCCGGCAACGGGCCGCTGCTCGAGCAGTACACCGCGCAGTACGCCCGCCTGACAACGCTGCGGCGCGAGCTTGCGGCGCTGCGCGAAGCGGCCGAGGCGGGACGCCGCGACGAGGAGTGGCTGCGCTTCCAGAATGAGGAACTGACGGCCGCGGCGCTGCGCGAAGGCGAGCAGGCCGAGACAGAACAGGAGCTCGCCGTGCTCGAGAACGCCGAGAGCATCAGCGAGGCCTTCACCACGCTGCGCAACGCCTTCGATGCCGACGAGACGGGCATCCTCGCGCAACTCAAGCAGAGCGAAAACGCCCTCGGACACCTGCGTGCCCACTACCCCGCCGCCGGGGAGTATGCCGACCGGTTGCACGCGGTGATCGAGGAGCTCAAGGATATCAACGGCGGCGTGACGGCCGCCTCGTAGCGGCTCGAAGCCGACCCCGAACGGCTGTCGAAGCTCTCCGCCCGCCTCGACCTGCTGCTCTCGCTCCAGCAGAAATACCACGCTGCCGACGAAGCCGAACTGCTCGCGGCACGCGACCGCTGCGCCGCACAGCTGGCGGCCATCGTCCACGGCGACGAACGCATCACCGAGGCCGAAGCGGCCCTCGCCGCCGCCGAGGCCGAAGCCGGCGCACTGGCCGACCGTCTGCACGAGGCGCGCGAGAAGACCGCACCGCTCTTTGCGGAGCAGATTCTCGCCACGCTTGCCCGGCTGGGCATGGCCGAGACCGTTTTCCGTGTGGAGCTCACGCCGCAGCCGCAGCTCGGACGCTCGGGCCGCGACGGCGTGCAGTTCCTCTTCACGGCCAATGCGCGCATGACGCCGCAGCCCGTCGAGCGTATCGCCTCGGGCGGCGAGCTCTCGCGCGTGATGCTGGCGCTCAAGGCGCTGCTCGCGGAGCGCATGCAGCTGCCGACGGTGATCTTCGACGAGATCGACACGGGCGTCTCGGGCCGCATCGCCGACGCCATGGGCGAGATCATCGCCGCCCTCGCCGCGAAGATGCAGGTCGTCGACATCACCCACCTGCCGCAGGTCGCCTCGAAGGGCTCGTCGCACTTCGTCGTCTACAAGCGCGACGGCCGCACCTCGATCACCCGCCTGACGGACGACGAGCGCGAGACCGAAATCGCCAAGATGCTCTCCGGCTCGGAGATCACCGATGCGGCCCGCACGCAGGCCCGCATCCTGCTGGGCCGCGCCGCCAGGCCCTCGAAACGGAGCGCACAGAATACCCCTGACGAGACGTCCGGAAAACTTTTTTAAGGTGAAAGGTGAAAAGTAAAAGGTAAAAGGTGAGGGCCGGCACGATGCGACAAGGCTCCTTGCCGCCATCGGTGCCTTCAGGCCGGAGAATCCCGGCCAACCATTCACCCACAACGGGCCCGACCGGCAGCGATCGGGCCTTTTTCAAATACAAACAAAACCCGCCATGGAAAACCTGCTTGAAACGGCCGCCGCGAACCAGCGGCGCGCCCGCGAGATCATCCGCACGACCGGACTCGAGGCGATCTGGCGCTCGGTCGGGGCCGAGCCCCGTCTGGTGGGGTCGCTCCGCACGGGGCTGCTGATGACCCACCGCGACATCGACTACCACATCTACTCCGCGCCGCTGCGCACGGCCGACAGCTTCGCCGCCATGGCCCGCCTGGCCGAGGACCGGCACATCCGCCGCGTGGAGTTCGCCAACCTGCTCGACGCCGAGGACCGCTGCCTCGAATGGCATGCGCAGTATGTCGACGACGAGGGGGCGGCGTGGCAGATCGACATGATCCACATGGAGCACGGGTCGCCGTGGGACGGCTACTTCGAGCGCGTGGCCGACCGCATCGCCGCCGTGCTGACCTACGAGACGCGCCTCACGATCCTGCGTCTGAAGTACGAGACACCGCCCGCGGAGAAGATTCCCGGCATCCGCTACTGCGAGGCGGTGCTGCGCGACGGGGTGCGCACGCGGGAGGAGTTCGCGGCATGGCTCGCCGCACACCCCGCCGGGGGAATCGTCACCTGGATGCCCTGACGGACCGCACGCGCGGCCCGTTTTTTTTGCACCGGACTTACGTCTTTTCGGCCCCGGCCGCGTCATATAATCGGAAGCGCTTCCAAAAACAAACCGCTAAAAAGAGAAACATGCAACATGGAACACCCGAACACCCCCCTGCCTGACCGGATCGCCCGGGCCGTCGCGGACTACCACGCCGAGCTATACCGCTTTGCGGCGCTGCGGACCGGATCGCAAAGCGATGCCGAGGACATCGTGCAGGAGGCCTTTCTGCGGCTGCTGACCGCCCCGGGCAAGATCACCCACCTCCGCGCCTACCTCTACCGCTGCGTGGCCAACGCCTGCTGCGACCGGAAACGCCGGCAAGCGGTCTTTGAACCGCTCGGACCGCAGCTCCCGGTCGACGACGGGGAAGCCCCGCTGCGCGAGGAGGCCGAACGGATCGCCGCGCTGCTCGACCGCCTGCCGGAAGAGCAGGCCGAGGTCATCCGCCTGCACACCTTCGCCTCGCTGCGCTTCACCGAGATTGCCCAGACGCTCCAACTGCCCGCGTCGACCGTCAAGTCACGGTTCCACTACGGCATCGAACGGCTGAAGAAACTGATGTAAAACCTGCAAAAACCGAACGCCATGAAGACCGAAAAGAATATGGACTGCCGCCTCTTCCTCGAACAGCTGGACGAGCTGCTCGCCGGCGAACTTCCCGCTGCCATGCGCCGCCGGATGGAGGCACACGCCGCCGAATGCCCCGCATGTGCCGAGGCGCTCCGCTCCGCACGCCGGGCGCTGGAGGCCGTCACCCCGCAACGCGACATCCCCGTACCCGAGGGGCTCGAAACCCGGCTGATGGACACACTCCGCCGCCAGGCCGCCACACAATCCGCCGCCCCGACGCCGCAAACCGCGCCCGCCGCCCCGCGCCGCGCCGCCCGCCGCCGCTGGATCGGCATCCTCTCGGGCGCCCTCTCGGCCGCGGCCGTCATCGCCGTCGCCCTCACCGTCGGGCTCAACACCCCGGCCCGGGCCGCGCGCAACAGCTTCATGCAGGCCGTCACCTCGATGGAGGGGGTGCGGAGCATCCGCATCGAGCTGCGCATCCGCACCACCGCAAGCGAGCATTTCGACTACACCAACCCGCTCGACGAGTTCGTACCCCACACGCTGGAGGCCGTCTACACGCCGCAGCTCCTCTGGCGGATCGAAAAACCGGGCCGCAAGGTACTCTGCGACGGCCGGCACGTCTACCAATGGCTCGACACGACGGGTGACGGCATGATCCTCCCCTGCTCGTCCGGTGCACCGGGCATGCTGAAGCTGCTGATCGACCCGAGCCAGCTGCTGCTGCTCGAACAGCAACTCACCCGCTCGCACGACGGCTCCCGCTACGACCTGCGCTACGAGGGGAAGACACTCCACCTGACGGTCACCAGCCCGGCACAAGGAGATTTCAGCGAGAGCGACTACCTGCGCAACAGCTCGATCCTCGAGAGCGACACGCGCCGCGAATACCGCTTCGACGCCGCCAGCGGACGGCTCACGGGTGCCCGCGTAACCTTCCTTGCCGGGGGGCGCAAGCAGACCCTGCTCGAAATCGACCGCATCGAATACGACGTGCCGCTCGACACCGCCTCGCTCACCCGCCTGCCCGAAGGCATCACCTGGACGGACTACACCCGCCCGATGCAGGCCGGGCGTCTTGCGGGCATCGACGCCGTGCAGGCCGGACGGATGATCCTCGAAGCCTTCGCCACGTGGGACGAGGCGATCCTCGACGAGGCGCTCTACTCCTACGGAGCCGGAGCCCGCGAGCTGCTCAAGAAGCGCTATGCCGGCGCCCGGGTCACGGAGTTCGGAAAGCCCTTCCGCTCGGGCAAATACGCCGGGGTCTTCATCCCCTGCACGCTGCGGATGGCCGACGGCAGCACGGAGAAGATCCGGCTGGCCCTGCGCAACGACAATCCCGAGCAGCGCTGGCTCGTCGACGGAGGCCTGTAACCGGTGGGCTGCACAAAGGAAAGCCGGGTGCCGTTTCGCGGCACCCGGCTTTCTTTTGTACGGCCCGCAGCGGGGCCCGTCGCACGGAGATCAGCGGCGGCAAAGATACGCATTTATCCCGACCGCCGGTCCCGGCCGGACAAAAAATCAGACGCCGCCCCCGATCCGCCGCACAGCCACCCGCACACCGGCACGAATCCCCGACACGAATCCGGTTGCTCCCGGGTACGGGCACGAACCGCACGGCAGATCCGACGGCAGACCCGGACACCCGGGCATCGGGGCACCGGTACGGGCACAAAAAAAACGGGACGAACCCTTTTCAAGGTTCGTCCCGTTCGTTTGTCGGCCCGGGGCCGGACGGCTGTTACATCATGCCGCCCATGCCGCCTGCGGGCATTGCCGGTACGGCAGGCTGCTCGGACTTCTTCTCGGCGAGCACGCACTCCGTGGTGAGGAACATCGAGGCGTCTAATCATTCTGATAGATACAATCAGATATAAATAAAAAAACGCAATACATAATATTTATTATATAAAAATTTGTATCATTTTCTTAAAAGCACCACTCAATGCGAGAATTATTCATTATATTTGTATAGTGGTTCTACAACTCTGAAAGAGTTCTCGTTCATCATAATATAAAGAAAATAAATCGTCTTCACAAGCAAAAGACTTCGAACAACATCCATTTCTTCATTGAGATATTTGCGATATAGCTTGGTTCTTTTTCAATTATCACATCAATATTAGGTAAGAGTATTGTATCGTTGATTTTATTTGAACTTTGTCAAAATCTTTATATGATTAACGAATTCAACTCCGCGCTTTACTTTTGGGTATCTCTGTCTGTTAAACCACTGTATGGAGTTAAACGGTAAAATTAAAAATTATGTCTAATATTAATAACTATTTTACTATGAAAAAGTTTTATGCATTGGCAATCCTTGCTGCTGGATCCTTTTTGTTTATAGCCTGCGGAAGTACCAAAAAAGGAATTACCTCGCAAACCGTCAATCCTTATGGAAAGGCTGTCGAGGCAGAACCGTGTATCGAACTATATGAGCAGTCTCCTTATAACAGGGCCTATGGAAACGGACAACATTTTAAAGAAGCGACAGCGCGAAATATTGCAGAATTGCAGGCCCGTGCAATGTTCGCCAGAAAAATAGAATCCGCAATCTTAACTGCTACTGAGGATATGGGCATTTCAATGGAGAAGTATGCAGCAGATGATCAGACTGGACAATCCGTAACAGATCAATCGGGAGAAGCGAATGATCTGGCAATGAGTATTGCCCAACAGGTCATTCGAAACACCCATCCCATTAAAATTACAAGATATATCAAATCGAATAATCAATTTACAGTTTTTGTTTGTATAGAATATTCGGGAAATGAGAATATATTGACAGATCAAATAGAACAAAATGTTAAGGATAAAATATCTCAAGAAGACCGGGAAAAAATTGAACAACGTCACGATGAATTCAGACAAAGAGTTTTGGAAAGTTTGAAAAAATAAAACATGAAGCACCTCATTTGGGGGCTATTTATTCTGTTATCAGGGAGTATCACACAATCTATAGCCCAAAATAGTTCAGCTCTAAAACCCCAATGGATTGGAAATGTTCCCCGCAATTCTAGCACCGATTTCTATTTCGTTGAAGTCCATTCAGATGTAGCAAGTTCATTGTCTGGTGCAAGAATATCTATCATGAAAGAGTTGTCTGCTGGAGTTGAAAACATAAATAAAATCTCGGTAAGAGAGATTTACCACGATTCTTCAATACAGGAATACTCTTCAAATACAATACAGGGCTATTCTTCAGATTTTTATCAATTAAAATTACAGGTAGAAGGAGAATCACAACCTATACGATCGCGGCGCATTGATGAATATTGGAGAACTATATCTCGCGGAGGATCGAAAATATATGATTACTATGCTCTCTATGCTGTGGAAAGAAGGGGTATTTGTGCTGACTTTTCGACCATCTCAACAACATCATCTTATGGAGTTCGTGGACTGTGGCGATCAGCCATCATCCCCGGCTGGGGGCAATTCCACAAAGGAGCCAATCTCAAAGGCGGTTTGATTTTCGGCGGTTGTGCCATATTGGCCACCGGCATTGTGTTTACTGAAAATCAAAGATCAGATTATGCACGAAAAATAGTCCGCACGCACGATCAAAATCTAATTAACAGTTATGCGACAAAACGAGACCACTTTACCGCAGCCCGCAACATTTGCATAGGAGCTGCGATTACACTCTATGTCTATAATCTTATTGATGCTATTGCTACTCCAGGAGCACGCCGGATTATTGTCAAATCACGCAAAAACACAAACTATTCATTAATACCAACAATAAATTCTAACTACTCTATCTGCTTACAAGGAGCATTGAATTTCTAATGTTTTATTAACTATTCTATCGCCATTCATTATGAAACATTTTTTTCAAATTGCTACATGCCTGCTAATCGGGTGCATATTAGTAGGATGCTCTAATGATGAAACTCCTGGATTCGGGTCCATCTATGGAATTGTAACCGATGCAAATACCCGACAACCGGTTTACGGTGCAACAGTCGTACTCTCTCCTGGTAATCAGTCAACAACCACGGGAAGCAATGGACAATATGAATTTATTGAGCTGGAACCAGGGCAATACAAGATTCAAGTACAAGCCGCCAATTATCAAGTCAACAGTTCTCAAATTTCTGTCAACGCCGGAGGGCAATCTATTGGTGATATAGCGATTACTCCTATAGGAGAAATATCAGGGATACAATTATCAACATCTGTTTTAGACTTTGATACGAACTATTCAGAACTCACTTTTTCGTTAAAAAACATTGGCAATACAGGGACTGTCTCTTGGTACATTAGTGGAATTAACGTTTCTTGGTTGACGGTAAGTCCGCAACAAGGCGAAACGGCAATGGGAAAATCAAGTGAGATCAAAGTGCTGATCAATCGCGCTAACATTACATCCTCCCAATCAACATCCATCATCGTTAATGCAGCAGGAGGATCACAGTCTGTTGTCGTGTTGGTAAGTACCGAAAGTGACAGCGGCGGGAACGAAGGAGATGACGGAGACGGATCAGACTCCGAAGATTACAGTTCCGCGACAATCACATCCTGCGACTATCGTGTTAATGCTGAAATTGTAAACTGCAAATGGTCTGGCTCTTCTATCGTATTCACTTATACATTGACAAACAATGGATTGGGTTATGTCAACGATTGGCGTATATATCCGCCTTCTGCCATGTCTGTCATTCAAGGAGGCACAAAATCATACATTATCGATAATGAAGGAAACGAATATCCCTATCCGACCATGACTTTCCGCACTGCCTCGACGACAGGGATCAACACAATAACAACCAGCTTCCCGGAGGATATTCCATGTAAGGGAACGGTTACAATAAAGGATGTTCCCAATTCTGTAACAAGCATTACGGCACAGATTGGCGTCTATGCCTACCCTAATTCGCAATTTAACATGGCTGATTCAAAAATAATATTCAAAAATGTCCCCGTTTATTAATAACGAACTAACAAGATAGGATTCTTCCTAATAACAAAGTTCATTCAACAGAAAAATAACAAGAGGTACAGACGCAAAAACGGGACGAACCCTTTTCAAGGTTCGTCCCGTTCGTTTGTCGGCCCGGGGCCGGACGGCTGTTACATCATGCCGCCCATGCCGCCTGCGGGCATTGCCGGTACGGCAGGCTGCTCGGACTTCTTCTCGGCGAGCACGCACTCCGTGGTGAGGAACATCGAGGCGATCGACGCGGCGTTCTCCAGCGCAACACGCGACACCTTCGTCGGGTCGATGATACCGGCTGCGAGCATGTCCTCGTAGCGGTCGTCGCGGGCGTTGTAGCCGAACGAGCCCTTGCCCTCGCGCACCTTGTTGACAACCACCGAACCCTCGCCGCCGGCATTGGCAACGATCTGGCGCAGCGGCTCCTCGATGGCGCGCTTGACGATCTGGATACCCGTCGTCTGGTCCTCGTTCTCACCCTTCATGCCCTCGAGGGCTGCCGTGGCGCGGATGTAGGCAACGCCGCCACCCGGAACGATACCCTCCTCGACGGCGGCACGCGTAGCGGCCAGGGCGTCGTCGACGCGGTCCTTCTTCTCCTTCATCTCGACCTCGGTAGCGGCACCGACGTAGAGCACGGCCACACCGCCGGCCAGCTTGGCCAGACGCTCCTGCAGCTTCTCACGGTCGTAGTCCGACGTAGCCTTCTCGATCGAGGTGCGGATCTGGGCCACACGGGCGGCAATGGCCTCCTTCTGGCCGGCACCGTCGACGATCGTCGTGTTCTCCTTGTTGAGCGTCACCTTGTCGGCCGAGCCCAGCATCGAGAGGTCGGCGTCCTCGATCTTCATGCCCTTGTCGGTCGAAATCACCGTGGCACCCGTCAGGACGGCGATATCCTCGAGCATCTCCTTGCGGCGGTCACCGAAGCCCGGAGCCTTGCAGGCGGCGATCTTCAGCGTGCCGCGCAGCTTGTTGACCACGAGGGCCGACAGCGCCTCGCCGTCGACATCCTCGGCGATAATCAGCAGCGCACGACCGCTCTGAGCCACCGGCTCCAGAATGCCCATGATCTCCTTCATGGTCGAGATCTTCTTGTCCGTAATAAGGATGTAGGGCTTCTCGAGCTGTGCCTCCATCTTCTCGGGATCGGTCATGAAGTAGGCCGAGATGTAACCCCGGTCGAACTGCATGCCCTCGACCACCTCGACGTGCGTATCCGTGCCCTTGGCCTCCTCGACAGTGATGACACCCTCCTTGTTGACCTTGGCCATCGCCTCGGCGATCAGCTTGCCGATGTTGTGGTCGTTGTTGGCCGAGATGGTGGCCACCTGCTCGATCTTGGCGAAGTCCGAGCCGACCTCCTGGCTCTGCTCACGCAGCGAAGCCACGACCGTAGCCACGGCCTTGTCGATACCGCGCTTCAGGTCCATCGGGTTGGCACCGGCCGTCACGTTCTTCAGACCCACGCCGATGATCGACTGGGCCAGCACCGTGGCCGTCGTCGTGCCGTCGCCGGCATCGTCGTTCGTCTTCGAGGCGACCTCCTTGACCATCTGGGCGCCCATGTTGGCGAAAGCATCCTCGAGCTCCACCTCCTTGGCGACCGTCACACCGTCCTTCGTGATCTGCGGTGCACCGAACTTCTTGTCGATGATGACGTTGCGACCCTTCGGGCCGAGCGTGACCTTCACGGCGTTCGACAGCGCGTCGACACCCTCCTTCAGCAGTTCGCGCGCCTCTACGTTATATTTGATCTCCTTTGCCATAGTTGTTTCTGCGAATTAGATGATTGCCAAAATATCGTTCTGTTTCATGATGAGGTAGTCCGTGCCGTCGATCTGGATCTCCTGACCGGCATACTTGCCGTAGAGCACCTGGTCACCGACCTTGACCTCCATCTTCACCTCCGAGGTGCCGGGGCCGACGGCCACGACCTTGCCTGCGAGGGGTTTCTCCTTTGCCGTGTCGGGGATAATCAGTCCGCCGGCAGTCTTCTCCTCCGCGGGATTCGGAAGAATCAGCACGCGGTCCGATAATGGTTTTACGTTCATAGTGCTTATTTTTTTATTAGTTATTGTGTTTGCGTTTTTCGTGTTCGCACTCCCCTTTCCAACAAGAGGTGTGCCAACCCGATTTTGGCAGAAAAAGGATGACAAAGCAACAGAGCAGGCTGACATTTTGTCACGCGGTGCGGCGGCGATAAAATTTTTCGGCCGTTTTTCTTGGACAGACCGAAAAAACGTATTACATTTGCATCCCGATACGGCACAGTATCTACATGGTGGATGTAGCTCAGTTGGTTAGAGCGTCGGATTGTGGTTCCGAAGGCCGAGGGTTCGAGCCCCTTCTTCCACCCCAGGGCGCAGGAAAAGGAAGTGCTAAAACGAGTAAAATGCCTTATGTATCAGTGATATGTAAGGCTTTTTCATTTTTGTACGGTTCTTGAAAATGCATTTTCAGGCAACGAGTCCGAGACCAAATCGTGACCTGTTTTGCTCCGGACCGAAAACAGGTCACGATTTACGCACAATACACTGTTTTACACCGACTTGCGTCGCAATATCGCCCATGCTGCAAACGTTTGTTTAACCCCTTAAAAAACATGCAGCCATGCGCCGAACAACCTTCTCCGTGGTCTTCTTCTGCAAGAAGTCCAGAATCTCCAAAAAGGGCAAAGCGCCCATCTATGCCCGAATCACCACCTCCGGCCTCTCAACCGAGATTTACACCCGCTGCCAGATCGAGCCTGAGCGCTGGAACCAACGTCTGGAACGCTCCCTGCATCGGGACAAGGTGGCCCTGCAGATCAACGGCATCGTGGACAGCTATCGGGCCAATATCCTGGCGGCCTACGACGCTCTGATTCGGGAGGGCAGGATACCGGACTGCTTCACCATCAAGGAACGGCTCGAGAATCCGGGCAGCTCCACCCGACTCTTCCTTGCCGAATTCGCGAAATACTGCGAAAAACGGCAGCAGGAAGTCGGTAGCCGCATCACACAGGTCACAGCCAACAAATACCACCGCCTGCTGCGTTACATGACCGAATACACCCAAGCTCAATATCAAAAAGAGGACCTGCCGCTGGACAGAATCTCCTACGAGTATATCGACGGGCTGAACACCCATATGCAGACGAGGCACAAATGCAAGAACAACGGAGCGGTCAATCTGCTCTGCTGCTTGAAGAACTTCATCCTCTATGCTATCCGAAACGAGTGGATCGAGAAAAATCCCTTCCGCTTCTACAAGATGAAGATCGACAAGACGAATGTCAAGGTGCCGCTGACGAAGGCAGAGCTGGACCTGCTGCTAAAGCGACCGATGCCTAACGAGCGTCTGGAACGGATCCGGGATGTTTTCTGCTTCTGTGCGCTGACAGGACTGGCCTTCACGGATGTCGACCACCTGCGGCCCGAGCACATCACGACCGACGAGAACGGCACCCTGTGGATTCACAAACCACGGGAGAAGACCGCAGTCGTAAGTCGGATTCCGCTGCTGCCGCATCCGATTCGAATTCTGCAAAAATACGAGCAGGATCCCGACTTACGACTCAAAGGAAAACTGCTGCCCGTTCCGAGCAATCAGAAGATGAACGCCTACCTGAAGGAGATTGCGGACATTTGCCTGATCAACAAAAATCTGACAGTCCACCTGGCCCGACATACGTTCGCAACCCTGGCAATCGAATACGGGATGCCAATTGATATAATCGCCAAGATCCTCGGCCACTCGAACACCAACATGACCCGTCATTATGCCAAAATATCCGAGGCGAATATCAGCCGGGAGATGCAAAAAATCGGGAAGATCCTAACGGCCTGACGCAGACAAACGACCGGACGGCGAGGAACCATTCCAGTTCCTTGCGGCCGGTCGTTTATGGAAGGACTATTTACTTCTGGCTCAACTCGACTAACGTACCCCGCAGCGTATCGAGAAAGTGGGTCAGGCGGTTCTTGCGGTTCAGGATGGCCCAGCGAAGACTCCTTGCGAAACAACAGATGACGAAGATATGCCATCTATATGCGGCTGAGGATCTATTGAATTCAGAACCAGGTCCCGCATTTCAACCTTGGTCCCCATCTGAAGACGACTATAAAACGCAGACAAACCAACCTTAAACGTAGAGTGCCAAAATATTCATATTATCGACCAATTGTCCATCAAGATTGCTACTACCCAGATACAACATTCTCTCATAATACTGAGCAAGGAAGCAGGGATAAAAGGATTTAACCTTTTATCCCTGCTTCCTACATTCTATTTAAGCTCTCGATTATGCCCTATATACCCAAAACTACCCCAAAAGACATTGACATGAAAATCACAAATCATTCATGCGCAGGCCCAGCGTATCGTCATACTGCCGCTGGAGACGTACCAGCTCCTCGAGCATCTCCCGCTGTGGGGCGGCAAAGGCCGGATCGCCATAGAGATTGTGCAACTCGTGCGGATCGGCCTGCAGGTCGTAAAGCTCCCAGTGGTTGATATCGTTATAGAAGTGGATCAGTTTCCAGCGGTCGGTGCTCACGCCGTAGTGCCGCTTGACCATATGTTCGGCAGGATATTCGTAGAAATGGTAGTAGAGCGACCGGCGCCAGTCGGCAGGCTCCTCGCCTCGCAACAGCGGTAGTAGCGAGACGCCCTGGATATCTTCGGGAATCGCAACGCCCGCCAGTTCGAGGAACGTCGGGGCATAATCGATGTTCTGCACCATCTGGTCGATGTCACCGCGGGCTCCTCCCGGAAGCCGCATCACCAGCGGCGTACGGTACGACTCCTCATACATGAAGCGTTTGTCGAACCACCCGTGTTCGCCCATGTAGAAGCCCTGATCCGAAGTGTATACCACCAGCGTGGTCTCCGCAAGGCCCGATTCATCGAGGTAGTCGAGCAGACGTCCCACATTGTCATCCAGAGACTTTAACGTTTTGAGGTAGTCGCGCATATAGCGGTTGTATTTCCACTCAGCACGTGCGCGGCCCTGCGGATTCGTGCGGTAGAACTCCTCGATCAACGGCTCATAAAAACGATCCCATGCCGTCCGCTGATCGGGATTCATGCGGCTCAGGAGATGCTCATAAGGAGCTTTCAGACGCCCCGGCTTGTCATTGCGCAACATCTTCAAGTCGTAGACCGGATCCATGTCGTGATCCGACGCTATGGACATCTCCTGTGCGGCGGCTGCCGGACGCCCCTCGTAAGCATCGAAGAAAGTCTCGGGAAGCTCGAACGTACGGTCCTCATACAGGGCAAGATTGCACGTATCGGCCATCCAGTTGCGGTGTTGCGCCTTGTGATGCACCAACAGGCAGAAAGGTTTCGACGGGTCGCGCTCCTCCTTGAGCCAATGCAGGCTCTTGTCGGTGATCAGGTTGGTGATATAGCCCTCGTTGCGGAGGGTATCGCCCGCCTGCGTGATGAACAGCGGGTTGTAGTAGTCGCCCTGGCCCGGGACAACCTCCCAATGGTCGAAACCCGTCGGAAGACTCTCCAAGTGCCATTTACCCACAACCGCCGTCTCATAACCCGCCGCCTGCAACAATTTAGGGAAGGTCTGCTGCGAGCCGTCGAACACACACGTCGTATTGTCGTAGAAGCCGTTTTTGTGCGAATGCTTGCCGGTAAGCATACATGCCCGGCTCGGACCGCTCAGCGAATTAGCCACATAGCTGTTCGTGAAGCGTACACCCTCGGCCACAATGCGGTCAAGGTTCGGCGTCGAGGCGTAGCGCCGGTCGTAGCAGCTCATCATCTGCGACGTATGGTCGTCGGTCATGATGTAGAGGATGTTCATCGGACGCATAACCGGCTCTGGCCGACCTCCGCATCCGGTCAGCAAAACGGTAGCCAATCCTCCGACGGCCAGTCCGGTTCCCTGTTTCAAATTCATAAACGCTCGCAAATTATTTCCATTCATAATAACGTATCCAATCGATTTCCATCTCCACGGGCAGATCCTCGGGATCCACGGGGCCGACCCACGGTCCGCGGAGTTGCATGTCGACGATCAGATATTGCGGAATGTCAAAAGGAAATTGTCCGGGCTTGTCGGTCTCGATACGCGGATAAGCGTAGTTCCGGACCCCGTTGACATGGAACACAATGCTATCGGGCCACATGTCAACCCCGTACACATTGAAATCGTCCGGACGGATCGGCGCCGTGGAACTCGAAACCGGATCCTGAATACCCAATGTATAGGTATAATGAGAGTGTACGGTCTGATAAACGACCGAATCGAAGTTGAGCCGTTCCATGATGTCGATCTCGCCGCCTTCGGGCCAATGGTAACGCTCCTCCTCATAAGGCATCAGCCATAAGGCGGGCCAGGCGCCGCGTGCCGCTTGAAGCCGGGCCCGGATTTCGATACGTCCCCGATGAAAAGCCTTTTTTCCCTTGGTCCAGAGGCCGCCGGTCAGATACGCGGCCGTGTCCACCGTACGGTCGTCGTTGACAATCCCCCGCAGAATAAGTTTACCGTCACGCCAGTCATAGCAACGGGCATCAGAAGATTGGGTATCCCGCCAGGCTGCGGTTCCCCGAGATATCGTACTCCATACGGAGGTATCGATCTGCGGAGAATCGAAATTCTCCTCCCACGAAAGTCGCCACTCGGGCGTATGGGCGCAGGACGAAACAAAAATCAGCACGGCAAGCGCCAGTAAGGTTCGTTTCATGATATGAAGGATTCTTATTCGGATTTGCATAAAACGGAGAGGACACGAAGGCCCTCTCCGCAAAATTCAAAAATCAATTTCCGTAGTACTTGTTGTAGAACGCTTGCAGTTCAGCCACATATTGGAGCCATGCCTCAACGCTCTCGGCCGACGCGTCGAAACTCCGCAGCAACATCTCTCCATTCTCGATAGCCCACGACATACCCACCTGCAAGTCATCGGCCGTATTGCCGACCACGCTCTGCAACCATTCGAGATTCTCCGGAATCTGAGCGAAGGGCGACGCAGCACCCGAGTGGGCCTGTACATTCGCATAACGTGCCTGGACTTCCTCGGCCGTCAGGCTCTTGTTATCCCAACGGAAGAAGGCGATCTCACCCTCCATGCAACGGTGCAATCCGGGATAAATGCCGATATAACCGCCACCGAGTCCGACGCCCTCCGGCGGAAGAGCTCCCGTGCGCGGGTCATTGGTCCACGGCGTCGAAATTCCGGCAAGAGTCGTCTCATTCTGAAGCACGCCATTGATGTAAAGTGACAGTTTGTTGTCGGCACTCCGCGTACAAAGGATATGCACGTAATCACTCGGGCAAACCTCCTGGGCAACAACCTCCGTAAAGGCTTGACCTCCCGTTGATGCAAAGAAGCGGATCTTCTGGTCGGCATCGATACGGAATCCAATACCCATCTTGTTGTGGAAGTTTCCGTTCTGATGACGGTCGCGACTGGCTGTCAAATAGATACAGTTATCCGACTTACCGGCTTCGGACGCCGCAGCCTCGGCCGCATTGGTTACTTTCAGATAGGTTTCCATCAGGAAAGGCAGGCCTCCACCAGCAAACTCGGCCTTGCGGTTAGGATCAACCGGGCCATCGTACATCACGGCCAGATATTTCTGATTGAGACCACCCGTCTCGTCAAATCCATAGCCATTCGGGTCAAGAATCTCATCACCGGTCGGAATCCAGTAGTCGGGAGTGCCGAGCGAAAGAACATAGCTGTTGGTAACTTCGCTCCAAACAGTCGACGGAATACCGCTTTCCCCCTTTTTGACCGGCATGGCACCAGCAGGTGCTGCATTCACATAGCCGTTTGCCGTGAAAGAGATATCCGAGAAGTCAGCCTTGGCTGTCGCCAGTCCGGGAAGTGTTTCGGGTGCTTTCGGAGCATCGGGGAGCTGTCCCATCTGCTGCACGGAGATCTTGGTCATATCGGTCCAGACAATCTCGTCCGATTCCGGCAGAATGCGAATCTCGCCGAAACGTGGATCCGGCGACTGCGTATCAAACGCTTCGACCGAGAAACGATACTCTCCCGTTTGCGAATCGGACGAGAAGAGTGTAATCCATTCCGACGTCTCGAACTTCACCGCAAAGTTGGAGTTGATCTTGATCTTTACCTTGCCTTCACCTCCGGCACGCGATACGCTGACACTGCCGCCGACCGGTTCGAGAATCGAGATCGACGGTGTGGAACCTTTCTGCTCAACCTTGATCACCACATTCTCGGCATCAGAAGCAATCAACGTGATCGTCGCCGTACGGGGCGATGCCGAAGGATTCTCCGTCACTGTGATATTGATACCCGTCACGACATTGCCATTGCCGGTCCGTTTGGCCGTACACCAATCACTGTCAGACATCTTGTACGTAAAAGTTCCATCGAAATTGACCGGCACAAAACGCGTCTCGGCCTCACCGGAGAACTCCTGGATCAAATCGGCCTCGATGACCTCGAACTGACGGGGGCCATCGGTTGTATCCTCACTGCAAGCACTGAACGTAAAAAGCATCAGCGCAAACATGGCTTGGAGAATTGCTAATTTTTTCATGGTTATGGGTTTTTAGATGGTTATTTTGCATAATATAAACCGACATTCGACAGATTGGCCGTTCTCCGGGTCTGTTCGATGGTGACCCGAAGATTCCGGGCCGTACGGGGAGTATCGAGTTTCACAAGCCGCTTATGACCGATGGTAATCCCCTGGGCGATCGTCTCCCAGGTAGATCCGTCGGAGGTGATCTCCACGCGGAAACGTTCCACACGCTGTCCCCGTGCAATATCCTCCTGCAACATCACGACATTGAACAACTGTCCCGGTTGCACGTCGAACTCCCGCGATTTTCCGCTTGCCGCCTGCCAAGCGCCATCACCGCCGATCACCCGATTGTCGGTGAAGGATTCCCGGATCCAGGTCCCGAATTCACCGAGACGCTGCACATCGGCATCAGGCAGAAGTCCCCGCGTATCAGGCGGGATATTGAGCAACAGAACCGCATTCGATCCCACCGATGCAAAATAGATCTGCTTGAGCGTTTCAAGGCTCTTGGGTTGCTGATCGGCGTGGTAGAACCATCCGTTGCGGATCGAAACATCGACTTCGGCCGGATACCAATACAACGCCTTGGCGCGGGAAAGCACGTCACGGCTGCCCAGATCTGCCGATTTCGCTTCGAGACCCGAGACAACCGTAGCCGGATTTTTGAGCGGCGCAGGCTGCAACGCCACACTGCTCCACTCCTGCTCGCGACCCCGGCCGGCCTCGTTGCCGACCCAACGGATATCGTCTCCCATGATGGCCGTCACAACATGGGGCTGCAAATCCTTCACGGCCTTCATGTAACGGGGCCAGTCGAACGTATGCGTCGGGGTTCCCGGAATCGAAGACCCGTTGGCGCCGTCAAACCACATCTCGGCAACATCACCGTACCAGGTCAACAATTCGGTAATCTGTGCCACGAACATGTCGTCATACTCCGGGGTACCGTAGCAGGACGCGTTGCGATCCCACGGCGAAACATAGAGTCCCAGTTTCATGCCGTATTTGTCGCACGACTCGCGAAGCATCTGCACGACATCGCCCTTGCCGTCTTTCCAACTCGACGACGCCACCGAATGCGAGGTCGTCTTCGTGGGCCACAGGCAGAACCCGTCGTGATGCTTTGCCGTCAGCATCACCAACTTGAATCCGGCATCCTTCAACGTACGGACCCATTGATCGGTATCGAGTTCGCCAGGATTGAACACATCGGGATTCTCGGTCCCGTCACCCCATTCCTGACCTGTCCAGGTATTGACCGTAAAGTGGATGAATGCGGTCAGCTCCCAGCGCTGCCACTCCAACTGGGCCGGAGTAGGAATCAACCGGGCTGCCATATCCACCTTCTCTTCGAGCGTAGCCGATCCCAGATCGACGAATTTCTCGAAATATTCCGTATTCTCCTCGATCGGGTTCCCCGTCGGAGGAACATTATCCGCGTAGAATTTATCCGATGCCGCGCAGCTGACCGGTGCCATAAACACAAGCATCAGAAGCATTCGGGTATATATCCGAAACTTGAATTCCATCTGAATGTAAATTTATTCGTAATACAATATTGCTACTCCTCCTCAACAACCCGCACCCAGTCCACTGACATCTCATACGGCAAAACATCGAGCGACGGCAGCCAGGAGGCCCGCCAAGCATTGCCGCCGTAACTCTGCATCGGAGCACAGGACTGATTGATGATGATATAATAGTCACGGGATTCGAACGGCCAGATACCGCCATCAGCCTCAACCTGGGTCTGCGTAACCGTAAAGGTCACCTCACCGTTTACGGTCCATTCGAGTTTCCCGGGCGTTTTGCGCACCCCGTAAATATTGTATTCCGACAAATTCAGCCCGGCGGTCGAAGCGGTGACTTTCGCACTCTTCGAAGCGTTTCCGCCACCCTGCCGCGTATAATGCACGGTATGTTCAATCCATGCCTCGGAATTATAATGTTCCATGATGTCGATCTCGCCGGCTTCGGGCCAGGTGGTGGAATTTTCATCAACGGGCATCAGCCAGATAGCCGGCCACGCACCGTCGCCTGCCGAGGAAAAACGAGCCCTCACGGTCACTTCGCCATAACGGAAGGCATAGAGAACCAGCCCGCTCGGTTTCATGGTCTGCAAGCCCATGCAAAACGGAGCATTCGTAGCCGGTTGTCCGTATTCGGCCGGCGACACAGCCTGCAAGGAGAGCACCCCATCGACCGGCACGTAGCTCTCCAACGGAATTTGTCCCATGAATTTCTTCCAGTTGGCATACTGGTTGGCCGGGCATATGGCCCATTTGGTCGCATCAACCGTCGATTCGGTAAAATCCTCGAAGAAACCTGTTTCCAGAGCCTCCTCCCCGGATCCGACAAACGGGGGAATATTCGGGGTCTCCTCGCTGCAAGCCACAGCCGTGAGGAGAATTCCCAAACACAAGATATTGATCACTCTTTTCATCTTCGTGTTGTTTTTCTGTTGGGTTCACCGATCGTCCGCGACTCTCCACGGACGATCGGAATCCCGGGCTCTACCAGCCCGGATTCTGAACCAGTTTGTGATTTTTGAAAAGCTCCGTATTCGGAATGGGATAGAAATACATCTTGTCCTCCCAAACTCGCGTAGTCACGAGTTTTCGCTCGTAACGAACGTTCGATCCGTCATAAATAACATTCACGCCATAGATCTCACGCGTGCTCGGGCCGATCATCCATCGACGAATATCCCAGAAACGATGGTCTTCGAACGCCAGTTCCACACGTCTCTCATTGCGCAGGCGATCCGTGAAATCGTTTGTAACGTTCAGAGCCGGAACTCCCGCACGGGTCCGAATCTGATTGACCGCAGCAAGCGGCGAGAGCGGGAACTCATCGGAGGTAAACGTCTGATCTCCCGAATACTCATACAAGGCTTCGGCATAGTTGAGCAACACTTCGGCATAACGGAACAGCACCCAATTGTGCGGGGCCGTAGTGGTCTGGCCGTCGGCGAAGTTCACCTCCTCCTGAACATACTTGCGCAGATAATAAGAAGTTCGGCTCGCCCCTTCGAGTGGCAGGCCGTTACGCCCGCCTTCGAAGCACTCCACCGGAACACCTTTCCACATGGCACCGTTGTAAAGCACCGTTGCGAACAGACGCGGATCCCGACGATTCGTATTGTAGATGTTGTTCACATGGTCGGAATTGTTCCAGTCGAACGGCTTGCCGTCGATATCGAAAGCATCGACCAGGTTCTGAGTCGGCGTATTTCCCGAATTACCTCCTTCGTAGCCAATCGGGAAATTGAGCGATTCGAACGTATTGCTGTTCGCTTCCCGGCGTTCGAGGATCAACTCCTGCGACGAAAGGTTGTTCACCGGGCTCTCGTCGGGAACCAACCGGTATACATTCAAATCAATCACCTCCTTGGCTGCCGACGCGGCCGCATGCCATTTTTCCAAATCATTGTCCGGATTGTGGAGTTTGCTGGCCGTATAGAGCAATACCCGGGATTTCAGGGCCAACACCGCACCCCGCGTGATACGTCCCGTCTCCGATCCGTACACGTTCTGATAGTTCAGAGGCAATTCCGGAGCAATCTCATCGCATTCCGACACGATAAAGGAGACAATCTGGTCAAAACCCGACGGCTCGACCGTATTGACCTCCGACGGAGAGTAGGTACGCGTAAGCAGAGGAACATTGTTGTAACGTTTGGCCAGTTCGAAATGGAAAAATGCACGCAGGAACCGGGCCTCGTAAGGATAATAGACATAGGCCGACATCTCATCCTCGTACTTGTCATTCCACTCACTGTTGGGGAAGTCGGGTTGATAACTTTCGAGAAAGAGATTTGCAGCACGGATACCCTTGTAGAGCTGCGCCCACTGATCGTCGAGCGTATTGATGGCGCTCCAACTGCCGTCGCCGAACTGATGGATCGCCGACGTCGTCCAGGCATAGTCGGCATCGTCGGTCGCCGCCGAAAGCATAGCGTTGCCCACATTGCCGAAATCCTTGGGCAGATATCCGTAAACATTTGTCAGCATCTTCTTCGTGCGGGAGAAATAGACGAACATTTCATCCTTGCTGAATCCCGAAGTCTCATCATAATCGAGATAGTTGCACGAACAGAAGGCCAACATCGTCAGAACAAGCGTATATTTCGAGATGGTTTTCATCTGTTTTCGTATTAGAAGGTTAAATTGACGCCGATGTGGTAAGATCTGAGCGACGGATAGGTCGCTTTCAGCATCTCGGGATCAAGACTCTTGACGTTGTCCAAGGAAAAGAGATTGGATCCCCGGGCGAAAATCCGCACCGACGAAGTCCGAATCGCATTGGACCATCGTTTGGGAAGTGTCCAGCTGATTTCCAGATTACGCAGTTTGAGGAAAGCACCGTTCTCCTGCCAAATGGAACTATTCTGGTAATTATTCTGGTTGTCAAGCGTCGAAAGCCGCGGGTACAGGGCATTCTCCATGTTTGCGGCCGTCCACCGATTGGCCAAATAATGAGTCGACACGTTCTTGTTGTTGCGCAAAGGCTGATAATAGCTGGTCATGCTTTTCAGCAACGTATAGTTCGCCACACCCTGGAAATCGGCCCGAATGCCGATACCCCGCCATTGGGCACCCACCGTGAACCCATAGTAGATCTCGGGCAATGTCGTGCTGTAACCCATGGCGATGCGGTCGTAAGCATCTATCTTCTTGTCGTCGTTCAGATCCTTGTATTTCACGTCTCCGGGACGAACCTGCGAGAAGGTATGCTCAACGCTGTTCTCGACATCCTGCATATCGCGGAAAAAGCCTACGGCCTGCAATCCGAAGAACTGCCCGATCCGGCCACCCGTCTGGCAAAGGTAATCATACGGCTGATAGCCCTCATTCATGTTGACAATCTCGTTGCGAGCGAATGTGAACGTTCCGCCGATCATGTAGCTCCAGTCGCCAATCGTTTGGTGCCAGTTCAGTGCAGCTTCGACACCCCGATTGCGGACATGTCCCTCGTTGCGGTTGGACATGGCGACCCCCAGGATACTCGAATAGACATTCTCCGTGCTGCACAGAATATTCTGCCGATCCTCATAGAAGGCATCCATCGACAGATCAAGCCCCTTGAAAAGCTGCATGTCGATACCCACATTGGCCTTATAGGCGGTTTCACACGTCAGGTCGTAATTCGCCAACGCACCCTCGGTCCATCCTTCGGCCGATGCATTGCCGGATCCGAACCAATAGGAATTACCGCCGACATAATACTGACGGCTCAATCCGTAGGACATCAGATCGCTGCCCGTAATGCCCCACGAAGCCCGCAGCTTCAAATAATCGACCACTTTCGAATTCTTCAAGAAGTTCTCGTTCGAAAGCACCCATGCGGCCGAAACTGCCGGGAAGAAACGATATTTGTCTCCTTGGGGCATGACGCTCGATCCGGCATAGGACATGGCCACATCGAAGAAATAGCGGTTCATATAGCCGTAATGGGCCGAAGCAACGACACTCTGACGCCGATACGTATTGTTGCGATCCTTCTTGATGCTGCCCTCCATGTGGTACCCAGCCATCGCCTTCAACGTGTGACGGTTACCCCAATCCCGATTGTAACGAACGATGGCATCCACCGTAGTGATCATGACCACGGCTCCGACCGAACTGCTGTAAGTCAACGGAGAATCGGCACCAATCGTCGTGCGGGCGATATTCATCGTTCCGTCGGGATTGCGTGTTCCCTGGAGCACCTCCGAAGCATAGGTTTTACTTTGACCCTCCCAGAAGCTGGCCCGGTTGTCGAATGCCAAAGCGCCCTCCACACTCAAACCTTCCGTCAGCATCGAGAGATTCTGCGTAAGACGCATGTCGGCATACAAGGCACGGTCGATCCCGTCGGTATATCCCTTTCCGACCAAGTCTCCGATGGGGTTGTTGCGCAGGTTGTCACCACCCCACTTGCCGGTCGAAGTCTTGATCGGGAATGCCAGGGCCGGCGTATCGTAGAGTTGCTGGAAGATCGTATTGTAAGCCGTCGTCGGGCGATGGTGCTGCTCGATCTGACCCAATACGTTCACCTTCAAGCGAGTCGTCGGGGTAAAGTCCACATCGAGATTCGTGCGCACGCTCAACCGGTCCCATTCCATCTGCGACGAGTAATCGGGATCCATGTCCGCCGGCTTAATCAGGCCATCGCTGCCATTGTAGGTCAACTGGCTGTAATAACGCACGGATTTCGATCCTCCTCGGAACGAGGCAATCAGTTCATGGTTATAACCGGCGCTGCGGACCGCTTCGTCCCACCAATTGACATTGGGGAACATCTCCGGATTGGCTCCGGTACGGATGTCGTTCAGATCGGCCTCGGAATAACGTCGGCGTAATCCGTCGTAATAAAGCGCCTCGTTCATGGCCGCCGCATACTGGTTTGCATCAGCCATTTCGGGCAACCGGAACGGAGTATCGACACCGAACTGATACGAAACTTTGGCATGCATACCCTGCGACAAACCCCGTTTGGTCGTCACCAGAATGATGCCGTTGGCACCACGCATACCGTAGATGGCCAAGGATGCTGCATCCTTCAAAACCGAAACGCTTTCAATTTCTTCGAGAGAGAGCGAACGCAACGGACGTTCGAAACCATCAACAAGAATCAACGGAGTCGTGTTGTTGAGTGTCGCCAGGCCCCGGATAAAGAAGGTCGGATCGTTATTCCAGGCCGCGGTTTCATTCTGCATGACATAGAGTCCGGCCAACTTGCCGTAGAGCGCATTTGCCGGATTGTTCACCGAACGCTCGATATCATCGCACGAAACAGTCGAGACGGCCGAAGTCCGTTCTCCTTCGCGCACCGTATTGCCATATCCCAAGGGAACCACCTCCGAAGTGACATCCATCACCACAGTCGTGAAGTCTCCGTCAAGAACCACAGTCTTGTGCTTGGTGTTGTATCCCGACACCTCTACCGGAAGCCCCCGAAGCGAATTGTCGAGCACGGCGATTCCGTTTTCGTCGGTCAGGACGTCCTGACGGTATCTGTTCTGAGGAGAAACGGCGTACCCGAAAAGGGGCTTGTTCTCCTGATCGACAACCCGCAACTTGAGATCCTGTCCCAAAGATATTCCGGGCAGAATACTGAGCAACAGGAATATATATGTTCTTCTTATCATTGTATATCTGCTTTTCTGGTTAATACACGATTACCATCCGGGATTCTGAACCAGCCCCTTCTGTACCTCGTCCAAAGGTATTGCACTAAAATACCATTTCGGAGAAAAGTTATTCTTCCAATAGCGGTCCGTCATCGGCTGACGCTCCAACGTGATCATGTTGGTATCGCTATCCAGCGTAATCGAAACCTGATAGAGCGTTTTGGTGAACTCCTCCTTCATTTTCCAGCGCACGAGGTCGAACCAGCGAACCTCCTCGAATCCGAATTCAAGACAACGTTCCAGAAGCACCGTCTTGCGGAACTCCTCCTTCGTCATGGACCGGACACCCGGGACCTCGGGCATTCCGACACGTTTGCGGACCTCCTGCAAATTGGTATACTTGTCTCCGTAAAGTCCGGTAGTCTCCACCTCGTTGAGCGCTTCGGCGTAGCTGAGGTAGATTTCAGACAGACGCATCCACGGCCATTGGAGATACTTGCCATTCATCGTGCTCGCATCAAGATCGAACATGAATTTACGCATGTTCGTACCCGTTACGAGCGTTTTCAATCCCAGGTTGTTGTAATCGTCGCCATTGATCCACGACTTGAAATAGGGGCTCGTACCGCCACCGATCTTGCGATCGCCCAATACCACAAGCGTCTCATACATGCGCGGATCCCTATTGGCAAAGGGGTTACCCGGAGCCAACATCGGGTCGCTGTTATCCTTCGGCCACTGAAAGGTGATCGGTTTGCTCCAATCGTTGTCTGCCGGCGTACCATCCGTCTTGGGGAACATCTCCAGGTAATTCAGCGTGGAGTTGCCGCTGCCCCATTTGGCAATCGTCTGGAACATCCAGTCCGTCGGTCCGCCGATCCGGTTGACGTTGCAACGCGTCGAGATTAGAATCTCGTTGTTGCCCCGGTTGAAGTAACCGTTGCGGAAGTCCTCCCGCGGGTTGCCCGTATTCACCAACATATAAGGATCAGCCGTATTCTCACGGAAGAATTCCTCGCAGGCACTGATAACAGCCTCCCAACGGCTCTTCTGATAGTCGCCATACCAGGTTACCAGTTGGCTCGAAGCCTCTCCGGCAAGATAAGGTTCCGTATCGTTGAACACCGGGCTGGCAGCAAAGAGCAGAACACGAATCTTGCAGGCCAGCGCTCCGGCCTTGGTAAAACGACCGTCATCAGTCGGATCCACCTTCCACGGGAGATCGGCGGCCGCTTCGTCGCAAAGTCGCGTAATGAAGGCGACCGTCTGTTCGACCGTAGCTCGAGGATAATAAGTCTCGTCTCCGGGCTTGATCACCTTATCAATAATAGGCAGACCACCGAAGTGGCGGAACATGTCGGTATAGTGAACGGCTATGACCATCTTCATTTCGGCCTTGCGCCGTTTTTTGAGTGTTTCGTCCATATCAGGAACCGCATCGATGTTCTCAATGACGATCCACGCGGCACGTACACTCTCCCAACAATGCTCCTGCGTAAACGAATATTTCGAGTTTGCCATCCATTGCTTATCAGCCGAGTTGTACTGACCGTTATAGTAATGCATGTCAGACTCATGGTTCCAGCCCAGAGTCGACACTCCGAGGTCGGTAATACACTCCAAAATGTCCCGACCGAGTTTCGGTCCCCAAGACCCGGACTGATAGGGCAGTCCGAAAGGAAGCGCAAAATAGGCCTCCGCAACAGCCCGCTCGGCATACACACGCGATGCGAATACCGAATCCTTGTTCATGCCACCATCGGGTGCCTTATCCAGAAAGTCGGCTCCGAATTTCAGATCCGTACAACAGGTCAACATTACAGATCCGACAATCAGGCAGAGGGATAATATGGTTCTTTTCAGTATCATGATGCAGCTCTGTTTAGAAATTGATGTTTACACCGAGATTGATGATCCGAAGATTCGGATAACGGGCCTGTGCATTGGCTTTTGACTCGGGATCAATGAAATCCAGATAGGAGAATGTCAACAGGTTGTAACCGTTCGCATAGATACGCATGTTCTCAATGCCGGCCTTCTTCAACACCTTCGCATTGATGGTGTATCCTATTTCAAAGTTTTTCAATCGGAGATACGAAGCGTCCCGCACCCAGAACGACGACGGTTTGGCATTGTGCGTCGAATTTTTCATCGTGAAACGCGGGAACGATGCAGACTGTCCTCGTTCGGGAGTCCAACGGTCGTCAATCATAAACTGGAACAATCCATGGTTACCTGCCGTATTGAACGGATAGATATACTCATTCTCCAAGCGCCGGGCCACATTCGTCGCACCGGTCCAGGTCATCGAAAAGTCGAAGTTCTTCCACTGGAATCCGGCGATGAAACCGAACGTGTATTCCGGACGATCGCTGTAACCGAACATGGCTTCATCCTCTCCGCTGATAACGTTGTCTCCGTTGAGGTCCTTATACATCAGATCGCCGGGCTTCACCACAGCTCCGGGATCCGGCAGGCCGGGAAGCAGATTTCCTTCCTCGTCAAAATCGCTCTCTTCGTAAAAACGTTCGAAAATATAGCCCGAATTGATACCGATACTGCGTCCCGTTTCACCCTTCCAGGGCTCGTCATACTTGACCTCATCCTTGAATATCACCTTGTTGCGATTGAAAGAGACATTAAACTTCGCCCAATAGCGGAAATCACCCGTATGGGTCTGGTCGCTCCAACCAAGCGAAAGTTCGAAACCTTTGTTGGTCGTTTCACCCATGTTGACAGCCGGGAATTTACCCGTATCGGCTCCGACGACGTACGCAGGCAGCGACTGCTGTTTAATCAGGATATCGTCACGATTCTCAAAGAAAAGATCGGCCGTAAAGGTCAAACGATTGTTCAAAACGGTAAGATCGAGACCATAATTCTGCTTACGAGCCGTTTCCCACGTAACGAACTGGTTGCCAAGCGAGCCCTCGGCGATTCCAGGATATTTTTCGTTCGTATTCACTCCGAAATAATAACCGTTGCCGGATGTGTATTTATCCGAAGAGTAGAGGAATCGCTGCTCGACGGAGTTCAGCAACAGCACATCGTTTCCGACCAGTCCATACGATGCACGCAGTTTCAGGAAATTGATGAATTTGCTGTCTCGCAGGAAATTCTCTTGGGAAATGACCCATCCAAGAGACGCCGCCGGGAAAACACCGAAACGACGATCGGGATGGAAGTTCTCCGAACCGTTGTAACCGATGTTGAAATCGACCAGATATTTATTGTCATAAGCGTATGTTGCACGCCCGACCAAACCCAGATAACCGCGGGGAATTGCCGTGTTCTGGGCCAGATAGTACTTCTTGGACATGTTGTGGAGCAGAAGTCCCGTCACGGCATGTTTGCCGAAGGTACGCTCATATCGGATACTGGCCTCCAAATACCAGTCTCGGGCCTTGCCGCTTTGATAGTCTTCGCCATTGTATTGGAGACTCTGGCCCTCCTGCACGAGCTGGTAAACGATGGTACGGTCGAAAGTCGGATCGTTCATGTCGACAGCCGATCCTTCCGTCTCCAAACTGCCCCGATAGATGGCATTCACCTTTTCCGCCATGCCGCGCCAAGACTTTTGAGCCATGAACTTCGAGTTGTAGGCTCCCTTGACCTGAACCGAAAGGCCCTTGGTCACCATGTCGAGTTTCTGAGTCAACTGCAAGTCGATATTGAGCGTATTGCTCGTTTTCTGCGTGTATCCCAGCCCATAATAGGAGGCGTATCCCGTCGTCAGACCCGAGCTGTATATATTCGGATAATAACGAACCGACGGCACGACGATCTTGCCATCCATGATACCGGGACTCGAGAAGGGCTGCGAATAGAGAATCACACGCCACAGATTGTCATTGTTACCAATGACGGGCTCGTAATAAGTCTCGGAAATACCGCCGACATTGATACTCATCAAGGTGGTCTTCGTCACGTCAACATCGAGGTTCACACGATAGTTGTAACGGTTTGTCCGATAGTTGGGATTGTACGACTCGTCGTGACGTTTGAGCAAACCGTCCTGATAGAGATAACCGAACGACGTGAAGTAACGGACCCGGTCCGTACCACCCGAAATATTGAGATTGTGCTGGGTTTGGAGCGAAGCCTTGCGGAAGATCTCCTCTTTCCAGTTCATGTTCGGGAACATGATCGGGTCGGAATTCGTGCGGAAAGCCTCGATCAGATCAGTCCCAAACAGGGGGTCCTCCCCGTCGTTGGTCATCATCTCGTTATGATAAAACGCATGATCATAGCTATTGGCCATCTCCGGGAGACGCATGGCCTGCGTTACACCGACGGACGACGACAGCGAGATACTGGTCTTACCCTCCTTACCACGCTTGGTCGTCACCAGAATGACACCGTTGGCACCCCGGACACCAAATACGGCCGTTGCCGAAGCGTCTTTAAGTACCGTAACACTCTCGATCTCGTTCGGATCCATACGCGTGAAGGCTCGTTCCACACCGTCGACCAAAATCAGAGGCTGAGAGGCGGCCGCATCGAGACTACCCGTACCACGGACATAAATCTCGGCGTCATCGGCTCCGGGCTGGCCGCTGTATTGCACCGTCGACACACCGGTCAGCGTTCCGGCCATGACATTGGCGATACTGGCACTGGGCGATTTCACCAGATCAGCCCCGCCGACCGAAGCAATGGCACCCGTAACCGTCACCTTTTTTTGCGTACCGTAGGCGATCACCTGCACATCCTCGATGGTATTGGCATCTGCCTTCATTCGGATCGTAAGCTCCGTTTTGCTGTTTACGGGAATCTCCAGGGACTCATAGCCGATATAGGAAATCTGAAGAATATCGGAAGGCTTCGCCTGGATGCTGAACTTGCCGTTCGCATCGGCCGAAGTTCCCGTTTGGGTATTTTTGATAATGATGGTTGCTCCGGGAAGCGGCAAGTCCGTCTCATCGACAACGATGCCTTTCACGGTCGAGGCCGCATCCCGCTCCTGCGCATGACCGGATGTCACACTCATCGAGCCGAACAAAACGATCGCAAAGAAAAACAGCCATCTTTGAGTCAAAAGATGATTCATATTCTTTCGAATTGAGTTAGTAATTTAATGGAGGTGATTGTTTGTCAGGATTTTTCCGAATCAGGTCAAATTCAGAATTCAACAAGTAACTTTTATTTCATAGGCATTCCATTTTAAGGTTACATATCTTGATTGTCGCCGGATTGACCCTCGTCGAAGCCATGGGATGCATATCCGTAACCGAGCCGGTCGTAGAGGGCACGCATCCGATTGAGGCGGCCGAGGAATTTCTCATAATTCTTCCGTTCGGGCCGGGTCCACTGAATCTCCGAGACGGCATCCACGCGCGGGATGGCCATATATTCGACCAACTCCGCAGTCCGGAAATACTCGGTCCACAGATTACCCTGTACGCCAATCACATGGGCCCCCATCTCCGGGTTCGACGCAAGTTCGCCGGACAACGGCTCGTAACTGTAGACCTTGGAAAGCGGAAGATAACCGCCAATCGAGAGCGGTTCACCCTCATCGCGGCTCTGGGCATAATCCAAATAGAGGTATTGATAGGGCACCATGATGGCGTCCCAACCGTTGCGGGCTGCATCGACACCGCCTTGCGTTCCGCGCCAGGACATGATGGTCGCCGACTTCACGCCGCCACCTTCGAGGATTTCGTCCCAACCAATCACTTTCCTGCCGTGTTTTCCCAGAAAATCGGAGATCTGCGACATCATGTAGCTCTGCAACTGCTCCTCACGGGTTCGTTTGCCTTGTGATACGATTCCGTGCGAACGGATAAAGGCCTGGCAATCGGGGCATGATTTCCAACGGGTCTTCGGACATTCGTCGCCTCCTATATGGATATATCGGCCGGGGAAGAGGGCAACGATTTCGGAGAACACACCTTCGAGAAATTCATAAACCTCTTCCTTCCCGGCACACAACACATCGTCGTACACTCCCCAACGTGTTCCCGTCTCATAAGGACCGCCCGTACAACCCAGTTCGGGATAAGCGGCCAAGGCGGCCAGCATATGCCCCGGGAGGTCGATCTCGGGAACAATTTCCACATGTCGGTCTGCGGCATAACGTACAATATCCCGAATCTCATCCTGAGTGTAATAACCGCCGTAGGGTGTCTCGTCATACTTGTGGTCGGGTTTTTCCCAATGGCTCACCAACGTAGCCTTACGCCAGCCTCCGACTTCGGTCAATCGAGGATAACGTTTGATCTCGATCCTCCATCCCTGATCGTCGGTCAGATGCCAGTGGAACATATTCATGTTGTGAAGGGCCAGCAGATCAATGTATTTCTTGATAAATTCCACAGGAAACATATGACGGGCCACATCGAGATGCAACCCCCGATAACTGAAACGAGGAGCATCTTCAATCCGCACGGGAGCGAGGGCGATACGAACCTTTCCGTCCGTCACCGGCAGCGACTTGCGCAGGGTCTGCACACCATAGAACGTTCCTGCGGCGCTTGCACCTTCGATCTCGACGGCCTGCGGCGTTACGACCAACGTATAGGCCTCGGCATTCTCCGCTTGCAATCCGGATCCCAACCGGATGATGTTCCGGGCCTGGTCGTCGTGTGTAATCCGAAGTTCAAAGCCGACCTGCCGGGCCACATAACCGGTCAACAGTTCGGCGTTTTTCAAAAGCAGGGAGTCTCCCTCGGGGCAATAGACCACCGTCGAAGGTTTGAGTACAAACGGAGTCCCCTCCTCCTGCAAAGAGATGGAGACTGGCAGCGGAATCACGTTATAATCGGACGAGAGTACCTGCCGGGAGGAACACCCGGAAAAGATAAGCAGAGTCCACAAGAGACTCAACAATGAGAATCGGTTTTTCATATAAGTAGGCAGCTCGGTTAGGTTAGTACAAAGGTGGATAAAAACTATTTTCCAGCCGTTAATCACCGTTCGAAAATCGTACGGAATCGTACAAACGGACAAATCACACGGAAAATGCCGAACTATTTCGTATATTTTTTATACTTTTGAATAAACCAACGCTTCACGATCTACATGGACCATTTCTCCTTTCGGAAAATCCTACTGACGATTTTTCTATTCATACCTTTCGGCGGCCTGGCCCATCACAATTATCATTACACAACAATCGACATCAAGGATGGATTGTCACAATCAACCGTCACATCTCTGCTCCGCGACAGTCGCGGGCTGCTTTGGATCGGAACCAGACTGGGCCTTAACTGCTACGACAAATCGGGGATCCGGGTTTTCCTCAAAAAATCCGCCGATCCAAACTCCCTTCCCGACAACCAGATTTTCACCCTGGCCGAAGACTTTCAGTCCCGGATCTGGATCGGCACAAACAGCGGACTGACGGTTTACGATCCCTCAACGGAATCATTCCGTTTGTACACCGACGCCCCAACCATGGCCTCCCTGCGTCTAGATTCATGTCTGTATTTCAGCGGCACCAAATGCATCTACCGATACGACTCCCGAACGGATTCGCTGACCCAACTACCCATCCGGCTCGACGACGAGCTGGATACGACCTACGAAATCCGGGACATCAAAGCCGGTCCTCGTGGCTTTGTCTACCTCGGAGCCACGAACGGTCACATCTACACGTTCTGCCCCAAGACCTGTACATTTGCCCGCAATCCAGTCATAAACAACCCGATGCTCTACAACATGCACATCGACACACAAGGAAATATCTATGTCGCCGCATACAAGCAGGGGTTGTTCAGATACGACTCTGCCGGACAACAGACCGGGCATTGGACCACCTCCAACTCCAAACTGTCGAACAACATCATCACCTGTATCCTCGAATTGAAAGGGCAACTGCTTCTCTCCACCGACGGGGGCGGCATATCCATATTCGACTTGCGCACGGAGACCTTTTCATCGCTGACCCATATCGCCGGCAATCCCAACTCCCTGCCTATCAATTCCCTCACGCGGCTGTATCTGGACAACGGGGGCAACCTCTGGGCCGGAACAGTACGTTGCGGGTTTCTGAATATCAGGAGAACCTTCATCCAATCGTATCAAAGCGTTCCGATGCCAAAGGCGGAGATCGGTTGGGGACTCTCCGAAGAGACCGTAGGAAGTCTGTTTGAGGACCGGGAGGGCATTCTCTGGATCGGAACCGACGGAGGCGGCATCAACGCATTCAACCCGACCAACGGCACCTTCCGTCACTATCGCAACACATTCGGGAAAAGCATCAGTTCGATCACCGATCTGGACGACCAAACCCTGTTGATCTCCGTATTCAACGAAGGCGTCTTCCGTTTCTCGAAAAGCTCCGGGGCCATGCAACCCTTCGAGATCGTCGACCCACAATACAATCAATACGAGTTGCTGGCCGGAGTGACACCCCGGATTTATCGGGTCTCACCGGAAAAGATATACATTCTATCCCGACGAATCCATGCCTATTATCCGGCAACGGGCCGTTTCGCGGAGGTAACGTCAACCGACGGATCGACCATTCCGAGCGGGTTGCAACTCGCCGGATCCGATTCCGTCTGCCTCTATTGCACGCAGGGAAACTCGATCTACGAAATTAACCGCAAGAACGACCGAATCCGGCTGATCTACACATCCGATGCTGCCGAAAGGATCTCATCCATATGCAGCTGGAACGACGGCCGTCTCTGGATCGGATCCGACCTGGGGGTGAGCCTATACGATCCGGGCACAGATTCGTTGACCAGAATCTCTCCGCCCCAACTTTTCAGCGCTGTCTCCTACATGGTCGCCGACGGACCCGACCGATTGTGGATCTGTGCCAACAATATGCTCTTTCTCTATTCGCTCCACGAACGCAAGTTCTCGGCATGGGGCGCATCCGACGGATTTTCACCCAATGAAATCATCGCCTCGTTCCAACGCTCTCCCCGGGGGCGTTATATCTACATGGGCGGAGTCAACGGACTGGTCGCCATTGACCGTCTGCATACGACAACCGTGGAGGACATTCCGATCGTACTGCTCCAAGAGGTCGAATTCAACGGCAAGCCCTGCCTCCCCGACAGGAAGAGCAACCAATACCGCATTCCCTACAATTATACATCGCTCGCCATCTCGGCTCATGTCCAAGAACAGGACATTTTCCGCAAGGTACTATATCGCTATACCATCAAGGGAGCCACCGAACAAACGGTCGTAACGTACGAAAGCAGCCTGAAACTGCCGATGCTGCCACCCGGCGACTACACGATTTCGGCGGCCTGCAACCGAAAAAACGGAGAGTGGACAGAAGACCGCATTCTAACCCATATATCCATCATTCCACCCTGGCACCAAAGTGCATGGGCAATTCTGGGTTTATTCCTGTTCCTGCTTCTGGCTGTCGCCACCGTCATCTATTACTTCTATCGTCGCAACGCGAGGCAATTCCGTTGGAAGCTCAAAGAATACGAACAGGAGATCAACGAAAAAAAGATTCAGTTCCTGGTCAACATCAGCCACGAACTGCGGACTCCGCTAACCCTCATCTATGCCCCGCTGAAACGGCTTCTCAATGGTCTGGGAGATGACGATCCTTCGAAAGAGTGTCTCACAGACATCTATCATCAGGCCAGATACATGAAGGACATCATCAATATGGTACTGGATATCAACAAACTGGATCAAGGCAATTTCAGCGTTTCAAAAAAGATCCGCACATTCAATCCATGGCTTGAAGGAATTGTCAACTCCTTCATCAAAGAATTTGCGGAAAACGGTGTCGATCTGGTTTTCCGCGCGGACAATCGGATCGGAGATCTTCCGTTCGACGAGGCAAAACTCCGGATCGTGATTTCCAATCTTCTCGCCAATGCTCTGAAATTCAGTCCTGCAGGATCCCAGGTTCAGGTCCGGACCCAACTGAAAGAGGATGAAGGGATGATTTCCGTTTCGGTTTCGGATCAAGGCATCGGACTGAACAATGCCGACCCCAACAAACTCTTCACCCGTTTCTATCAGGGGGATCACCCAAAAAAAGGAAGCGGAATCGGTCTTGCCTACTCCCGGCAATTGATCGAACTGCACGGAGGGACAATCCGGGCCATGAACAACGATGCGGGAGGTGCAACTTTCCGTTTCGAAATTCCCCTATCGACCGGTTCGGGAGACAAAGAGAATTTCAATGCCATTATCCCGCATCTTTCATCACAACGGAAGGAGGAAAACATCTCATCCAGTGACAAAGAGCTGAAAGAATTCTGCTCCCGATATTCGATACTGCTCGTTGAGGACAATGTCGAATTCCGTCGTTTCATGCGTTCGGTTCTCAAAGAGTATTTCCAGAATGTCTTCTCTGCCGAGAATGGCCAGCAGGGGTTGGAACTCACCCACAGCAAACGTCCCGACATCGTAGTCAGCGATGTGATGATGCCGGTAATGGATGGTTTCGAAATGTGCAAGAACATCAAGAAAGACATTACCATCAGCCATACGATGGTCATTCTTCTGACCGCCATGGAGGACACGACCAGTGCCTCATACGGGTATAAGCTCGGAGCCGATTTCTATCTATCCAAACCATTTGAGATCGACATACTCATCACACTCATATACAACCAGCTGAAAACCAGGGAACGGACACGAAGCCTATACGCGGAGAGTGCCAAGGTACTCTCCCCCATTGATGTGACCACCAGTTCGGCCGACGAGCAGTTCCTCATCCACCTCAACCGGCTCATCACGGAGAACATGAACAACCGGACGTTCAGCATCCAGTTCCTGGTCGACCGCATCGGCGTGGGACGCACGACCTTCTACCAGAAGGTCAAGATCCTGACGGGAATGAGCGTCAACGAATACATCAACAAACTGCGGATCAACCAAGCATTGCAACTGTTGGAGAATAGTGATGCGACCGTCAGCGAAATTGCAGACAAGGTGGGATTCTCGTACCAGTGCCATTTCAGCACAGCCTTCAAGCAAATCACGGGCATGACGCCGACCGAATACCGGCAGTCGAAAAAGCGGTAAACACAGACAAACACGATCCATACCCATGAAACGAATCATCTTCACAAGTGCAATCTGTATCGCGGTCTTCGGGGCGGGGCTCCGGGCTGCGACGACGGAATCGGAGCGCCTGCCCTATTGGAAAGATCCGCAGACGGTGGCCGTCAACAAGGAGGCGCCGCGCACGGCCTTCATGAGTTTCGACACCCGGGAGGGGGCATTGAGCGGCGACTGGTCCCGGAGCGCGTGGTACCGCTCGCTGAACGGCACCTGGCAGTTCCGTTATTTCGACACCTGGACGGAGGTTCCCGAGGAGCTCGTGATGCCGGATGACGGCGGCGCGTCGTGGGACGAAATCCGCGTCCCGGGCAACTGGGAGTTGCAGGGATTCGGCACACCGATCTACGTCAATCACGGCTTCGAGTTCTGCCCCAGGAATCCGGTTCCGCCACTGCTTCCCGAGAGGATCCCGGTGGGAGTCTACCGCCGTGAGATCGAGATTCCCGACAACTGGATGGAGCGCGACATCTTCCTGCAACTGGCCGGCTCGAAATCCGGAACCTACGTCTATGTCAACGGCCGCGAAGCGGGATACAGCGAGGATTCGAAGAATCCGGCGGAGTTCCGAATCAACGATTACGTGCACCCGGGCCTCAATACGCTTGTCATCAAGATCTTCCGATGGAGCACGGGTTCCTACCTCGAAGCCCAGGACTTCTGGCGCATGAGCGGACTCGAACGCGACGTCTTCCTATGGTCGCAACCCCGGACGGCGATCCGGGATTTCCGCATCACCTCGACGCTGGACGACACCTATCGGACGGGAATCTTCCGGCTGGGGGTCGACGTGGGAAACTCCGCGACGGCAGCCTCCGAAGCCTCGGTCCGCTACGAGCTGCTGGATGCGGCGGGCCGCGTCGTGGCATCCGGCGAGCAGGCGCTCCGCGTGGAGGGAGAGCAGACCCGGAGCGTGACATTCGGCGCGCAGTTGCCCGACGTGCGGAAGTGGAGCTCCGAAGAGCCGAACCTCTACCAGCTGCTGCTTTATACGCTGCATGCGGGACAGGTCTCGGAGACCATTCCCTTCCACGTAGGCTTCCGCCGCATCGAGATCCGGGAGAGCGACCACACGATCGGAGGACGGAAGCAACGCCTTCTGTTCGTCAACGGCGCACCCATCAAGTTGAAAGGCGTGAATATCCACGAGCACAGCCAGTTAACCGGGCATTACGTCCCGGAATCGGATTTGCGGCGTAATTTCGAACTGATGCGTCTCCACAACATCAACTCGGTGCGGCTGGCCCACTACCCGCAGCAGCGCCGCTTCTACGAGTTGTGCGACGAATACGGGCTTTACGTCTACGACGAGGCCAACATCGAATCGCACGGCATGTATTACAAACGCTATCTGGACGATATGCGGAAAGGCTCCGCGGGGCATCTGGACGGAGAGCTGAAAGGAACGCTGGGCCACAACCCCGACTGGCTGACCGCCCACCTCGACCGTGTGCGCAACATGTTCGAGCGCAACAAGAACTACCCGTCGGTGACGATCTGGTCGCTGGGGAACGAGGCCGGGAACGGCTACAATTTCTACAACGCCTACACGATGCTCAAAGACCTCGACAGCGGTCTGATGAAGCGTCCGGTCTGCTACGAACGGGCGTTGTGGGAGTGGAACACGGACATGTTCGTACCGCAGTACCCCTCGGCGGCCTGGCTCCGGGAGATCGGGCGTCAGGGAGCCGACCGTCCGGTTGTGCCGTCGGAATATGCCCACGCCATGGGTAACTCCACGGGGGATCTCTACGGACAATGGCAGGCCATCTACCGATACCCGCACCTGCAAGGCGGCTACATCTGGGACTGGATCGACCAGGGGCTGCTGCAAAAAGACTCCCTCGGCCGTGCATACTGGGCCTACGGAGGTGATTTCGGCACGGATATGCCCTCCGACGGCAATTTCGTATGCAACGGGCTGATCGGCCCCGACCAGCAGCCGCACCCGGCGCTGGCTGAGGTCAAATATAACTACCAGAACGTCGGATTCCAGGCACTTGACGCCGCTGCGGGACGGTTTCGGATCGTCAACCGGTTCTACTTCACAGACCTGTCAAAATACCGAATCAGCTACGCGATCGTCAATGGCCGTAAAACCGTAAAACAGGGGCTCCTTCCGTTGCACCTTGCCCCGCAGGACAGCATCGAAGTGACCCTGCCGGTCGACCGGATTCCATACCGCGCGGGGCAGGAGTATCTGGTCAATTTCGAGGTGACGACCGTGGAGCCGGAGCCGCTGGTACCCGTCGGCCATGTCATCGCATACGACCAGTTCGCCCTGCCCGTCCAGGGGCCGTTGCCGGCCTACCGCCCGCGGGCGAAGGCTCCGGAGGTGACGGAGACGGATCAGGAGATACGGATCGAATCACCGGACGTAACGTTCGTGTTCGACAAGCAGGCGGCGACCGTCACCTCGTACCGGGTCCGCGGCAAAGAGTACATCGACCGTTCGTTCGGCTTCCGGCCGAATTTCTGGCGGGCCCCGACCGACAACGACTACGGAAACGGCGCTCCGGAACGGATGCAGGTCTGGAAAACCGCCTCCCGGGATTTCCGCCTCTCGGCATTGACGGCCGACCGCGACGCGGAATCGGCACGGATCACTGCTGCATATGCCCTACCGACGGGGAACGTCTATACCGTCACCTACCGGATTTTCGGCGACGGCATCCTTCGCGTGGGAGTGCGGTTCGAGCCGCAGCGCTTGCAAGCCGACGAGACCCGACCGACCCGCGACGCCCTTCTGGCGACAAGCCAACCCAAGAGCGCCACGGAACAAACGCAGGAAAACCGGCTCGACATTCCCCGCATCGGATTGCGACTGCGCCTTCCGGCGGCATACGGGACGGTGGACTATTACGGCCGAGGCCCGGAGGAGAATTATGCCGACCGTCGCATGGGCTGCCCGATAGGAGTTTACCGGACGAGAGTCGATGAGATGTACGTTCCATACGTCCGGCCTCAGGAGAACGGACATCGCACGGATGTCCGCTGGTTTGCCTTGACCGACCCGGCGGGACGGGGACTATTGTTCCAGGCCGATACGCTCATCGAATTCAACGCGTTGCGGAATCCGGTGGAGGATTTCGATGCCGAAGAATCAACGGCGCCCTACCAATGGAACAATTTCACGCCGGAAGAGATTGCGAATCGGTCGGATGCCGAAGCCCGAAACCGGTTACGCCGACAGACACACATCAACGACATCGTCCCGCAGGATTACGTGGAGGTATGTATCGACCTCCGTCAGACGGGCGTCGGCGGTTACGACAGTTGGGGAGCGCGTCCACTTCCGGAGGTAACCCTCCATGCAGACGAAGCTTACGAAGGAGGATTCACACTCATTCCGGTGACAAGCCCTCATAATTTGGATGAAATGAGTTGCAAGAATTACATAATTAAATAATCATCTCAGAGGATTTACACTAATGATTTGAATCAATCTCACATTTAGAACCTTCTACTGCATCACGATAGTAACAAATCATATTTGACTATAGACAATTCTCTAAAAAATTCACCAGGCTCACTAATGTGAGCCTGGTGATAAAAATATCAAAAGGCTTTTGGCTCCACGCTTCCTATACGGCTACTAGCAAAAAAGTCTTTGGGGCAATTGAATATGCATGATAACCCTACACTACCCATAAATCATCAGATTGTAGACTTATCTTGAGTCTTCCAAACGTCCATTGTTCGCTATTTCCAACGACGCTTCCGACGACGCCTATGGCCGCACTGTTGCTGTTCCTCGTAGGCTTGCACGTCCGCCAATTCGAAAATTGCGGCCAATGGATGGATGGACAACCCCGGCCGGAAAAATTCTTTTGAGGAAGGTCGCTCCTGCTCCGAGGATTCCTGGGAGACTCCCCTACCCTTCTCTTCGGTATGGAACTGATGCTCGAAGGCGTTGGCTGAGAAACTTCGTCCCAGCAGGGAGCCGTTGGCCACAATTCCCTGCCCATGGTCAATAAAGGTTACGCCGTAGATTCGGCCCGCAGCATTGAGGCGAAATACTGCATCAACACCCTTGTCGTGCAATCGTTCGCAGAACTCCGCGCGGCTTGAACACCGCGCCATTTCATCCGCAATCTTTCCCCGCAACCCGTCCAGTGCTCCGGGCTCCTTCAGTGCAGTTTTCGATCGTTCGTAGTAGCGTTGCAGAGCCTCATAGCCGACATCCTTCCCGATGCGGCTTGACTTGAACGGCGTTCCGATGCCATAGCCGTCATCAGTCAGCGCCCCGTAAATCATCCCGGCATAATCGCGTCCGTCGATGGTTCCGGTTCGCTCCTCGACCGAGACATTGAAGGTTTCGAGCAGCGTCCGCCACTCTCCGAAGGAGGCGCAGCGATAATGCCGCAGGCACGACCTTACGGTGGATGAAACCTGTTGCTTGACATCGCCCTTCTGATAATCTACCTTGCGCAATTCCTCCCGATCCTGCAGCTCCTGGCCTTTGATGCTCGGGTGTAGCCCGTATTTTTGTTCGAGGTCCCGCAGGATCGACATCGAACGATCATACTCGTGCGAGTCGGAGATCTTCCGGCCCATCGAATCAACTCTCAATGAGACAACGTGCAGGTGTTCGCGCGCGATGTCTCCGTGCTTGAAGACAATGTAGGGCTGCTCGCCGTAGCCCATCCGCTCCATGTATTCGTGGGCGATCTCGCCCAGTTGCTCATCGGTCAGACGGTCCTCGGGCGAGGGGTTCAGCGAGACGTGGAAAACCGTGTTGGTCGTCCGTCGATTGGCCTGCAGAAAGGGTTCGAAGCTGGCCATGCACCGTTCGTGGCTCATGCGGCCTGCAGTATCGAACGGGTCGAGCATCCGATGCCAGAAGAGCACCTCGGCCTGCCCGCAGTTGACCTTCTCCTCATTGTAGCGGATGGCACCGCCGACGGTTGCTCCCGTTCTTATATTCGCAACCATCCTTCGGCTTGTTTGGTAAGATTCAGAATCTCTATACTCAACGCTTTCAGTTCGCGGGTATGCTGTTCCAACGCAGTGATCTGGCGGGGAATCGAGACATTGGAGAAGTGGCTGTTGATGGCCCTGACCACCTGATTATAGTTATTTCCGACGCGCTGAAACTGGAAATAAAGGTCGTTGAGCCGTGTCAGAAACTCCACCTTTGAAGGGTCACGACGGATGACTTCGAAGCGCTCGGCAAAGAGTCGTTTGACAATAAACCGGCTGTAGTTGTGTTCCAATCCGGCAGTAGCGAGCATTTCCTTAAACCGAATATTCTCCGCTGTTGTCAACTTGAAATTGTAACGATGGATTCTGGGAGCGGTAGCCGTTGGCCGACCGGTTGGCTTTTGAGTTTTCATCATATTATACAGCATATTCATGTGGCGCGACTTGGGAGCGTACCGCCTCGCAGAGCGAGCGTCTTTGTATGTCGAAATCATTTTCGGCATACAAAGACACAGCTCGCTCCCGTCAGGCGACGGGGACAGTTCCGGCATCCGCAGAGGACAATTCCTCTCCCGAAAAAGCATCTCCGAAACAAAAAAACACGGGCGGATTCTCCACTGCAATATTACGAGAATCTTCAGGGATTAAAAAGCGTCCTTGTCGGCCATGCGAGGCCTCCGAAGGACATCGGGAATCAACCCCCGAAAACTGC